>Ga0208279_1000376_pt1 | contig 37663 bp, 41 predicted proteins | sample AntAceMetag02UKM_FD_184766 | JGI IMG/M metagenome (GOLD analysis project Ga0208279, IMG submission 184766) | Saline lake microbial communities from Ace Lake, Antarctica - Antarctic Ace Lake Metagenome 02UKM (SPAdes) (version 2) | ecosystem: Environmental > Aquatic > Non-marine Saline and... | reverse complement strand
GATAATGCGCAGATTCTATTGAGTAAAATAAAAGAAAACGTAAAAATAAAGGAAATCTTAGCCTCGGAGTTAAATCTTCTAAAGGAAAAATTTACACTAGAGAACGAAAAGAAAATCCAACTCGTTAGAGAATCAAACAATATGAATTTAGACTATCAGAATCTCATCCTAACAAGACAACAAAAAGAAGAAAAGTTGACATCGAGTCAAGCATTAATCGACGAGAAAAATGTCCTGGATTCAGATTTAGGAAAAAAAATAGTTTTACTTCAGGGAAGACAAGATTTAGAATCTAGAATGAAAAAAGATATTATCATGATGCAAAAGCAAATTCAGGAAAAAATTGATTTTTCAGAGGAAAGGTTAAAATCGGTTTTAGAACTCTGGGAGAAACATAAGCAAATTTTAGAGGAAAAAAATACGAATTTTTTAGAGCTATCTTCAAAAGTTTCTGTTCTAAATTCTAGAAAAGAACAACCGCTACAACTTAAGGAGAAAATAACATCTCTGGAGAATTGTCCGACCTGTTTGCAAAAAGTAAGTCCAGACCATAAATGCAGAATTGAAAAGCAAACGCAATACGACGTCGATGAGATAAATAGAGAGTTAGAGCAAAAGATTCAAGATAAACAAAATTTAATTAAAGACATAGAGAAAGAGAAAGAATTGGTCAGAGGATATGAGAGCGATAAAAACGAATTTCAACAAAATAAAATAAAGTATGAGCACCAGAAAACCATTGAGACAAAAATAAAATCTGATGCCTTTGTTTTGGATAGAACCTCGAATGAAATAATAGAATTACAGGAAGAGGTAGAACAACTTAAAATAAGGATACAAACATTCGACAAATCTCAAGAAATATTTAACTTTGCAAAAAAGGAATTCCAAGAAATAAACGATATATCACGAACAAAGGAAATCGCAATGGCGACAACAAACAAGGAATTAGAAATTTTGAAAATAAGATTAGAGGAATTGTCATCAGAAATTCAGGTGAAGGAAAAAGTTAGAGAGCAGGTCAATCTTTTAAGATCCTTACAGGATTGGATCCAAGAAAAATTCATAGCAATGATAAACATAACAGAGAAGAATGTAATGGCAAAATTAAGAAACGAGTTTTCTGCAATTTTCTCCGAATGGTTTTCAACACTGGTATCCGATTCGCTTTCAGTAAGATTGGATGAAGATTTCACGCCGATAATTACAAATCAAGATTATGAAATAGACTACGATTTCTTATCGGGCGGAGAGCGAACTGCAACAGCCCTAGCATATAGACTTTCATTAAATCAAGTTCTGAATTCAATGTTATCAAATATCAAGACAAAGGACATTGTAATCCTAGACGAGCCAACGGATGGTTTTGCCACAGAACAAATTCATAAAATGAGAGACATCTTTGAACAACTTAGAGCAGAGCAGATGATTCTGGTTTCACACGAGGAACAAATCGAAGGATTCGTGGATCACATAATTCGAGTCCGAAAAGACGGAACAAGTTCGATAGAATCTCAATAGTAAGGCTTAGCTCACCAGAGTTACCTACTGGGTAAAAACCAGGTTTTTAAGAGCCATACAAAACACTTAAAAACCGATTTTCTCCTTTACATATATGGAAATTAAAATTCTAAAAGACGAAAAGACTGAGCTAGATGTAGAAATCTCAAGTTTAACTGTAGCAGAAGTTCTTCGAGTTTATTTGAATAAAGAAGGCGCTAAATTGGCAGTTTGGAAGAGAGATCATCCAACAAAGAACCCAGTTCTTCATATCGAAGCCGACAATCCAAAGAAATTGCTAAAAGCAGCAATCGCAAAGCTAGAAAAAGAGATCGACGCAACAGTTGACGAATTCAAGAAATTGAAGTAATTTCACTACACATATTCTTATAATAACATTCTTTCTAAAACATCTATGGCACGAGAATCGAAGATATCAGCAGGTAGTTATGACCTAAACAAGTTTTTATTCGGCGGTTACGAGACTGACATTATTACAACAATATATGGACCAGGTGGGTCAGGTAAATCAAACTTTTGCATCCTAACCGCAACATCCCAAGCCCGAAAAGGAAACAAGGTAATTTTCATGGACACAGAAGGCGGCTTTTCAGTAGACCGATTCAAGCAAATCCATGAAGGTTCAAAAGAAGAAATAGAACGCGATCTACAAAATGTTTTAATTCTAAAACCGACATCTTTCAAAGAACAGCAAGAAGCTTTCGAACAAATGTTATCTCACGTCAAGAAAGGCGACATATCTCTAATTATAATCGACTCAATCGCAATGCTCTATAGGTTAGAACTAGGCGACGCGATTTCAGCAAATGACTCAGGCAAAATATCTGAAGTTAATAGAAAACTGGCAAACCAATTAAGAGCACTAAACGAAATCGCAAGAAAACAAAACATTCCAGTAGTTGTGACAAACCAAGTATACTCCTCATTCACACAAACCCGAGAAGATCAAAACACCGAACGACAAGTCTCAATGGTTGGCGGCGACCTTCTAAAGTATTGGAGCAAATGTCTGATCGAATTACAAAATAATTATGGCAAAAGAAAGCTCGTCTTAAAAAAACATAGAAGCCTTCCTCAGAAAGAATTACCATTTGAAATTATTAGAACTGGAATCAGGAAAAGAGGATTATTCTGATTGTAATAAAGCTTTTATATTCAAAATGGTCAAAATAACAATGAAAAGCAACGAATTTATACCTACAAAAAATGAAGTAAAAGCATGGTTGGTGCATACTTTAAAACATAGCTGTCATGTTGAATATTTTCTGGATAAGTTAAACCTTGGAGGCGATGATCCCGAAAGACCCCATGATTTGGTGGGTCCAGGTAATAAATATGAATCAGAAATAATTTCAGGGTTTGCACTTCAGGGTAGAAATCCAGAAGTAGATTTTAAGACTTATATAATGCCTGCATTAAACTTACACAGGCAACAGTATCACCATAGAATGTTTAATGAACCCAATCCAGATGATATTGCGAGCCCAGCTCCAGAAGCAACAAGAGAGGATATGCTTTTCGGGGCAGTTGATGCAGCGTGTTCACTGCTGGAGAACAGAAGCTATCAAGGGGGAGTACATTCTTATGAGGAAGTTGACAAGATTTTAAAAAACAATCCACCACACAAAGTACCTTGGACGAATATAGTTGTGCCAGAAATGCAGAAGTTAAAACAACCTAATTTGGAGTTAATTACATCACTTGAAAACATTCCAAATATCGGATTGCCAGAACAAATTTATAAAAAAATTATAGACAGAACCAATGAAGTAGTATCAACTTGGAAGATTTAATAATCACTTCTTCACAACTTTCTTCTTAGATTTCTTCTTCACAACTTTCTTCTTCTTAGCTTTCTCGGCCTCTTTAGCGTGATCAGTTATTTTCCCATCCTTATCAATCGTTATCTCGCCACTCTTTAACTTCGCCTTAAATTCCTCTTTTTTCTTCATGGCTTCTTCATTCGTAGGGCACTCAGGATTAAAACAGAATCTCCACGGCGCTCCACCTTTTTTAAACGCAGCAACTTTTGGAAATCCGCATTCTTCACATTTTTCCAAAGAATCTTCAGGTAAACCTGCCTCTTCCGCTGCCTTCTTAGACATCCTAGCCGGCTTCATCATTCCCTTGGGCGGTAAAGAATAAATCGTCTTACATTCAGGATAAGCATCACACGAAACAAAATACCTCGAGTACCTCTTCCCATACATAACTCTCAATTTCCCCTTGTGGCACTTAGGGCACTCAGTCATCGTATTCGCTTCCTTCTCCTGTTCCCAAACAATCGCATTAGCATCAGCCAAACACTTACCCATCTCGTCAATATTCTTACTCATACCCTCGGCAATCTTCGTAACCGCAACCTTCGCCTCGTCCAAAATCTTTTCTTCTTGTTTTTTCAGATCCTTATTACTAACTTCCATCTCCTCTAATTTTTCAGTCATTTTCGCAGTCATCTCTTCATCTAAAATAATCGGCGCATACTTCTCAAGGGTGTCAACCATCCTCATCCCAAGCTCCGTAACTTCAATACTCTTCTCCCGAGCATATCCACGAGAATACAAAGTCTCAACAATATTAGCCCGAGTCGCCTTTGTCCCAAGATTACGCTTTTCTAATTCCTTAACAAGACTAGCAGCAGAATATCTTCTAGGTGGAGTGGTCTCCTTCTCCTCAGTTCGAATTTCCAAAACGTCCACAGCCCCATCTATTATAGGCAACTTTTCCTCCTTGGTAGCATGCGGATAAACATTCATCCAACCTTTATCTTTGATCTGCGTCCCATTAGCACTAAAATTAAGCCCATTAACCTTCACTGCGATCCTCTTCCTCTCCAAAAATGCAGAATCAGCAAAACACGAGATAAATCTCTTCACAATCAAATCGTAAATATTCTTATCCCTCGCAGGCACTTTCTTATTTTCTCCAGTAGGGTAGATAGCGGGATGCGCAGGATCCTTTTTCTTACCAGCGGTCGGTTTCTTATTCGTAGCATACTTGACGGCAGCGGTATACTTCTTTAATTGTTTCAAAATTTTATCATAACCAATAGAGGGATCATACTCTTGACTAGAAGTTCTCGGATAAGAAATCAGTCCAGCTAGATACAAGCTCTGCGCAGTCTTCAAAGTTTGAGAAGGAGTCGATCCGTGAAGCTTGTAGGCCTCAGTTTGCAAAGTTGTTAAATCAAATGGAGTCGGAGCTTTAACTTCGTCTTCCTTAATCGTCGTCGCTGCTTCCCCAGATTTACCCTTCAAATGCTTAAACTTTAACAGTTCACTTTTTTTGAAGATATCCTTAGGATGCTTAACTTCAATCTTTTGTCCTTTCTTATCTTTAACATTCAAATAAATATTCCAATAAGGCTCGCTCTCAAAATCACCAATTTCTTTTTCCCTATCCGCGACAATCTTTAAGGCAGGACCTTGAACCCTACCAATAGACAAAATTCTAAAAGTCCCAGTTGAACTCAGAGCCTTCATTAAACCTCGCGACAAATTAATACCATAAAACCAATCAATATAATGCCGAGTCTCACCAGCGGTCGCCGCACCCCAATTTAAAGTCGGAAGCAAATTATTAAACGACTCATCTAAAGCCTCTTTTGTCAAAAGTGAAAACTTCATCCGTTTCGCATCTTTTTGTTTACAAACAAAACGTACAATATTCCAACCGATAACCTCTCCCTCAACATCAAAGTCTGTTGCAACAATAAACTCATCAGCCTCCTTCGCTAACTTTTTTAGTTGTGTTAAATATTTTTTTGTGAAAGCCCCACCGCCCTTCTGATGTGAAGGCCGCCATTCAACTTCAAAATTAGGAAACGGACCCCTCTTTGCAATTTGCTGAACTCCAAACAGATGACCAACAGCACAACCTACAATATATCTACGCGAACCTTTGTAAAATTCGTAATATGAAACCTTATCCTTATTAGTGATTTTCTCATCGGTAGCACCACTCAAAGCACCCGCTATTTTCTCCGCCGCAGCTGGCTTCTCTGTAATAATCAAAGTCGTATTTTTATCCTTGGCCATAGTAATAACAAAAATCTCTAGTATAATAATATTGCGCTAAATCGAGTTCTTAAAAAAATCAGTCAAAACCCTATGTCCTTCACTGTAATCTCCATCTACCCCAAGATCATGTCCAGCTCCCTTGACCATATGGATCTTAGCATTGGGGAAAAATTTTACTACCTTTTTCGACGATTCGGGATTTACACTCTCATCTTTATCGCCCTGAATAATCAAAGTCGGAACTTTAATCTCACGAGCATGATCATACATAGAATAAGGATAAGATTTCTTAATATAATCAAAAGTAACTATGAGATTACTAGTGTCGGTTTTACCCTTGGGAATAAGACCAGTTCTTTCATATTCCCTCAATTCAGATTCAGTGTATTTTTTCTTTACATGTTCTTTATAATCAACAACAGGAACTCTTAGTACAAGTCTCTTAATCTCGGGATGACTCATGGCCACGCCAAACATGACCATACCACCATAACTAGTTCCAATCAAGCTAATCTCTTTATAGCCCAAACTCTTACAATAATTCATTGCAGCCTCAACTTGTTTAATATAATTCGGAACACTTATTCCAGTTTCAAAATCCAATTCAGATTCACCGCGATTATCCAAATCAATTCTCAAAGCGTTAACCCCAACTTTATTCAGCTCTATAGAAATTGGCAAAGCACTAGTATCCTTATTGGTACTAAAACCATGGACTATAATTACAATTTCCGAAGTATCATCAACCTTATGTAAAACTCCACAAATCTTTCCAAACTCCCCATCAAAAAATACTTTTTCTTCCATCTTAAATCTCCAAAACCTTCCCTCTCCGACCAACCTGAATAACCTTAGTTTTTCCAATCTTATCCTCAATGCCCTCAGCCTCATGAATATGCGCACTAATCAACAAGTCCGGCTTAAAATCCTTAACGGCTTTCCTTAAAACCCTCTCGCCAGGCACACCCGAAAACTCAGCCATCGTCCCTTCAGCATGCAAATGCGAAACCAAAATCTTCTTCTTAGCTTTCATTCTATCAAAATTTCTTTTTATATTACCAAAATCCTTATCATTCAAAGATAACTTCCAGTCCGGACTCCCAATTCCAGCAATTCCAACTCCTTTATATGTAACATAATAATTATGAATCTCCTTCGCACTTTTTGATAACATCTCCCGTTCAGCATCAAATTCACAATTACCAGGCACAAACAAAACCTTCTGCTTAGCCTTGACAAACGGCGTTAAAATCCCTTCGTCCCCGTCTTCATAACCATAAATATCCCCAGCCAAAACCACTAAATCAACCTTATTCCTCTTAGCTTTCGCGGAAAGTTTCTTAGCGATGTCAAAATCACCATGTAAATCTCCCGCCGCTAGTATTCGAAGTTTCTTACTCATATAATATCTAATTAAAAGAACTTTTTAAATTTTTAATTTTCCCTCATTGCCAAATAAATAAGCCCCTGAATTGGTACAAGTAAACCTACAATAATCAAAGTTTTTGGCACACCGATTGTCACAAATCCGATACCACCAAAAAATACCCCAATAGCATTGGCAATGTAATAATTAATACTATCAATAGAGCCAAGAGAAGCCCTTATTTTAGAGTCAGAATAATAATGACTCGCACTATCTATAACAACCTGCATTATTCCAGAAAGAAAGGTCGCAAGCCCAAGAAAGATAATTCCATAAATCAAAAGATTAGAAAAACCAAATAAAATTACAGCCAAGGCATTTATTAAAACGGTCCAAAATAAATATTTTTTAAATCCTTTATCAATACTATTTTTTTTAATAAAAAGTGGTACGGCTAGTGTCAATATCGCGAATACCCCCTGAAGGCCAGACAAATTTTCCGGAGATAAACCCAGCGTCTGTATAAACATTAATGGCATACCAATCCAAAAAACACTCCATACCATGGTCCCGAAAAAACTCGCCAAAAGAAGGACCCTCTTATTTCGATTATCAGAGTGCATGAGGAACCTATAAGATTCCATTGCTTTCATGAATGTCTTCTTAGCATATCCCGCCGGAGCTTTCTCGGGTTTAAAATTACGTTCCTCTCCATATTTCCACATAAGCAAAAATAAAACAAGATACAACACTCCGCCCACAAGCCAAATCAATCTAAAATTAAGAGCAATCACAAAGAACCCAATCAGACCCCCAACTAAAAATCCAGCTTTCTGAAATAAGAATCCTTTAGAAATTAATCGAACAATACCTCTTTTTTCTTTTCCAACGTTCAAATTATCCAAGACCCAAGCACCACCAGCACCAGTGCAAAATGTCCAAGCAATTTCTGAAATAATCCAAAATATTGCAATAATCCAAAAACTACTAACCAAAAAAATTCCAAAATAGGCAAAAGTAAACAACAAATAACCAATCATCAAAGATTTCTTTCGAGAATCATAATCGGCAACCGCACCCGTAGGAAACTCCATAAAAAGTGCAATCAAACTAGCAACTGCAAACAACGTAGTAATCCAGAAAACATTTATCCCAATCGAAACAAAGTAAACAAGAGCCATAGCCATAATCAATACCCGTCTAACACCAACAGTAAACTTCATCCCCGCCCAAATACCAATAGTCTTTCTTTCAAATCTTTTTTGCTCAGACTTATTCAACCTCTTAACCATATAGTCCCCAATCAACAATCTTTTAAATAAACTTCTCTCTGATTTATCATGCCTAAATTATCAGATATTAAGAACTGGAACGTTGAAATAGAAACAGAAATCACAGAGAACTGGAAGAAGGCAGATCTCTTCAAATTCAACCCAAAGACAGACAAAAAAATCTATTCAATCGACACACCACCCCCATACATCAACTCTCCAATCCACATGGGCCACGCAGTAACATATTGTTTCATGGATTTCTTCGCACGATACAGAAGAATGAAAGGCCAAGAAGTTTTATTCCCACTAGGCTTAGATCGAAACGGTTTACCAATCGAAATGGCTGCAGAAAAGAAGTTCAAAGTATCGCCATTCGCGGTCGGCAGAGAAAAATTCGTAGAGTTATGCGAGCAATTACTTTCAGAAGCATCAGCAGAATCAATCGATTCATTTGCAAAGTTAGGAATATCGTTCTCTTCATACAAAGAAGGAAAAGATATCGGTGCAATTTATAACACAGACTCGCCAGAATACCGAACACTAACGCAATCCACATTCATCGACCTTTACAAAAAAGGATTAATCTACGAGGCCTCACGAATCAACAACTGGGACCCAAAATTAAGAACAACAATCGCCGACTCCGAAATTGATTACAAGGATATCCAATCAAACTTCAACGACATAAAATGGATAATTAAAGAAACCGGAAAAGAAGTCGTAATCGGAACAACAAGACCAGAGCTAATTGCAACTTGCGGAATGGTAATCTACAATCCAGAAGATGAACGATATAAAGATCTAGAAGGAAAAACGGCAATCTCCCCAATTTTCGGAGAAGAAATTCCAATCAAAGCACACCCTGCAGCACAAATAGACAAGGGAACAGGATTGGTAATGATGTGTTCTGTCGGAGACCTAACAGACATCCAGTTCTTTAGAGAAATGAAATTAACCCCACGGATCGCAATCGGACAAGACGGACGAATGAATGAGAAGGCCGGAGTTTTAGAGGGCTTGAAAGTTAAAGAAGCAAGAGAAAAGATTATCGAACTAATTAAGGAAAAGGGTTTGCTCGTTAAACAAGAACAAATCACACACCGAACTCCAATTTCAGAAAGATCAAAAGCAGAAATTGAATTCATCGAAATGCCAGAATTTTATTTGAAACAAATGGATTACAAAGACGATATGCGAAAAACAATCAAAGACATAAACTTCTATCCGAAGAATTCTAAAAAAATTCTAGATTCATGGATTGATACAGTCTCAATTGACTGGCCAATTTCACGAAGAAGATTCTACGCAACACCAGTCCCATTGTGGTATTCGGGCGACATGATTGCATTGGCAACACAAGGAACTTATGTCGAACCATGGAAGCAGGCTCCGCCAAAAGATGCAGAAGTAATCAATGCAGAATCAAGGAAAGTTCTCGGAACAGTCAAGGATTTTAAAGACGCGAAATGGGAAGGAGAGGAAAGAGTATTGGACACTTGGTTCGACTCATCCATTTCAGAACTTAACATGCTAAAATACAAATCAGATGATAAGTTTTTCAAGAAAGCATATCCAGCTAGCCTAAGACCGCAAGGGAAAGAAATCGTAAGAACATGGTTATATTACACAGTCCTAAGGGGATATTTAGAAACAGGGAAAGCATGCTTCGAAGATACATGGATTCACCAGCACATCTTAGACGGAAAAGGAAGGAAGATGTCAAAGTCTGAAGGAAATATAATTGACCCACAAGAAATTCTAAAAGAAGATGGAGCAGAAGCACTTAGATTATGGGCAGCAACAGAAGGAGATTTATCAAAAGGAGATTTTACATGTTCAAAAGATAAAATTAAAGCAGAAAGAAAATCATTAAACAAATTACTAAATGTATCTAAGTTCGTAATGATGTTCGATAAGCCAGAATCAAAACCAAAACTAACAAAAGTGGACCAACTTTTTATTGACCACATTGAAAACCTAACAGAAGTAGCAGATAAGGCCTACGAAGTATACGACTTCAACCACCCAGCACAGGAGTTACGAAAATTTCTATGGGACACATTCGCATCAAGCTATATTGAACTAGTAAAAAACAGAACATACAATGAGGAAAATAAATTTTCAGAAGAAGAATCAGCTTCGGCAAAATACACATTACACTTTTTATTAGAAAGATTACTAACTTTACTTTACCCGGTTATCCCACAGGCAACTTCCTTAATCGCAGAAGCAAAAGACATAGACTTATTAAAAGCAGAATGGCCAAAGGCAAAAGCAGGAAAATCAGATTTATCACTAATAGAAAAATTGGTTGAATTCAACAGCCAAATATGGAAAGCAAAAAAAGATCAAGGCATTTCTTTAAAAAATCCAATTGACGGAATCGAGATTCCAAAAGAGCTAGCTCTATTCGAGAAAGACCTAAAAGCGTGCCACAACATCTGACACCCAAACTTCTATAAACAATTTTCTCATTAATTTAATATGGCTATGAACGAAGCAGAAAAATATCAATTAGAAGTTCTCGTTGAAGAACTCGAAGGCTACAGGGGCCGACACACAGAGCTAATCACAGTTCTAATCCCAGCTGGAGCTACATTAACTCAAACAACAAAGCAGCTAGAAGATGAAAAGGGAACAGCAACAAACATTAAGTCAAGTGGAACAAGAAAAAATGTAATCAATGCGCTTGAAAGAGCAGTTCGAAAGCTAAAAGAAATTGGAAAGACTCCAGAAAATGGACTAGCAGTATATTCAGGAAATGTAACAATGGCTGACGGGAAAGAATCCCTAGAAGTTTGGGCAATCGAGCCACCAAAGAAATTAAAGATTAAAATTTACAGATGCGACCAAACATTCGTACTTGACCCCCTAAAAGAAATGCTAGAAACCGACGAAGTATACGGACTTTTAATTATTGAAAGAAACGAAGCAACAATTGGATTATTAGATGGAAAACACATCAAACAATTGCAGCACATGACTTCAGGAATTCCGGGTAAAACAAAATGTGGTGGACAGTCAGCACAGCGTTTCGCACGTATTAGAGAAAGCGCGGCAAAAGAATTTTTCAAAAGAATAGCTGAGAACATGAGGGAACATTTTTGGGACAATAAAAAGCTAAAAGGAATTCTTATTGGTGGGCCAATCCCGACAAAAGATGAATTCTTAGCTCAATCTCAACTTGTAACACAATTAAAAGAAAAAGTAATCGCAATAAAAGATATCGGCGGGACAGGAATGCATGGACTTCAGGAACTAGTAGAGCGTTGCGAAGACGTATTAGCCGAACAAGAAATTACAAAGCAACGAGCAATCCTGGATTTATTCTTCGAGAAATTAGCAAAAGAACCAAACAAAGTTTCATATGGAGAAGCTGAAGTTGAAGACAGACTTGAACGTGGGGCGGTAGATAAATTAATCATTTCAAAAACATTATCAAGAGAGAAAGTAAAAATGCTTGAAAAAATAGCAAAAAAATCTTCAGCCGAAATTCATATCGTAACGAATGAAACTTCAGAAGGAGTCCAGTTTGATAACTTAGGCGGAGTTGGCGGAATTCTTAGATTCGAAATTCATGATTAAAAAACCCTAATCAACCAATTAGGAAATCTTCCAGTATCGCTACAATGATAGACCTTATGAAAAATCTGGTTCCATAATATATCAACCTCAATCTCGTCCCTTATCCAATCGTTCTCATCACTCCACTCTAGGTTTCCAGGTTTAAATCTCTCAGGGGCGAATCCAAAACACCCCTCAAAAATATCAACACCTTCCGCAAAATATTCAACGCTCCTAACTGCCCCAAATTCCTTATATTCATGAGTAACCCCATGCATAGCAATATCTTTATTTCTAGCTAATATTTCATCACACCATTCAGCATCAATCGCAATACCATCAAATTTTGGAATCACGTAATAAACATCCACTAATTCCAATAAATCTTCATCACAAGAGATCCTAGGACTAACATCATCAATCTGACTAGGCAAAACCAACCGAACAAGAAATAAAGCAAGTATCAAAATTCCAATACCCAACAGGCCATATTGCCAAATCTTCATAGAATATTCCCGTTAACAAACTTTTAAAACTCTTCTAGCTATATAACTTCATGGAAGAAACAGAGATGACACATTCGGCACCCGTGATTACAGGATCTACCGCTGAAGAAATCGAAAACGAATTTGAGACAAACGAAAAGAATTCTGAAGAGAAAGTCGAAGCCGCACTTTTCATCGCGGGCCGTTTCCTAAATCTACAGGAATTAATTTTGTTAACCGACGTAAATCCGATTATGTTAAAAGAAATACTAAGCCGTCTCGAGAAAAAATATTCTACAGGCGTCTTAAGAATAGTCCGAAGAACAAATTCTTACAAGATGGACATCGCAGAGAAACACCATTATTTAATTAATAAGCTAGCAACGGGAACAGCGGAATTCACAAAAGCAGAACAAGAAACTCTCGCGATCATTGCATACAAACAGCCAATCAAGCAATCCGTTATAATCAAAATCCGAGGGAATAAATCATATGACCATATTAAGAAATTCAGAGAATTGGGATTAGTTGTAGCGAAACGAGAAGGTCATACGCTCAACCTTTCACTTTCCGAAGAGTTCTACGAATATTTCAACGTTCACAACAAAGAACCTAAAGAAAAACAAGAGGCCGAATAATGGAATTTCTAACAATCCTATATTTCGTTTACACATTCGTAGCATTCTACTTCCTAACGATTTATATCATGACATATTTCCAAAATCGAAAAGCGATGTATGAAACAATTGAACCAGACAAAATCAGGTCGTTAAGTATGGTCATCCCATGTTTCAACGAAGCCAAAAGTATAGGTAAAAACATCGAAGCATTTTTGAATTCAGACTATAATGGACTAAAAAAATTAATAATTGTAGATGATTGCAGCACAGATAATTCTTACGAAATAATAAAACAGTACGCCAAGAAATATTCAAAAGTAATAGCTCTTCAAACGCCAAAAAATACAGGTAACGCAGCGGGCGCGAAAAATTTCGGAATAAAATATGTAAAAACAGAATTAATAGGTTTCAGCGATGCTGACTCTCTTCCAAATAAAAACGCAATTTCCAAAATGGTCGGAGCATTCAACGATTCAAAAGTCGGAGGGATAACTTCACGTGTTTTCGTAAACAATCCGAAAAATTATTTATCAAGAATTCAGGCAATAGAATATAAAATAATTGCATTCACAAGAAAACTTCTAGAATTTTTAGACGCAATTTATGTTACAAATGGACCATTAAGTCTTTATAGAAAAAAGGCATTCGATCAGACTGGCGGTTTCGACACAAATAATCTCACCGAAGATATCGAGCTAACATGGCATCTGGTAGAAAAAGGATGGCAGGTAAAAATGTCAATCCCAGCCATCGTTCGATCATACGTACCAATAACAATCAAAACCTGGTTTCATCAGAGAATCAGGTGGAATGTCGGCGGAATACAAACAATTGCAAAATATAGAAAACAATTTTTAGGAACAGGAATGCTAGGATTATTCATCATGCCATTCTTCGCCTTATCGTGGTTTCTCGGTCTAACAGGTTTGGTCTTCCTAGGATATCGTATAATAAATTATATTATGGTGAGATTCTTGGTAGCAAAATATTCCGTAGCCGCACAGGTCGCACTCATTTCAATGGACGAATTCACAGTAAACCCAAGCATACTATTTATCTTTGGTATAGTTCTTTTCTCACTAGGTTTAGCCTATACAATCACCGCACTAACCTACTCAAAAGAATCCGGATGGATAATCGGCCATTCAATTCGCGACATCTTTATATACTCATTCTTCTATTTACTAATGTACCCACCGTTGCTAATTGTATCATTTTATAAATATCTGCGCGGATACAACACCTGGTAAAATGCTAAAAAGCAAAAAAAACGTTCTATGGGAAGCACTCGTAGTCACGATAGTAATTTTTCTAGCAGGATTATTTCTGGGAATGCTTTTAGAAACTTCAAATTCAGTCGAAGTTAGCAATTTATACACACAATCAGAAATTAGCCTAACGGATGCAATGACAACCCTAAGATTAACTGAGGATTCCGATTTTAATTGTGACGTCATTAAACAAGGAAATATAGACTTCGCGAACAGAATTTATGAAGAAGCAAAGACACTAGAAAAATATGAAGAATCCGGAAAATTAACAGATAGTATAAAATTATTTCACAAGAAATATGATTTACTAAGAACCTTGCTTTGGACGAGCAACCAAAAATCTTTAGAAAGATGTGAGAATTACGACCTGTTAGTTTATCTTTATGAGTATAATTCTGAAGACAATGGTAAGAAAGCGCTACAAAACGTCTGGTCAAAAATATTACTTGATGTAAAACAACAGAATGAAGACATACTACTACTTCCAATCGCAGCAGATCAGGAGCTGACATCGTTAGATTTATTGATGAGTGAATATGGCATAACACAGCTGCCAGCATTAGTAATAAACAACGAACAGGTACTTTACGAGATAGAGAATCAAAACCAGATTCAAACACTTCTTGATTAATATAGTTTCGAGTATATATTTCTTTAAAAATAACAATTCTCTCATATATCCATGTCAAGATGTACAGTATGTAAAAAAGAATCAGATGAAGTAGAACTCTTTAAAGGAATTAGGGTTGACGGAATGGTTATGGTATGTGAGCAGTGCGCTGAGAAAGAAGGAATCCCAATAATCAAAAAACCATCAGAATCTCAGTTGGACAAGGCATCCGAGAGATACACTGTTCGAGAAAGAATGGAGCGAATGTCTGGAATGCGTGATTCGACAGATATAAGCGAAGATCAAATGACTACCCAGGGAAATCTAGCAAAACTAAGAATGCCTGCACCAAAGCAACAACACGAAGACGCGCTCGACAATTATTATTGGACATTAAACATCGCAAGACGAAGAAAGAAGCTATCAGTAAACCAACTCGCTGAAAAAATGGAAGTCTCGCCAGCAGTAATCCAGGGAATTGAAAAAGGAAGACTACCAGAGAATTTCCAAGATTTATTCATGAAGATAGAAATATTCTTAGGAATCAAAATTCTAAAGAATCACGAAAAGAAAATCGGCTTCACGAGAACGGTTGACGAACAGGCAGAAATTCTAAAATCTGTTCAAAATAAAATGAATCACCCAGAATTAGATGAAGACGAGGTTGTCGAAGCAGGGAGAAATTCAGAAGCCATAGACGACTACCATAAAGACGATTTAGCATTCAAAGACAAGATATCACAAGGCGAAGTCAGGCTATCAAAGAGAGAAGAATTGAAAGAAGTTACTCTAGACGCTTTAGTTGATAGAAAAAAGAAGAGAGAGGCTTACAGCGCAATAAAGAAAGCAAAAGAAAGCGAAGACGCAATGGTTGGCGACGATCTAGATCTAGACATGGAATTATTATAAGTTTTTTAAAAAATATTTTTACCCAAGATATCTCAATCTTCCAGGTCGTGGCTCATAAATCAAACCTTCTTCTAGTAACTTCTTAATCTCTTCGTTAATCGCGTCAGGGCTCGCCTCAGTGTCCATAATGATCGCATCAGTATCAATTCCACCCTCAGACTCAGCTTCCTTAATCTTACCCATAATTGTATCCTTCAAACCCGAATTTCCACCACTTTCATCAGCTGGCATATCCTTCCGAGCATTCTGAATCTCAAGCTTTCGAACAAGTAACCACCGAGCATCAACCTTCTTAATAACTTCAGGAATCATATACAACTCACCATTCCATTCTCTCATATTCCCAATAACCTGCAAAGTATCCCCCTGCATAATTTCCTTTAATGGTTCAATATCTTCACCAAATGCCTTAAGCTTCAATTGTCCAGATGCATCGTCAACTGTTAAAGTTGCAAACTGCTTCTCACCCTCTTGAACAAACTTATCAACACAATTAGCCAGAATATTCACACGAACAACCTTCCTACCTCCAAGTTCTAAAAATAAAAATTTCCCCTCGTCCATCATCGGAACGCCCTTTAAAACATCACCAATACGCATCTTATAAGCAATATTTCTCTTCCTAATTTCTGTACCACCCATTGCAGCACCTGCTTCTCCTTCCATGACCAAAAATAACAACTCGACTTTATAAGGATTATTGAGGTAGAGTCTTACATCTTCTGAACATAGCCTCTCTTCGGCCTAAACAAATCTCCACTCTTCAACAGCTTCCCAACAACTTCATCAATCTCAGACTCCTTCACTTTTCCATCAAGCTCCTTCGTCAATTCTTCTAACGGAATCAACTTACCCAACCTCTTTTCCAAAGCTTCAATCGCATCTTGAACATAATGAATACTATTTCTAGCCGAAGCCCCAGTCCCCGTAATCTTATCCACATCAAAAGTCTTCGTATCCTTATCATAACCAACTTGCATCAAATAACTCTTCGTCAACTCAATCGCCGCAAAAGCGTCTTTAACCTCAACCTTGTCTGACAATCTCATTCTAGCATGCGCTTCAGCCAAACGAACCATAGCTTCTAATTGCCTAGCTCCAATCGGAATCGGCTTACTCGGCCCGTCCCCAATCTGCGGCATATTACGAAGCCCAACATAAAAATCTTTCATACTCTTAACGGATTCCTCAGTCAAGACAGGATTAAACCTCTGCTTAGCATACGAAATATATTTCCTCAACAAATCACCGTCGATAACATCATGCTTTGCTTCCTGCCGATGCTCCAATAAAACATGGTCCGCAATCGCACTATCATCATCCCGACTCGGAATATCTCTCATAATAAAAATCGCATCAAAACGAGAAAGCAAAGACGGGACCAGATTAACCTGCTTAGGAATAGATTGCAGTGGATCAAACCTACCAAACTTAGGATTGGCTGCCGCTAAAACAGAAGTCTGAGAACGTAAAGTTGCCTGAACAGTCGCTTTCGAAATCGTAATAGTCTGCTGCTCCATAGCCTCATGCATCGCACTCCGATCCTCCTCATCCATCTTATCAAACTCATCAATACAAACAATACCCTTATTCGCCAAAACAATCGCCCCGGCCTCAAGACTCCAACCCTTTAATATTTCATCCTTCACAACCGCTGCAGTCAAACCCGCTGCCGACGCACCCTTACCAGAAACATAACGAGCCTTCGGCGCAACCTTCGCAATAAAACCAAGCATAACCGATTTCGCAACACCCGGATCACCCACTAACAAAACATGAACATCCCCTCTCATCTTCGTACCATCACTACGAGTCTTCTTAACACCCCCAAATAACTGAAACGCCAAAGCAGTCTTAACAGCATCGTGACCCCAAATTGACGGCGCAATACTCCCAACCATCTTCTTCATAAAATCAGGTGAAGCAGCAAGTTCCTTAATCGATCGCTCATCCTCTTCACTAATATCAACATCATCAAAACTTTCATCCAAAGGAATAATATTATTCGCCTCAATCGCCAAATCAAATCGAGTCAACATCGCCCCACTAGCAGCAGTAATTGCAATCTCTTTCAAAATACCAACAATCTTAACACGCGAACCTGGCGTCGTCCTCATCTCCATAGTCGGATCAACCAAATCTTCCTTCAGAAAAATCGTCATACGCTTAGGCTGCTCACCACCATGCAAATTATCTGAAGCCTCCTCAATCATCAAAACCTGCGCATCAACCATATCTTTTGATAATTCCTTAAATCCTCCTCGACGACCACAAGAACACCGACTTGGCTCCTTAAACTTCTTCTCAATCTGCAAAACAGAAATAATCGTCCCACAACTCGGACATTCGAACTTCGCATTAGTAACCAAAGGCCGAACTTCACCAGCTTGCCGAACAATTCCCTCAATGGAAATCATCTTTCCCAAATGCTTAGAACGAATATTTCGAATAAACAATTCCTGATCCTTAGAAATATTCATAAAACGAGCTCGAGCATCATTCGGCGCCCACTCTAATTCCTCAAGTCCAACTTCCAACAACTGAATCATCTCCTCAGGTCGCTCAATCAAACTATCGGACAACTCAGGACTATGCGCAGAAAACTCTTCAAAATCAATATGAACAACCTTATTTTCCCCGCTCATCTCACGAACAATTTCTTTTCTATTAACCTCGAAAAATTCTTTAATATCACTCAAAATCTCATCCTGATCAGAACTCATATCCTTCACATCGGGCCCAGAACCACCGTTATATTCCTCTTTCGCACCATCTACATCATCATACTCCTCAGCCATACAAAAACTAAGAAACTCCTCCTTTAAAACATATATTATCCTCTAAAGCATATATTAGTTATACACAAACTCAGCACGCCCAAACATAATCTCATCACCCGTTCTCCGGTAAATCCCGATAAATTGCTTCCCACAAAACGCCGCAAAAAAATCATCCTTCTTCAAATACGGCTTACTGAGCACATTATTATCAATCAGGGGCTTCCCGATGTGTAACGCCTTAATTGCGCACTTATCAACTTCAACAACAGGTAAAACTTTCTTAATCGCAACCTCAGCCGGAAGTAACATCTTCTTCAAATCAGCCTCATCACCATTCTTGTACTTGTCAACAGCCGACTTAAAATCAAATAAATTAACCAATGTGCTCTCATCAAAAATTCCAGCCTCAGTTCTACGAAGCTCACCCATATGCGCCCCGCCAATCATTTCACCCAAATCTGAGCATAATTTTCTAATATAAGTCCCACCTTCAACTTTAGTTTCAAATAAAAAATCTCGACCAGTTTCTCCAGCCTCAGTCAAGTTCCAAGAATAAACAGTCCTTTCCCTCTCTTCAACCTTAACAGCCGAACGATGCGGCGGCGTCTGCTTAATCTTTCCGGTAAAATTCTCATCAATCAATTTCTGCAAGTGCTTAATGTCCTGCTCAGTATGTGTGTGCAAAACCCCGACATAAGTCTTATCGTGCTTAATAAAATACCCAGCCAACTTACAAGCACGTCCAAGAGTAATCGGCAAAACTCCAGTAACCTTCGGATCCAAAGTCCCCATATGCGAAGTCTTCTTCAAATCCAATTGCCTTCGAAGAAACTCACTAATAGAATACGACGTAGGCCCAGCCGACTTATCAATATTAATCAAACTAAAGTTCAACAGATTTTTCATATCTTCCATAGATAAATCACAAATTATAGAATTAAAAACCTTTACCTATTACTTCAAAACCTTTCGAACAGGCATTGTCTTCTGTGCGTGAGAACCCTTCGCAGTATGCTTTGTAGTCTTAGCAGCAGCCTTCTCAGTCTTGGCGTCCATCTCAGCACCAGCTTTAACATCTTCCTTCTCTTCCTTCTTAGCTTCCTCAGTCTTCTCTTCTTTAGGAGCAGCAACAGGTTTCTTAGTATCCTTAACAGATTCTAATTTCTTTTTCTCTCTAGCAATCTTGAAAGCAACAACTTCAGGAATTTCAGCTAACTCAACATAAACAATACCGTCAATCTTTTTTGCCTTAACTTTGATCTTATTCATAGGTTTCTTAATTCCCCTAAACCAAATCTCGTTATTCAAATTAATATCAACCTTAACCTTTCGAAGATCTCTGTCTCGGACACCCATGTGTTTAACCATAAATTCTTTCAAAACTCGAACAGCCTTCTTAGCCCTTCTATATTGCGGAACATTCAAAACACCACGCTTTAAAGGAACAATATACTCTCTCTCTAATTCAACCTTCGACTCACCTTTCTTTTCTTTCTTAGGAGCTTTAGCAACCGCAGGCTTAGAAGCCTCTTTCTTTAAATCTTCTTTAACTTCAGATTCAACAGTTTTCCCATCAGCTTCGGCAAGAGCAGCTTTATTCTCAGGAGTATCTTTAACATCATCAAGTTTCTTAACTTCCTTAACTTCTTTTTCAACCTTAGTTTCCTTTTCTTCTGCCATTATCCTAAATTTGCCTTCTTCATCTTTCGAGGTTTAATTTTCAAGCTAGTTTTATTCCAGCTTCTCTTAACATGAGTGATGCTTGATGGGTGAACTTTCTTACCTTTCCCATACTTCTTCATAACTGCCCAAAACGGAGCCCACTTAGTCTGTCTCTGAGCCTTGTCTAAATGCCTCTTCTTACTACTAGCCATCTTAGCTTTTCTACTCGGCATCTTTTACTTCCTCCTTAATTTCCTGAATATCTTCTACTTCCTCGCCCTTATCTTCAGCAACTTCAGTCTCTTCATCTACAGCTTCTTCCATATCAGTATCTTGTTCTACAATTTCCATAGGCTTAACACTAATCTCCTCAAAATTCAATCCAGACTTTTCCTCAACTTCAATAGAATCCAAAAGGTCTCTACCAGTCTCAGTCAATCTTCGGCCGTGCTGCATTCTTACAACCTTCTCAACCAAACCAGCTTCTTCAGCTTGCTGTAAAATAACTCGAATAATTTTTCCACCAGACTTAAAGAACTTATCAGGCTTTCCACCTCGGTCTTTTCGAGAACCATACTTAGTTCGCAACTTTCCTACTCCAACAACACCCTTGATATAAAGTTGTCTCAAAATAGAAGCAGCTCTAGTATACCAGAAGTCGTCCATAGCAGGCGGTCTCTCTCGAGAAACACCAGTCTTAACATAATTAGCCCATTCAGGAACCTGGAACTCAGGAATATTCTTCAAAGCTTCAGCTAAAGCTGGAATAAATTTCACAGGATCTTTTGTAAATATTGTTCGTGCCATATTTGTTTATAGGCTCTCTTTTCAGAGATAGACAAGCCGAAGCTCGTTAACCTAATATCACTGAGAAAATTCGGTTTATAAAGATTTGTATTAACTACCTATTTCTGACGAAGCGCAATGTTATCTTCAATTTCCCCATCTAATTGCATCTCTAATTCCGCATTTCGTACTCTAAGTAAGGCTTTTTCCATCGCATCTCTAGTAGTGTCAGCAGAAGTCAACTGTTTCATAACATAATCCAAAGCCTTCTGGTCTCCACGAGAAACACCATTCAAAACTCCCCTGTCTAACTGAACAAAATGTTCATCATTAATTACAATTTGATGCTCTCCATCAGGACCATTCTTATAAGCCTGAAGATGATCAGTTCTATCTGTATAAAAAGGATCTCTCAATCCAAAACTATTTCCCATTTTTCACCAACTCAGCACTATTTAAGTAAAACTCACTAATATCTCCTCGCTTCATTTTGATCCCACCTGACCACTAAAGTATTTACCACTAGCTAATTTTAAAGGAATAGCCGCAGAATTATATGCAGTACTGATTCCGCCAATCAAAGTTCCAAAAGCGCAGAAATATTGAGCACCCCAGAAAGCAGCTTCCTTAGATAAAAGCAATGTATCTCCCGGCAATTGATTAGGCATGGCCCCGTCTAAAAATTTCTGATTAATATATTCAAGTCCTACAAAACCACCAAGACATGCAGCAGCACAAACTCCCTCCACAGCAGTATGAGTTATATCCTCAAGCATTTCTTTTCCCTTAAATTTGTATTTTTTCATTTTAATCCCACCTGACCCTTGAAGAAAGTAGAGACCATCGTCCCAGGGGAATAAAAATTAACATTCTTAAAAGAAAAATCATCATTTTTTGGATTCTCAAAAGTCGGAACACCAAAAACACGCCCCACTCTCTCGCTTGCAGCATCATCAACATCAACAAAATAGTCACTAACTAAAGCAGACTCTCCAAGTTCAACTTTGGCCTCACGGGCAATCTGTCTTAATGGCGGAGCTTGAATATAAAAATCAGGTTTTGTATCACTATCGGGAGAAATACATTCCGCAATATGTCTGGCCATAACTTCATTATTCACTTTGTACTTATCAGAAACTGTTGCACCGGTAATAATATTATGCATGTCTTCGGCTCCATATACTCGTACATCACCAATTCCAACCTCATTTAAATCACTCTCAGTCTTCTCCCTAGACAGACGAGACAGAACAACAAGTCCTTTTTTCTTATGCTTATCTAAAAATTCTTCCAGTCCATTTCGAAGTACAAGCTCACCACTTACCGGAACCATCGTCCCATACATATTCATAATAATCTGCTTTATCATAAAAAACACCAACATTCATCACTTTTAAGACTTGTTGTCACTCAAAAAGAATAAAAAGCCCTAATTGCACAAAGTTCCATGAAAGTATATTATAACTCAGGAAACAAAGAATTTAACCCTGGAGAATTCGCCGAACACCTACACAAGAATGGATATACGGTGGGACAGGGAGTAATAACATCCGCTGAAATAGTGGAAAGAAAATGTCTAAGCAATAAAGGACACGCAGTTCAGGGAGGCATTGAACTAAGAAATGGAGGCGGCCTTGGTTTCAATGTGGGACAAGTTCCAACCGGGACAGGAGCTCAAAACTACATACCCTTTCTAGAAGAACTAGAATGTAAAAAAATAGGACCATTATTTAGAATAGAATCAATAGTCGGGAAAAACCTATATTTACTAATGAACAGGCTTGGTTCCAACGGAATTTTCACCTCAAAAGGTTTAGAAGAATTAGAAAATTGGAAATAATTATCTTTGATCTTTTCGATACTTAACAATTGTTAAGACATAACCAACTAGTTTGTAATCATATTTCTTTCCAAGGGTTTCAATCAAATCTTGACCAATCTTTTCAGCGTCCTTTTTATCCCGACAAGCTGATTTTAAAATTGCAATCTTAATTAAAGTCTCACCCTCAAAAATAGATTTAACTTGTTCGACAAACGCATCCGTAAGCCCGTTCTTTCCCATCTGCAATCTTTTAATTTGTTTCATAATAAGAGAAATCAATCGAACCTTTTAAGGTTATCCAAACTACCAATCACCAACACACTTATTGGATTCACACCTAATATTTATGGGCCTTTCACAAAATACATTACACTTAGCCCAATCTTCGTCATTACAATAAAGGTCAAAATTTTTAGCAACTCCATTGTTCATCATTTTAATATCACAGGTGCAATTCTCACCACAGTCAACATTCCTATATGTACAATCATCATCAACCCTACAATCAATCCCAATAGATTCTATTTCATTATCTTCATAGAAAATCAAACCTAAGACAAACCCAACTAGCAAAACAGCAATCAATATCAAAATAATATTTCTCCCCTTCATTCGTCCCCACTCCTCAACTCTTTTTCAAGTTTCAAAATATCAGCCTTCTTGACCTTAATCTTTTCCTGCTTCTTAACACCCCACGTCCCAGACTTCATCAAAACCGACTTATTCATATCACTCCGCATAAACTTATTCACAACAACATCATTCTTCGAGTTCCGCCAATCCTGAGAATACTTCGCGCAAAAAACCGCAGCCTCTTTTAGGTCATCCTTGGATGGATTCTCCCCGACGTTAACAAATGGACTTCCCGGCGCATCAGTGTGCAACATTACATCTTTAGCTCCAGAATTCTTAACTAAATCATCATTTGTCTCAGAACTCTTACCACCAAGCACACGCAAACCAGAACTCGTCACATACTCTCTAGGATTAACCATAAATAAAATAAGTATACGGACTTTAAAAATTACTCGATAGAAACAATCTTAATCTTGAAAACTAAAGTCTTACCAGCCATAGGGTGGTTCATATCAATTGTAACTTCCTTATCATCAATCTTAGTAATCTTCGCAGGAATCTGTTGCCCGTTTGGCAAAGGAACTCCAATCATCATTCCCTCTTCAGCTTCAGCAGGAAATTTATCTCTAGGAACTGTTTGTGTAGCTTTAGGGTGCGGCTCACCATAAGCCTCCTCAGGTTTCAAAGTAACTGTCTTCTCCTCACCAACATCCATTCCAATAATAGCAGCATCAAATCCAGGAACAACCATGCCTTCACCAGCCTTAAATTCTAACGGTTCACCGTGCTTCTCACTCGCGTCAAAAACCTCGCCGTCCTCAAAACTACCAGTATACTCAACTTTAATTGTACTGCCTTTTTCAACTACCATATTTAATTATAAAAAAAGTCCCTTTTAAGTGTTTTGTAAACAATTAGAAATCGTCTTCTTCTGCTGCAGCTTTCTTCGCTATTTCTTTGATTCTTTTCAAAGCTGCTCTAACATTCTTGTTCAACTGAACCATAGAGTCATCAAGCTGAGCCTTATTCTTAGTACCAGTACAAACTAACTTTCCGTTACTAAAAAGTAAAAATGTTGCCGTTGGATCTTCCAACTTGTAAACCAAACCTGGAAACTGCTCAGGCTCATACTCAGTATTCTCAAGCTCCAAAGCCAAAGTATTCAAATTCAAACTTAAATTAATCGCACCAGAAGCTACAATATTTTGAACTGTAATCTTAGGCTTAATTGTAACATTAACACCGATCTTCTTCAACTGCTTAATAACCTGCTGAACAACGTCCTTAACCTGTGCAATAGACTTAGTACCTGTGCAAACCAAATTACCAGAACTAAAAACCAAAACAGCTGATTTAGGCTTCTTAACTCTCAAAACAAGTCCAGGAAAAGTATCAGGATTATACTCAGTATTAGGCTGAGTTCGAGCTAGCTTTGTCAACGAAACATCTTTTTCCAAAGACGTAGTCGCAACGATATTCTGAACCTTCAAAGATGTATCTTTCGAAGAACTAGTTTTTTTCGCTACTGCCATTCAATAAATATGACAAATTTCCTTTATAAAGGCTTTGATATGCGATTATCCAGCCGCTTCCCTAACTTCATCAACCGTCGCTATATCATTAACGCCCCGGTCCTCACGTAATCGAGTAATCCGCGGAAATCTCAAAGCATAACCAGACGAATAAGTCGGCGACTTCTGAATATCCTGATACTTAACCGTCACAACAATTTCAGGCTTAACCTTAATATTCCGACCATCGACCTCGATAACCAACTTCTCCAACATGTCCGTCATCTCTTTAAAACTCAAATCATCACCCTCAATCTCCTTCAACCCCGTCGACACCTTACCAATTTCCAATAACTCACCATCATCCCGACACGAAACATTAAAACTAGTCAGCCATCCAGCCCTCTTCCCGGTTCCCCACTCAGCCCCGGTAACCACCAAATCAAAATCATTATCCTCCGGCTTCAACTTAACAGCGTGCCCAATCCGAGTCCCAGGTTTGTAAGGTGCTTCCAAATTCTTCGCCATCAATCCTTCCTGACTATCATTCAGAGCCTGAGTATAAAATTTCTCAACCTCCGCATCGTCGTCGGTAATAATCTGCTTAGCTAAAACAATCTTAAATTTCTCTTCACGAACAATCCGCTCAATCAAAGCCCGCCTCTCCTTAAATGGCTTCTCAATCAAACTGTCCCCATTATAATAAATAATATCAAACACCGCCAACTCAATTGGCAACTCTTTCCGCATCTCTTCAATACCATACTTTCGCCGAATTCTCTGACTGATCGCCTGAAACTCAGTATATTTCTTAGTCTTCGAATCAAAACCAACTGCCTCAGCATCGAGCATAAAACTATCTCCATTAATATGACTCTCGACATACTCCGCAATTTCAGGAAACTGCTTAGTCACTTCCTCAAGTCGCCTAGTAAAAATCTTAACACGACCACCTTTCTCTTTATTTATCATAACTCTAAACCCATCGTACTTATATTCAAATGCAGCAGGCCGACCAGTAATCCTGAACGCGTCCTCGACATTCGCAGCCTTCGGAAACAGCATAACCTTAACAGGCTTTCCGGGTTTCAGCTTAATTTTTTCCAAGGTATCATCACAAGCCCGTTCAAAAACCTCAGCAAAATCCGTCGCCTTATCATAAGCTTCCTGTACCTCAACAGCGCAAACTTTCTTGTCTTCCAAACCCTTCGGCGCAAAACAATGGACAACAATCGCATCTCTCAAAATTCCAGAGCCAACACCAATCTTCAAATCGGCAAGAATGGTCCGAACAATATATTTAGCTTCCAACGGCGTAGCTGAGTGCAATAAGTCAACAATATAACCAATCTTCTGATCCACAGTTCCTTTGCCCTCAATTGTAGTCAATTTTACTAAATTATCAAAAACCTTCTCGACACTAAGCTTACTAGAAAACAAAGCAGTTTGTTTTTTCTTTCCACCCAAAACCGATTCCGCCACTTTTCCCAAATCACCAAGTTCTTTAAATTCGTCAATAACTTCAGCCTCAGAAATTCCAGCAGCTCTAACAATCGCCTTAATAACTAACTGATGAGAAATCCCAAGCTCACGATTATCATAATCCGCAAACAACCGACCCTGTAACAAATAAATCAGCTTTGGCTCACTACGAATCTCGCCCAAAAAATCTGCCAATATATCAGTCTTCTCCAAACCCTTCGACGTAGATTCCAACGCCCCATAAACCTCGCATATTCTCGAATAATCCATATCTAATAAAATCAGAGCAGCTTTTTATAATTTCGCTAGATTTATATAAATCAATATTCAATTGTATTTATGATAATCAAAAGTAAGGATGCAAATAAGAAGAAAGTTAGAGTTATGAACATCAGCGAGTATAAAATAAACTCAAATTTTAGTGGAGACCTTATAGAAATTGATGGCGACCATGGGTCTGTGAAATGCCTAAACGAGGATAGAATTTATTTTATAATAGAAGGCGAAGGTAAATTTATCATAGACAAAGAAGAAAGCATGGTTTCTCAAAATGATTTAATATTCGTCCCAAAAAATACGCCTTACAATATTATTGGGAAAATGAAATTCTTTTTAGTTTGTTCCCCCGAGTTTAATAGCAAAGACGACGTTCATCTTGAGTAGTCCATATAAAATAAAACAGTCGTTAATATTATAAACTAAAATACCGTTGATGAAACAGGTGATACTATGAACAGAAAAAAATCTCTCGTTCTCCCATTCTCTGATTTACATATCGAGGATGTTCCAATAGTTGGCGGAAAGAACGCATCGCTCGGCGAAATGTACCGAGAGCTAAAACAAAAAAAGGTCGCAGTCCCAAATGGATTCGCAGTAACAGCAGTTTCTTATATTAAATTCATAGAAGAAACAGGATTAAGGGAAAAAATAAAATCAATTTTATCTACATTAAAAACAAAAGACACAAGAAACTTAATGGATCACGGAAAAAGAGTCCGAACGGCAATTCTTAGCGCAACAATTCCAAAAGAAGTTGAAGAAGAAATTATTTCTAATTACAAAAAATTATCTCGTGAATACGGAGACAAATACACGGATGTCGCAGTCAGATCATCGGCAACAGCAGAAGATTTGCCAGACGCTTCATTCGCAGGACAACAAGAAACTTACCTAAATATCGTCGGTGAAAAAGAAATAATGGTAGCTTGTAAGAAGTGTTTCGCTTCACTTTTCACAAATAGAGCAATCTCTTACAGGGAAGACAAAGGTTTCAGCCATTTTGACGTAGCACTTTCAATCGGAGTCCAAAAAATGGTCCGAAGCGATTTATCATCAAGTGGAGTAATGTTCTCAATCGACACAGAATCCGGTTTCAAAGATGCAGTTTTTATAACAGGAATCTACGGGCTAGGTGAAAACATTGTACAGGGTGCAGTAAACCCAGACGAATTCTACGTACATAAACCAACACTAAAGCAAGGATATAGCCCAATAATCTCAAGAAAAATAGGAGACAAGAGAATCAAAATGATTTACAACACGAAAGGTTCAAACCCAGTAAAAAACATACCAGTTTCAGAAAAAGAAAGAAATAAGTTCTGTATCACAGATGATGAAATTTTAAAATTAGCAAAATGGGCAGTAATAATTGAAGATCATTATGGAAAAGCAATGGATATGGAGTGGGCGAAAGACGGAAAGACAGGAAAACTTTTCATCGTTCAGGCAAGGCCAGAAACAGTCGAAAGCCAAAAGGATTCGAATGAACTAGAAGATTATGTTTTAGGAAGCAAGAGTGGAAAAGTACTTGTTACGGGTGGAAGTGTCGGCTCAAAGATAGGAGCAGGAAAAGTAAGAGTAATAAAAAATGTCTCTGGAATTCATGGTTTCAAGAAAGGAGAAGTTTTAGTAACCGAAATGACAGACCCAGATTGGGAGCCAATTATGAAAATAGCATCGGCAATTGTAACAAATAAAGGCGGGCGAACTTGTCACGCAGCAATAATTTCAAGAGAACTGGGAATACCATGTATTGTCGGGACAAATGATGCAACAAAAAAATTAAAATCAGGTCAGCTCGTGACAGTTAGTTGCGCTCAAGGAGAAAAGGGATATGTATATGATGGAAAGATAAAATATTCAATCAAGAAACAAAAACTAAGTAAGATTCCAAAAACAAAAACAAAAATTATGATGAACATCGGAAATCCAGAAAGCGCATTCGAACAAAGCTTCATCCCGAATCAAGGAGTTGGATTAGCAAGGGAAGAATTCATTATTAATTCATACATTAAAATTCATCCAAGAGCTTTATTAGATTACGAAAAATTAAAAGATAAAAAAGTAAAGAAACAAATTGATGAAATTACAATTGGTTATGACGACAAAAGGCAGTTCTTCATTGATAAATTAGCAGAAGGAATCGGAATGCTTGGAGGGGCTTTTTATCCAAATGATGTAATTGTAAGAATGTCAGACTTCAAGTCCAACGAATACAAAAATCTAATCGGAGGAGAAGCCTATGAGCCAGTCGAGGGTAATCCAATGATAGGATGGCGAGGAGCATCTAGATATTACAAAGAAGAATATAAAGAAGCATTCGAAATGGAATGTGAAGCAATCAAAAAGGTAAGAAACGAATTCGGATTAAAGAACATAAAAGTGATGATTCCATTCTGTCGAACAATCGACGAGGGTCTGAAAGTCCAAGCGATAATGGCGAAGAAAGGATTAAAGAGAGGAAAAGATGGATTGGAAATTTATGTGATGTGTGAGATTCCTTCAAATGTAATTTTGGCAGATGAGTTCTCAAAAATATTCGACGGATTTTCAATTGGATCAAACGATCTAACGCAACTAACACTTGGATTAGACAGAGATTCAGAAATCGTCTCAGATATTTACGATGAAAGAAACCAAGCTGTAAAAGATTTAATTTCAACAGTAATTGCAAAAGCAAAAAAGAATCACAAGAAGATAGGAATCTGTGGACAAGCCCCTTCAGACTTCCCAGACTTCGCACAGTTCTTAGTTCGATGTGGAATAGACTCAATTTCCCTAAACCCAGACACAGTTATCAAAACAACTCTAAAGATCGCAGAGCAAGAAAAGAAGCTACGAAAGTAAGTTAACACTGCTCCCCAACATTTATAAAATAAAACGATTTTACTACATCATGGAATTCGAAGCAAATGACGCAAATTTTGAAAAAGAAGTTATCGAGAAATCGAAAACAACTCCAGTCCTAGTAGACTTTTGGGCAAGCTGGTGCGGACCATGTGTAATGTTAAAGCCAACTTTGGAAAAAGTCGCAAAAGAATACGAAGGAAAATTCATTCTAGCAAAAGCCGCAACTGACGAAAATGCCGACGCTGCAGCAAAATACGGGGTAATGTCAATTCCATCTGTAAAACTTTTCAAAGACGGAGAAGTAGTAGACGAATTCGTCGGCGCACAACCAGAAGCCAAAATCAAAGAATGGCTCGATCAGAAATTATAATTTTCTAGTTTTATTAAGAATACTCTTGACTTAAGTTTAACATGCTAGCAATATCAACGTTATTAATCTTAGTTTTTGGCATAATAACATCAGACATAATTATCCCATCTTTTTCTTGCCCGCTTGAAGCAACAAAAATCGGCGCAACAGAAACACCATCGGGTTCATTATACCCGGTGAAATTAAAAGTATAAGTCTTGCTCTGTCCACTTCCCGGAGCTGGCACAATAGATGTAACAGACGCCCCATCAATACTAAAAATAATCTTAATCCTATTCATTACCCCATCATCAGGAGCTCTTTTTATCTGCACAATTGCAACATCCTGATCGGCATCATAAGTAGTATAGCCATCATTTGTCAAAATACTAACTCTACCATCCAATGCATCAAACTCAGCACCCTCGGTTATCATCGGTATAATCGCAACCTACAGAATCGTAACACCGGACACGGTTATAAGAACCGTCAACACCACAGCGACAATCGCACTAATACCCTTTTTATTCATGATTATATTAGTAGAATACAATTTATAAATTTACTTCCGAGGAATAATTATCCAGCCGATCAAGTACGCAAGAATTCCAGCTCCCCATCCGAAGCAAAGCAAAATGCAAAGCAGTCGAATAATTACAGGATCAACACCAAAGTAATTAGCAATACCAGCGCAAACTCCGCCGATGACAGAATCTTTCTTAGACGCACGATACAACCTCTTAATTTTCTTAGCCATAATAATCATAAACAAAACTCATTAATAAATATATCTAATTACAAACCACAGCTTCAAATCCCATGCTCTCAGCTTTCTTCAAAATCAATTCATTCAATCCAACACCTTTCTTGTCAGCCAAAGCTTTTGCCTGCTCCAAATCATTAACCTCAAAAACTTTATTCTCAAAAGCCTTAATCCCAATATCACCAATAATACTTTTCTCCTTAGTGTCATAAGCCAAAGCCTGAATTGTAAAAGGAACTCTCGAAAGAACATTTTCAATCGTCGGTTCCAAAGCATCTTTTTTCAAAGACTCAAAAGTTTTAATCGGAACATAATCAATCGACATTTCGTTCCAAGTAAACTTAAGATTTCCAAACTTATTTTTCTCAACTTTCCACCCTTCAGGCAAATCAAAATTCTCAACTCCTTCCCCGACAACAAAATCAAAATCAAAAGAATGCTGCGATGTTCCATGAATCAACTGATTCAAATTCCGAGATAAAGCTCCACCAATTAACCAAATTTTTCCACTAGAATTGTTTTTAACAATATCATAAGCAATTTTGTAATTTTCTTCCGACTCAATATAATTTGCAAATACTTTCGACATATCCATAAACAATTTACATATCTAAACCTTAAATATCTTTAGAAAATTAATTCCCACGTCTCTTATTAGCCCTTAATGAAGGTCTAACCTTTGGAGCCTTAACTGTAGAATTTCGAAGACCTCTAGCCTTTCGTCCAGCAGAAGTAATTCCTCTAAGAGCTCTTTTCTTTGGAGCCTTAATGAATTCGCCTAATTGCTTATCAGACTTAATCTCAGCAGCAGCACGGTCAACTAAAATTACTTCAAAGAAATAATTCATACCGTCCTTTCCAACTTGATAAGAACCTAAAACTTCCATGTTATTAAATTTACGAGCTACTCTTGTCTCAGCAATCTCCTTATAGTTCATCCTCAAATTCTTTCTAATATGAAGTCTCTTTGTTCTACGTGCTTTGTTTGGTCTAGACCTTTTATGTCCACCACGCTTAATCTTAATTCTAACAACAGTAACGCCCTTCTTTGCCTTGTACCCAAGAGATCTAGCTCTATCAAGTCTTAACGGCTTCTCTACCTTAGTAATCAAACCGTCCTTACGCCATTCGATCATTCTAGCTCGAAGTAACTTCACGTCAGGCTTTCTCCAAGCCAATCTTAAAAATTTTGTTAAACTCATAGTATCTTATCAAAAAATTCCTTTTTAAAGTTAACCATACCAATAGAACATGAGTGAGGCTGCGCGGATTTGAACCGCGGACCCCTGCCTTATCAGAGCAGTGCGCTACCTGACTGCGCCACAGCCTCATGTAATTAAACAAGAAAATTTCAATTTATAAAGATAACCCTTACCCCTTAATCTCAACAATCACTCTCTCTTTCTCAACATAATAATCAACAACCTCGATTTTCAACGGAATAAACTTAACATAACATTTATCCTTAGAATACGCCTTAATTTCTAATCCCGTCGCCAACTCTGTCAAAACAACATCGTTCTTGTTCTTGATTCCCGGCGTCGTAATCTCATAAATAATAGTATCACCAAGTCGCTTAACTTTCGACTCACCATCAACTTTTGGTAAACTCATCCGTCTATCATTTTCTTTCTCTGAAACCGCAGGAGCATCACTGATAACTTTTTTTCCAGGTGCTTTTTGAACAACCTGATTCATACCCGGAGCTCTCGCAACACGAATCTTAATATTTTTAGGCATTCCCTGTCCCTCGCCCATATCCATGTTCCCAAGCTGATTCTCAAGCTGCTTAACCAACGTATTCATAATTCCATTAAGCCCAAGCGGCAAACCTAAATTTGGCTGCACTTGTCCATTCTGATCATTCCGCCCTAACATTCCAAAATTCTGCTCATCATTCCCAGCCTTAAACGAAACTCCACAGTATGGACAATAATTAAATTTCTTCTCAATCTTCTTCGCGCAACTCGGACATTTCTTCTTGAACATAATACACAAAACCCAATGAGGCTTATAAAAGTTTGGATACCGTCGTTAACAATTAAATATAATGGTCTACCTTTTCAACAATATGTCCTAGACGGTGGAACTCCCGAGTAAGTCCCTCAGTCGGGTCAATCTGCGTCATTATATATCCAGAAGGACATCTCTTGACTTCACGAACTTCTTTGAGATACTTGGTCCCGAAACTAACGACAAAGAATCTAGCGATAGCTGAAACTAAGAAGACAAACAATATTGTGTTCATAAAAGGAACTCCAATCCAAACAATAAGAGAACCAATAGCGGCACCAATAAAAGTCCCAACACCAACCATTAAGTTCATGTATGCATTTCCAATGCCCCACTTTTCCTTAGATACAGCATCGTAAACATAATTACTGGTAGCCAAGTTATATCCAGCAAAAACAAAACCAGCAAGCATTTGTGGGATGAATATCAAATACAGTTTTACAATCAATGGATTGCCAATGAAGGCCGAAGCTACCCATAATAAAGGAAGGAAGAAAAGGAGCCCCGAACAAGTCTTCATTAATTTAACATTACCGAATCGATCAGAATATTTTCCAAGCAAAGGAAAAAACGCCAACTGAAACAAGGTTGCAGAAACCGTGATTGCTATGAACCATATATATGAGAATCCCAAATCCCGAAGCATATAAACAGTCCAGAAAGGAGCGGCAAGCCCAATAGATATACTAATAAATCCCCTAAAAATAGCAAATCTACCAAAAGGATTATCTGGAGCCATCTTTAAGAATTCCCAAAATGAGAAACCATCTTTCTTTCTAACTGTCAACTTAGGTTCATATTGTCGAACAAAAAGTGTCCATGCATAAAATCTGGCAATAGAAGACAAAAGAAACAAAAGCCCGAATGCCATAATAGTAAATCCTAAAGCCTCTCCATAATTTCCACCAATTTTTCTAGCATTATCCAAAATAAGTGCACCAGAAATTAGAGTAAGTATACTAAATAAACCAGCTACTTTATTTCTTTTAGAGAAATATTTCCCTCTATTTTCCTCGGGCACAAGCGAACCCATCCAAGAAAACCAAGCGGGATGATCAATTCCCGAGGCTGAATAATATATACCAACACAAACAATAAAGGCCCAGACCACATACGGCACACCCATAAGAAACAAGATACCACTTAAGATCATCGGAATCATAATAAGAACCTGAGACAAAACACCCCAAAGCACAATACGTTTCCTAGAAAACTTCCCTATAAGTTGAGAACCTTTAAGTTGGATAATGCTTGGCAATAATCCAACGACCGCATGTAAAATACCAATCTGACTCGCAGTAGCCTCCATTGCTAAAGCAAACGCTGAAAAATACGACAATCCAAAACCAAAAGAGACTGCTGAGGAAGACCCTTCTTTGATACTTAGCTTCAAACTCTTTTCAATCTTTTCTTGAACAAATGGATGATCTTCTTTAACAGACCTACCGAGTAACTTACCACCACGAAAAACTTCATTACTCTTTTTTTTCACCATTCAATTATCCCACAAAGATAATATAAAAAACTATCTCAAAGGACTTAGGCAGTTAAACTTTTATACCAAATTAATCTTCATATTACATGGCAGAAAAGTTCTACATAACAACAGCAATAGACTACGTAAATGGAGAGCCACATATCGGGCACGCGTACCAGAAAATCGTAGCGGATACTATAGCTAGATGGAATAAGCTTCAGGGTAAAGATGTATTCTTCGTAACTGGAACAGACGAACACGGGAAAAAAGTTGAAGAAGCAGCCAAAGCCGCGGGCAAAAAACCAAAAGCGTTCGTAGACGAAGTTTCGAAAAAATTCATCAAAGCATGGAAAGTATTGGATATAGATTATGACAGATTCATCCGAACAACAGATAAAGACCATCAAGAAGTTGTAAAAGAGTTCATCAATAAATGCAATAAGGCTGGTGATATATACAAAGGAGAATACTCCGGAAATTATTGTACGGGTTGCGAGGCATATATTACAGAAAAAGATTTAGTAGATGGAAAATGCCCAATTCACCCAAACAGAGAAGTCGATAAGATATCAGAAGAAACCTACTTCTTCAAATTATCCAAATACCAGAAATTCTTGCTGGACTTATATAAAACAGATTTCACTCAGCCAAAGATTAGAAGAAATGAAGTAAGGAAAAGAGTTGAAGAAGGTTTGAATGATTTATCAATAACAAGAACATCCTTCGACTGGGGAATTCCTTTCCCTCTAGATAAAAAACATATAACATACGTCTGGTTCGACGCACTAATAAATTATTATACCGCAACAAGAGAAAAAGGCAAAGAAGATTTTTGGGGCCAACCAACAGTTCATATTCTAGGAAAAGATAACACGTGGTTCCATAATGTATACTGGCCTGCAATGTTGAAGTCAGCAGGAATAGATTTACCAAGAACAACATTGAATCACGGCTTTCTAACATTCAACGGACAAAAAATATCAAAATCTTTGGGTAACTCAATTTCACCAGTAACGCTTGTAGAAAAATATGGAGTAGATGCAGTTAGATATTTCTGCCTAAGACACTTCTCATTTGCAAGCGGCTCTGATGGAGATTTCGACGAGGTATCTTTAGTTGAAAGATATAACAACGAACTAGCCAATAAATTAGGAAACTTGGTTTCAAGAGTTTCAGCTATAGCCGAGAAACACGGAATTGATAATTCAGACGGAAAGCTTCTAAAGAAATTGAATCTAAAAAAAATAGAAAAATATTTTGACGAATATAAAGTCGACAGAGCATTAGACGAAATCTTCGCATTTATAGATATCTGTAATGAATATGTTCAAGAGAAAAAACCGTGGGAAACAAAAGATTCAAAAGTTTTAGGTGAATTGGTCGAAGCAATCCGAGAAATCGCAAAATTACTTTCCCCATTTATCCCAGAATCAGCAGAAAAGATATCAAAGATTTTCAGAAGCAACAATATTAAGAAAGCCCCAGTTTTATTTGAGAAATTAGAAACAATAAAACAAAATCTTAATAAAGCGGAAGAACCTAAAGAAATTATGGAAGGAGTAACAACAATTCAATTCGACGATTTTGAAAAAGTAGACTTACGTGTAGCTGAGATTAAAGAAGTTGAAGAGATACCAAAAGCAGACAAACTTTACAAATTAACTTTAGACGATGGAGAGTCTGGACGAACAATTTGCGCAGGAATAAAAGAATTCTATAAAATGGAAGACCTTAAAGGTAAGAAAATAATTATTGTAGCAAATTTAGCTCCACGAAAGATGAGAGGAATAGAATCACAAGGAATGTTATTGGCAGCATCAAGCAAAGATCACACAAAAGTTTCATTAATTTCTCCAGACCAAGACATCGAACCAGGAAGCGTAGTTGGCTAAAATGGAATATAAAAATCTTATTGATAATGTACAAATTCCTGTCCTGGGACTTGGGACTTGGTTAATGGGCGGAAGGATGGAGCCAGATTATTCTGACGATGAAAATTGCATTCAAGCAATAAAGAAAGCAATTGAACTAGGATACACACATATTGATACTGCTGAAATGTATGCAAATGGACATACAGAAGAATTAATTGGAAAGGCAATAAAGGATTTAGACAGAAAAAAGTTATTCATAACCACTAAGGTGAGAAATACGAAGTTAAAATATGATGATGTTATACAATCAGCAAAAGAAAGTCTAGGTAGATTACAAACCGAATATATCGATTTATTTTTAATCCACTCACCAAGTTCTGAAATACCGATTGAAGAAACAATGAAGGCATTTGATTATTTGGTCGAACAGAAGCTGGTAAGATTTATAGGAGTTAGTAATTTTCAAGTTGAACAATTGATTGAAGCACAAAAATATACAAAAAATAAAATTGTAGCAAATCAAATTGAATATAGTCTGTTAACAAGAAATGATGGAAAATATGGAGGCAATAAAGATATGGAATCTAAAACAATTCCCTATTGCCAGGAAAACGACATAATTGTTATGGCGGAGAGACCAATTGAAAGAGGGCTTTTACTGGAAGGCCATCCATTATTAGACGAATTAGAAAAAAAGTATAATAAAACTAAAGCTCAAATCGCAATCAATTGGTTGATATCTAAGAAGAATATAATTACCATTCCAAAATCGGCAAATGTAGACCGTTTGAAAGAAAACATAGAATCTATTGGCTGGAAGATGGATGAGGATGATATTAAACGTTTAGATAAAATAAAGCTTGATCAATCTCTTCGGGACAAGATATAAATTATTATTTATCCAAATAATCTACCAAAAATACTTCTTCTCTCTTCTATATTCTCACCATTAACTCTTCGAGCAATCTCTAAATATTTTCGAGAAACCTTACTTCTAGGGTGAGTGTGCGAAACAGCATCTCTTAAATTCAAAGCTTCCTTAACCGCTTTATCTTCAGGAATAACTCCAATAATCTGAGTCTCAAGCATAGACTTAATCGCAGACAAAGGCATCTCGTATTTAGCATTAACATGACGAGTAACAATAACACCATTAACTTCCTTGCCCATTTCTCGAGCAACCTTAACAGCTTTCAAGGCGTCAGTTACAGCAGGCATTTCAGGATTAGTAACAATAATAATTTCATCAGCCGCTTCGATAACAGCAATAGATTCATCGCCAAAACCAGCAGCAGAATCAATAATAACATAATCACAAAGTGTAGCTAGTTGTGTAGCAATCTCGGGAATCTTCTTTGTATTAAACCTAGTCAACTCCTTAACAGATAACGAAGACGGAACGATCTTTGTTCCAGAAGAATGTTCGTAAATAGCATCCTCAATATCAGCCTTTCCCTTCAAAACATGATTCAAAGTAACCGGAACAATTGGTGCTCCAAGTTGTAATCCAATATTTGGAGTATTAAGATTAGCATCCATGATAATAACTTCTTTCTTCAACTTATTTAAAGAAGCTCCTAAATTAATTGCAGTGGTAGTTTTACCAACGCCACCCTTCCCCGAATTTATAACGATTATTCTTGCCATGTTTTTAATATTTTTAATAGCGCTCTTCGAGAGCCATTTTATGTATGTTAATGGTGTTTTTTGGACACCGTTTAAAACAAACGTATGTTTACCAGAAAAAGTTGCTTTATAAAGTTTCTCACAAAAAATCATATATGAAATTTTATCGACGAC
>Ga0208279_1000375_pt1 | contig 37807 bp, 30 predicted proteins | sample AntAceMetag02UKM_FD_184766 | JGI IMG/M metagenome (GOLD analysis project Ga0208279, IMG submission 184766) | Saline lake microbial communities from Ace Lake, Antarctica - Antarctic Ace Lake Metagenome 02UKM (SPAdes) (version 2) | ecosystem: Environmental > Aquatic > Non-marine Saline and... | reverse complement strand
CGTGTTCTCCAGGGGTTTGGGAGCCTTTTTCGACAGATTAGCACCCCGGCATCTCCGCCCCAAACGCGCGGAAAGTCCCCAGGCTGGCCGAAAGGGCGACAGCGATCCCGTCCTGAACGACACCGGGCGGTCAAGAAGACCAAGAAGAAGCCCAAAACAGCCTGAAATCGGCGCGAAACTCGATTGTTAAAGAACCGGATTCATCTGGGCCAATGCCCAGGGCTTCGCAGTTTATCTAAACTCGAACAGGATGGAAGCTCATTATACAGGGCAACTCTGGAAATGCAAACGATGGAGGCAGGTAAGGGGTCTCTCTCTAGCACGTTTGTTCTAGCGCTGGGGGGGACTCTGCCTACTAATAGTTATACAGCTTGGACGTGAGCGTCCGGCGTAAGTCATGCAGATCTCAGGCACTTGCTCAGTACGCAATGCGGAGTTGCTTCTCCGGCAGCGAGGAGCACTTGAGCCTTGCCAGGCTGTGGCGCGCCGTTACTCTGGTCGGCCTGAGGAGGATGCAGAGCTCCTGCGTGCTCTTGGCTTCGAGCCGGAGTGGTCATTCGACGCTGGCGGTAATCGTCCTCGCTTCGATGCGTACAGCCAGGAGTGGAAAGTGGGCATCGAGCGGGAGATGCGCGAGCAGATGAACGTGCGTTCCCATCTTCTCTTTGCTGAGGTGGCGTATCAGAAGGGACTGATCGAGATCGGTGTCTTCATTCTCCCGATGAAAGGTCAGGGCACATTTGGACGCACCGTACGAGAAGTCACCAAATATGACGTGTTCACCAAGTACTTCCCGCTGCAGGTACCGCTGTACTTGATCGGCTGTGAACGATAACAAGCTGTATAACAAGCGGATGAACCCGACCCAACTCGCCTTGGCTCGCTTCCAGCGTCGTCGCTTCGGTAACGGTTTTCGGCGCGCGACGGTCTACTCCGTTGGTCCGTTGGGCGGGTTATCCTAAACGTTATGCCGGAGGAACACATGACACAATATGAAAAGCTCAGCTTGGCGGTCCAGGTGGCTGGAGTCATCTTAGGAATTGGAGTAGTCATCGTCGCCATCTGGGGCGAGCGACTCAGACAACTATGGTCTAGTCCGAAGCTACATCTTGGCCTGGGCGGGCCCATCCTCAATAAGGTAGAAGGTGGTCGAAAGGGTTGGTATTACCTACTTGAGGTGCGCAATGAACGACCATCCTGCCCAGCCACTAACACACGTATCTACTTGACCACCATTCATAAGAAAGGTCCCGATGGCGTCTGGCGAGAACGTGTTTTCAGTGGGCCCACCCAGGTCATGTGGCGGTGGCCTCAACTGATGCCGCTATATCTTACCGTTGGCCCTGATGAAGTCGCCACATTCGGTTGCCTTCTTAGTGGCGACGACACTTTCGGTCTCCAGGTCTATTGGTGCCCACACAACCTGGACCGCACCATTTCTGCAAACGATCCCACGCGCCTCAATTTCCAAGCTGTTTCTGATACTAAGCGTTCGAACATATTGACTATTGAGGTTGCGTGGGATGGTGAGTGGGTCGAAGGTAGCGCAGAAATGGCTGAACATCTAGTAGTAAAGGAGATCACGGCATGACCAAGTGATGAAGCTGACCTGGTTCCTCGCGCGGCTTTGCCGCGCTTCGTCTCAGGCAGCTTATCACCGCCGTTAGCCAGCGCAACGAATACACGTATGACCTGGCATGATTGGAGTATGCTATGCAAGGCATAGGCTCAAATATCATAGCGGAGATTCTCGCCACCGCACTCATTGCAGTAATCGGCTGGCTATTGTCTGTCGTTCTGCGTATGCCTTTCATCTACCGTCAGCGACGCGGCCTATTTGAGTTCTTCGGTGTCACTCGGGATAACCAGAGACTCTTGGTCTATCTCTCAACTTTGTTCGTTGCATCAGGCGGCTCCGCAGATTTTCGAGGTACTCGACGTACCTTTCAAGGGCCAGCAATTCCCGCCGTGGAGCTTACTACCGTCCAACCGGTATCACAGTTGTTCGTTTCTCCATTCCTCCTAGGTTTGCCTGCATCGGTACGTAGATGGTTGGGCAGCAAAGCACACTGGACTTTCCGCCAGATACTGCCGGAGTTCTCACCAAGTCCCCCCGATATAAACCAAGTTGAGCCGACCAATATGCTGACAGTGGGAAGCCAATATTACAACTCAGCAGGGGATTTGTACACTGAGACTGGAAACCCTTTCTTGAGGATGGAACAGGTTGGCACAAGGATGGTCATCCGTGTCAGAAAAGGACCACGGGATAATGATGTGTTCCAACAACGCCCCAATCACTCTGATGATTTGGCTATTGTCGAGAAGATATTTGACAAAGCTCACGGAACCACGGTCTTCATCGCCTCTGGGTTAGGTGTAGTAGGTACGCTGGGAGCCGTCCATTATCTCGTAGGCAATTGGCGACAACTGTACAAGGATTTTGGCACAGACCCATTCGCCGTTTGTCTGCGGTTCCAAGATGTAGCTACCGATCCAAACGCTTACAAGAAACCCATTGTACTATCGAGGTTCCAGTAACACAATCACATCTGGAGGCGCTGGCTAACCACGGCTTGCACCCGACGCGGCTATCGCTGCTCGGAATCGGCGGCCCCACGCGCTTGTAGTTGTTCTTGAGGCGGAATCTCTTTCACGAGCCCCGCCGCGCGGGTGAAGCCGGTGCCGTTAGGCTTGCGTCTTGTAGTGTTTCAGGAGTGTTAAACGATATGAATTTCTTACATTATGATCTTCAACTTGGGTCAAATGACATTGTAGAAGTTACCCTTGATAAACAAGTGAATGTTAGACTGTTGGATGATGTAAATTTCTCAAAGTACAAAAGGGGTGAGCGCCATAAGTATTATGGGGGACTGGCGAAAAAATCACCGGTGCGTCTTAAGTCACCTTCATCAGGTCACTGGCATCTTGTAATTGACCTAGGGGGCTATGCTGGTACTGTAAGAGCCTCAGTGAGAACAATCAAGGGATGATGATATGTCAAATCGGAGCGACCCCTCACAACAGCCGAGTAGTGAATTTTTTCTAGAGATTCGAAGAGCAAGACTTTCCCGACTCATAGTTTATGACGTGTCTGAGTCAGAGCTGGAAATTCTCGAAAGAGGTTCACCAGACTCGTTATTCTTGAATTTCTCAATTTTTCTGATCTCTTCTGCTATTTCGTTTACAATATCTTTGCTAACAACGAACTTCCCAACCCAAAGTGTTTTTATGGTATTTGTTGTTTTTACAATTATTGGTTATGTGGGCGGCATCTTTCTACTTCTTCTTTGGCGAAGGAATCACACTTCGGTCAAAAACTGCGTTGAAACTATTCGACGGAGGTTACCGCCGGAGGGCGTACAACAACCACTTGATGTTGATGATGGCAATTCAGGGCAAGCCTAACCCCGCATGCACCCGACCGCGCTATGTGCGACCAGAAAGGATTGTTGATGGAGTACTACGAAAGGTAGGCCCTGTGGTGTTCAGGTGTTCCTTCGGCTTCGCTCAGGACAGGCTCCTACCCAGGCGTGCATCGCTGGTAACGGCTTTGTGCGAAGCCCTGGGGACGACGGCCATAACCTGCTAGCCTCGAGGCGAGGGCGGCCTAGGGGAGCACCGGAAGGTTGAACATATGTGAAGGGTCGAACATCTCGTCAGTCGGAAGCGGCCAAAGAGGCTGATAGGCCGTAACCAAAATGGTAACGTGGGGCGGACTGTCTGAGGATAGCGGCAGGCAGCAACACCCAAAGTCCCCACCGGGAACAGAGCCTCCAACCTAACCGGAGCGCATCTCCGCGACAGTCAACTGGGTAAGCCCGATGAGCCCCATACCCGTCAGGGGAGTGGTATCCTGACCGCAAGGAAAGGGGAAGGCGCAGCGGGTAGAGGATGTCGGAAAAAGCGAAGGCCGTCCTGTAATCGGGCGGATAGGGCCACCGGAGGGTGGAGATACCCAACTCGAAAGAGTGCAGACTTCCGACTGGTGTCTCGTTACGAGAAAGTTTGGCGAACTGCCTCAAAGAGGGAAAGCAAATGTCGGCGGGCCTATGGCCTTAGCTGGTGCGCCCTCTAGTGGAATGATTCACGTGGCAGCTCCAAGCGTGTATCGTAAAGTTGCGGCAGTTAGTATTTGTCGCGGCGCGTCCCACCAGAGGGGCGTTTGAGATGCTTGAGCCGTGTGAAGGGAGACTTTCACGCACGGTTCTTAGGGGGCTGGGGGCCAGTAATGGCTCCTGGCTACCCGACCTCGGCGCTTTTCAACAGTTCCACGCGCTTTGTGGTTGGCTGGCTGGCGAAGGTGGTTTCCCGCATCCGCCAAGCGGGTGAACCGCGAGCCGTTAGGTTGCCGCGTCGAGCACAGAAATCGCCTTCATAGAGCACATCTCAACTAAACAGGAGTGAAAAGATGAACGCACAAAAAACAAAGGTGGATTGGGACAAAATCACCCTAGCAGCTGGCTTGATTGGGTTTGTTCTTGAGACTCTGAGCTTCATCGTTGAAGCTGGACAGGGCAATGCGACAAACATCATTGTATTGAGAATACTTGGGATTATTGGAATCGCCCTATGGGTTGCTTGGGTCACCGTTTCGATAATCAGACTTCAAAAAGGAGCTGTCAAGGGTCTCTCAGCCACCACAGACAGCCTGGAAGGTTATTTAACCAAGGCTGTCTATTTTGATGGAACCAACAGAAACTTCTTCAATGAGGTTAGGTTTGGTCGTGGTGGTGACGCGAAGGGGAGCGATTTAGAAGAAGTTGAACTGGCAAAAGTCATACCCGAGGGAAACAAGATTAGGATCCAAAGACTCCACAACCGTTTCCGCTGGATAATGTCGGTCATCAAGTACCAGAACACAAGCAAAGCGCCAAGTGACCGTTACATACCAACCGACCCAGACCCTAGTGTGCAAGGTCAGTTTGTGCGGTTTATCTATTTCGAGTTTAAGGCATGCGTTGAAAACAAGGCGCATGAAATCTATGTACGTCTGAGGAATACCAAGGGTGGATGGTTACGAAAGTACGGCACGTCAGGTGAACGCGCAGCGCGCAAAGTTAGGGTCAGCCAAAAGACTTGGGAGCATTTTGAAGGTGTAGTTGGACCAGTACGGGCAGACGAGCCTTGCTACATTAGCCTTGATATTATGCCAGGTCCTAAAGGCGCAAACCAAAGCCTGCTCATTAAGGATCTGAGAATTCTGGAAGTGAGGGAGGAGGATTGACACCACATCTGTGGCAACCTAACCAATCGCTGGTGTGTCCTGAAAGCTGTCGTCTGCTAGTTGGTGAAAGTCCAACCGCGGTAACTGCCAGGAGGCCGCGTAGCAGGCAACCAGTGCTTCTGGGTGACCGGAGGTGCTGAAGCGTTGTAACCTCCTGAGGAAGGAGAGCAAAACCGCAGCCCGCAACATAAAGTGAATCCTGCAGCGTCGAAAGGTTAGCCCCGGAAGGGGAACCAGGGAGAGCCGAGCTTGTCATGCAAAGTGAAGGCCACGGAAGGCGTGAAGAACCTGGAAAGGCAGCGCCGAAGAACCCTTCGACAAGCTCACCGCCACGAGTACTCGCGGTGGCAGGGCAGGCTTCCCCGGCGTAGAGGGAACGGGATGTGGTGAAAGTAGGCGACGGAACAGGAGAGGTCTCACAGGGTCAGTGGCCCACAGCCACTGTAATCTCTGATATAAGCCGAAGAGGTGAAGTTCAGAGAAATGCTCTGGGAGAAGTCGGAGGGGTTCATAGTACTGTTGATAGCGAGGACAACATAACCTGGCAGGAGGGAAGGGACCCTACTTCAACTGTGCCGAGCGGGGAGGTAAGTGATGGTGCATGCCCGAAAGGGCCAACAACACCCATCACACGCGCTTTCAGGGTGTCTTGTGGCAAAGCTCTTTCACGCACTCGCCGCGCGGGTGAAGCCAACCGTTAGGCAGCGACTTGAACGCTACTTGTCTCGAACTTGTCAGAGATGTTCTAGGAGCAAAGGAATGTCAAAACTTGAAACGCGGATAAGTAGGGTCAAGAGGTCGAAGGAAGAGGCCAAAGCCAGTTACAATATGATGAGCAAGTGGTATGACTTACTAGCTGGGCTCGCTGAGAAAAAGTATAAAGAAGTGGGCCTGCAAAAGCTAGCAACTCAGGAGGGTGAGGTAGTTCTTGAGATCGGTTTTGGGACTGGGCATTGCATACTAGCTTTGGCTCGATCGGTGGGCCAGTCGGGCAAGGTCTGTGGAATCGATATATCGGACGGGATGTTTAACGTCACCCGAGCAAGGGTTAGAAAAGCGGGATTGTCAGGAAGAGTAGAGCTGAAGTGTGACGATGCTGCGGAACTTCCATACGAATCTGATTTCTTTGATGCAATCTTTATGAGCTTCACCCTGGAGCTTTTCGATACCCCGGAGATTCCAATCGTTCTGCAAGAATGTCAAAGGGTTCTGCGAAGTGACGGGCGCATCTGTGTTGTCGCGATGTCTAAGAGAGGGAAGGACAGTTTGGTGGTCAGGCTCTATGAGTGGGTGCATGAGAAGTTCACGAAGTATGTTGATTGTCGTCCGATATTCGTTCGGAAGGCGTTAGAAGATGCTGGTTTCCAGGTGGTTGATGTAACAGAAGAGTCTATGTTCACGCTGCCGGTTGATATTGTTCTGGCAAAGAAGGCATAAACACACTTGTTTGGCCCTACACGCAACCAGCATCTTCCAGGCGGCAATGGGGTCTTTGATCGGGAGCAGTACGCCGCCTAACCCGTGCTCTGCGATCCGTTCGCTCGCAACCGCGCGCCGCGATTCGTTCGCCTGAAGCGTGGGGGATGAGCGGGAAAGTTCGGTCGTGAGTTAGAACCTGCGAAGCGGCTGATGACAATGGCCCACGCACTGAGGAGCCGGATGAGGTGAAAGTCTCACGCACGGTTGTGTGTCCAGCGAAGGCTGGCGTGTTCAGCGGGAGACAGTCCCGTCGGGGTAAAAGCCAGGAGCCCCGTAGCTTGGATAGCAGGGTGGAGGGAAACCGAAATTCTGAAGCCTATCGACAATGCCATCTGAGGGATGGCGGCGAGTCACCAGGCCGTAACGAAAGTGAACGCATAGGTGGCCTCGAAAGTGAGAAACCCCGGAGGTCGAGCCCGCAACCGTGGGGCGAAGGCAGCATGGGCAGCGGAAGGCTGGCATTGACGGCTGACCCACTCCGGCGGGGTGGTAGCGACAGCATGGTGACGAGGACACGCTAAGCAACTGGAGAAGCCCTCCTCGCCCCAGGGAGAAATCAGTGGAGAAAGGTAGGCCCTATAACCAGCAACACTGGGAAATGGGTCGAAGGCGAGAGGGTGGCGGATGGGTCCGTAGTAGCGATGAACCGGGGTAATGCCTGGGGAGCAAATGTGGCTGTACATTAGGAGGTAGTTGAAGACCATGGTGAATTCTTACATCACCGACAACGGGTTAAGAACGAAACCACCAGGCGTGCTGCCAGCAGCCATCCTCTGCTCTTGGCGAGAGGGCAATCATAAAAAGACGACGATTCTCATAATCTTGGTGATCCTGGTCTGCTTGCTCGCAGCCTGCGACTCGGGTCCTGAGCCAACAGAAGTGGCAGGAACCAAACCACCGCCTACTCATCCTGTCGTCGAAACCGCCTCCCCTTTCCCCATTACGAGCGCACCGTCAAGTACAACCGGAGAAGCCACCTACTACGTGAGCCAAACCGACTGTAGTGATACTGGCCCCGGCGACGAGCAAACACCCTTCTGTTCCTTCGAGACGGCTCTTGGTCGCCTCCAGCCAGGCGACACGCTCGTCATCCAAGCCGGAACCTACACCGGACGGCTGGCGGTGACGGGGCTCGCCGGGACGGCTGGCGCGCCAATCGTCATCCGTGGCGAATCGCGTGACGGCGTCGTCTTCGATGGTACATGCCCCGATTTCCCCTGCAGCATCAACGACGTTCCCTGGGCGTGGGATGATGAAACGAGGATGGTCAGCGTTCAAGACAGCAGCTTTATCATTCTGCGCGACCTCACCGTACAGAACGCTATTGCCGCTGGCGTCAACGTTTTTGGAGGGACCGACATAGTTGTTGAGAACATCACAATCTGTGGCACCGGCAACGCCGGAATGCTCTTCAAATATCTTTCAAACCTCACCGTGTCTCACAACGACGTCGGGCGCGCCCAACTGGGGTGGCGGGACGAATATGACGACATCCAAGTGGGCGCTCACGAGGCGCTTTCCATTGTAGGTGTTGATGGCTTCGTGGTAGCGCACAACTACGTGCACGACACTCCGAAAGAGGGCATCGACATTAAGGAGAATTCAACGGACGGCGATGTCCACGACAACTTTGTAGAGCGTGCGTGCGCTGTGGGCATTTACGTCAACGAGGCTCACGATGTGCGGGTCTACCAGAATCGGATTCGACGTGCCGGCTACTACCGCGCAGACGATGATCAGGAGAGACTATGTGGCACTGAGCCCGTGTTCGGTGACTTGTATGGCAAATACTATGGCGACGGCATCCTGCTGGCGGTGGGCGACCTGGGCGAGCTGAGCCAGGGGCAGCTCTCCAACATCCAGGTGTACCAGAACATCGTCTGGGGCGCCAACCTGAACTGCCTGCAGTTCTGGGACGAACTTCGGGAAAACGGCACAGGAGCGGGTGAGATGACCGGGAACCGGGTCTACAACAACGTTTTCTACAATTGCGGCTTCGCGGGCATAAGGTTGGACGACGTTAGCAACACGTGGGTGGTCAACAACATCATCGCCCTCAACGACGAGGAGGGCATCACCGGCAACGCCACGGCGGACAACACCATCTCCCACAACCTATTCCATTTCCGCCACGACTGGCATCAGCCGATGGGCACTGACTACGTGGTGGGCGACCCTCTCTTTGTAGATCCGGCCAACGGTGATTTCCATCTGCAGGAAGACAGCCCAGCCATTGACAACGGTCTGGACGTGGGCTTGCCCTATACAGGCAACGGCCCCGACATCGGAGCGCATGAGCGCTGAGAGGCAGCGTTTGTAGAGGCATCGCCACGTTCAAAACCCAGTCTACACAACAGCATTCTTGCCACCCGTGATCTACAATAATCTCCTCGATTGGTTCTTAGCCTTCCTCCCCATTCTGGCCGTCCTCGTCCTGATGCTCCGCTTCCGTTGGGGTGGAGCAAAGGCCGGGGTGGTCGGATGGCTAGTGGCGCTGTTGGTGGCCGCGCTCCGCTTCGGCGCGGGGTGGCAGGTGCTGGCTTATGCCCAACTGAAGGGTCTGCTGCTGACGTTCTTTGTGCTTTATGTCATCTGGGCCGCGCTCCTCTTCTACCGCGTCACCGACGAGGCCGGCGCGCTCGACGCCATCGGCGCGGGGCTCCCCCATCTCACACCCGACCGGGGGCTGCAGGCGCTACTCCTGGGCTGGGTCTTCAGCGCCTTCCTGCAGGGGGTGAGTGGTTTCGGCGTGCCGGTGGCGGTCGTCGCGCCTCTGCTGGTCGGATTGGGCTTCCCGCCTGTGGCTGCCGTCGTTATCCCCTCGGTGGGCCACGCCTGGGCCATCACCTTCGGCTCGCTCGGATCCTCTTTCTACGCGCTCATCGGAGCGACAGGGCGCAGCGGGGGGGAGTTGGCCCCCTGGTCGGCAGTGATGCTCGGGCTTGCGTGCCTGGGCTGCGGGGCAGGAACGCTGTGGGTGGCGGGAGGGAGGCGCGCGCTGCGGGCGGGCCTGGCCCCGCTGCTCCTCATCGGGCCGGTGATGGCCGCGGTCCAGTTCTTCGTCGTCACCCGCGGGCTGTGGTCCATCGGTGGAATGATGGGAGGGCTGGCCGGGCTGGCGGTCGGGGTCGCCTGGGCTCGTTGGCGGGCTTCCCGCACGGTGGGTGATCCGGCGACCGCCAGCACTTGCGCGAACAATCTGCCCACGAGCCCCCCGCGCACTGGGGGGACCAGTGACGGCTCGCCCTCTGCCTGCTGGGCGCTGGCCCCTTACGCCCTGCTGGTCGTCATCGTGCTGGTGGCCCAGTTACTCCCGCCCGTGCGCGATTTCCTCGGTCAGGTGGTCATCCGCGTACAGTTCCCCGAATTGACCACCGGACGGGGCTGGGTCATGCCAGCGGGGGAGGGCTGCACCATCAACCTCTTCGGTCACGCCGGGGCGCTGCTGGTCTATACCTCCCTTGTCACTTACGTGCTGTTCCGCTGGCGAGGGTACTACGCGCGCGGGGCGGTGCGCCGCATCGCGCGAGCCGTCGTCGGGCGGGCGGCACGCTCCAGTCTGGGGATAACGGCTATGGTGGGCATGGCGGTGACGATGGAGCACGCCGGGATGACGCACCTGCTGGCCGATGGGGTATCGCGAGTAGCCGGGCCAGCCTTCCCGCTGGTGGCCCCTTTCATCGGCGCACTGGGTGCTTTTATGACCGGCTCCAACACCAACTCGAACGTTGTCTTCGGCGGCCTGCAACAGCACGTGGCAGCGCTGGTTGGCGTGAGCCCGCTCATCATCCTGGCCGCGCAGACAGCGGGTGGGGCGGTCGGCTCGCTGTTCGCGCCGGCCAAGGTCATCCTGGGGTGCAGCACGGTTGGGTTGGGAGGCCAGGAAGGGGGTGTGCTGCGGGCCACGATTCGCTATGGCCTGGCCATTGTAGCCTGCCTGGCCCTGGCGACCGGCGTAGCGGTCTACTGTTGGCCTTGACCCGCAGGCGGATGGGGGCTTTTCAACGTAGCTGCGATTTCCATAGGTGCAGTTTTATGGCCCTCACGTTCGGCCGGGCAGGTGATCCTACCCATCCGCCGGAGGTCTCCGTACCCGATGCCCTGCTCGCCACAGCGCGGGAGGCCGCGGAGGCGCTGCTGGCAGGGTGGGAGGGTGACGCTACCCGATTGCAGGCGGGGGCAGCTCAATTGGCAGGTCTGGGAGGCGGCTTGACTCCGGCCGGTGACGACTTTCTCACCGGCGCGATGCTCTGGGGATGGCTGGCTCACCCTGATCCCGGCTTCCTGTGTCGTCTGTTAGTCGAGGCAGCCGCTCACTGCACCACGATCCTCGCGCTGGCGGGGTTTCTCTGGAGCGACGCTTACAACGTAGAGATCGTGGATTATCACTGAGGGAGCATAACTATGACAGAGGAAAAGCTGACCCCCATTCATCCTGGAGAAATCTTGCTGGAAGAATTCCTAAAGCCAATGGGCTTGAGCCAGAACCGCTTGGCACTGAATATTGGCGTGCCAGCGCGGCGCATCAATGAAATTGTACTGGGTAAACGTCGCATCACTGCGGATACCGCTCTTCGGCTGGGGCGTTATTTTGACATGTCGCCTCAATTCTGGTTGGGATTGCAAATGGATTATGACCTCGATGTAGCAGAAGACGCTGTAGGAAGTTGCCTGAATCGCGAAGTCAGACCGCATGCTTATGCTGCGGCCGGTTAGCATCCACTCTGGCGGCGCTGGCCCACGGGAGCAATGAAGAGATCGCCGGTATCTGCGCTCTCCCCTTCCCGCTCCTCCAACGCCAGGAAGATCTTTTCCGCCGAAAGCGGCAGATCGTTGAAGCGAATATCGAGCGCGTCGTTGATCGCGTTGGCGATCGCCGGCGCGGTAGGAACCATCACGTGTTCGCCCACGCCCCGCGCACCCCACGGCCCATCCTCCAGAGGCGTCTCGACGATGTCGCCGTGAATCTCCTGCGGCGCATCCACAGCGGTCACAATGCGGTAGTCCACCAGACTGCGGTTGAGAGGCCGGCCTTTCTCATCGAACCTGAGTGCCTCGAAGGCCGAACTCATTCCGTGAACCGCGCCGCCCTCGATCTGCGCCAGGACCAGGTCGGGGTTGATGGCCTTGCCCACGTCGTAGGCACTGGCTATCTTGAGTATCTCGATCTGGCCGGTCTCGGTGTCCACCTCCAGGTCTACCGCCTGCGCGCCGACGGTGTAATGCACCACGGCGCGGGGACCCTGGCCGGTCTCGAAATCCAGGTTGGTGACGTAGGTGGGCATGAACATGCCTCGCCCGACGATAGGCCCACCTTTCCATCCCTCGAAGTTCTCGTTGGGTAGACCGTAGATGACCATGTTTTGGAGTGGCTGTTCCCGCTCGGACTTGTAGGAGACGACCTTGCCGTCCTTGATGTCCAGATCGTTCGTGTCCTCGCCCCAGTGGTCCGCCACGATCTCCAGAATCTGTCGCCTGGCGTCCTCGGCGGCGGCCTTGACCGCGTTACCCATACTCCAGGTGATGCGGCTGGCCACCGTCTGCCACTCGTAAGGGCTGTATCTGGTGTCTATCGGAGCGGAGACGCGCACCCACTCGTAGGGCACGCCCAGTGCCTGGGCCGCCATCTGCGCAGCGACGGTGAAGGAGCCCTGTCCCAACTCCTGTGCCCCGATCTCGACGTAAACTGTCGCATCTTCGTTGAAGCGCACGACGGCCGAACTGCCGGGGTTGGGCGGCATGGCCGGCGCTTTCCACATAATCGCAATGCCTTTGCCTCGTTTCTTGTGTGGTGCGGAAGCGGAAGGGCGCGGACGAGCCGTGCCCCTACGGTCCTCGCCCCAATTGATCGCCTCGGTGACCTTGTTTATGCAGGCCACCAGGTCAATAGCGGGCATCTTCATCCCGGTCAGGATGGTATCGTCCGTCTTGACACAGTTGCGGCGCCGGAACTCGGCCGGATCCACCCCGATCTTCTCGGCCAGTTGGTCCATGATCTGCTCGATGCCCCAGTGGATCTCTGGCATGCCGAAGCCGCGCATCGGCCCGCCGATGGGCAGGTTGGTGTAGACGGAACGCGAATCGCCTTTCACGTTCGGAATGTCATAAGGGCCGGTGCAAGAGTAGCCGGCAGCGCGGGCGATGTTGACGCCGTAATCGTTATAGGCACCGCCGCCGAAGTAGTACTCGGTCTCCATCGCCAGCAAGTTGCCCCCGGCATCGCAGCCGATCTTGGTGTGCGCCACCAGGCTCTGGCGCATCGTCGTGCCCACGAACTCCTCCTCGCGCGTCAAACGCAACTTGACCGGATGTCCCTTGACCGCCCGCGCCAGGACCAACGCGCACGCCTCCATCGTCACGCCCGCCTTGCCACCGAACCCGCCGCCGACGTAGGGAGACACCACACGCAGGTTGCCATGTGGGATATCCAAACTCTGGGCGATCAGGTCACGCTGAGCGTGGGGCGACTGCGTACTGGTCCACAGCGTGACCTGCCCCGATTTTTCCCAGAGGGCCACCGACACGTGAGGCTCGAGCGGCACGTGCTGGATCTGGGGCAGGTAGAAGGTCCCCTCCACGATGGCATCGCACCTGGGCCAGGCGGACTCGACGTCCCCTTTGCGGAGTTTGAAGTGCTCCGAGATGTTGGTGCCCGGTTCGGGGAAGATGAAGTTGGCCACTTTGTATTCGCCCAGGTCAGGGTGGAGCAGAGGGGCATCAGGCTGGAGGGCTTCCATCGGGCCGAAGACCGCCGGCAACTCTTCGTACTCCACCTCAATGAGTCGAGCCGCCTCCTCTGCGATCCCTTCGCTGGTCGCAATAACCCCGGCGACAGGCTCTCCAAAGTACCGCACGCGCTCGCCAGCCAAGACGGGGCGATCTATGAGGTACATGCCAACCAACTCAGGAGCGTCCTTGCCGGTGACAACTGCCTTCACGCCAGGCACCTCCAGTGCCTTGCTCGTGTCTATGTGTTTGATCAAGGCGTGGGCGTGGGGGCTCCGGGCCAGCCGGGCGTAGTAAAGGTTGGGACCGAATTGTATGTCGTCGGCAAAGATGGCAGCCCCGGTGATCTTATCGTACGTATCCACGCGGGGGAGACTTTTGCCAACCGGATCAGAGGTGAACTGAGGTCTAGAAACCCGGTTTTTTCTGAAAAACCGGGTTTCTTCCGCAACTGGTTGGACAGCCTGGATGAAACGCAGGTAGCCCGTACAGCGGCATAGGTTCCCGACCAGCGCCTCCCTTACCTCTTCCTCGGTCGGGTCCGGGTTGCGCTTCAACAGAGCATGAGCGGAGATCAACACCCCCGGTGTACAGAAGCCGCACTGAACGGCATTATGTTCCCCAAAGGTCTGCTGCAACGGACTCAACTGGTCATCGTGCGCCAGTCCCTCGACCGTGACGATCTCGGCCCCATCCGCCTCCACCGCCAGCACCAAACAGGAATTGACCGGCTCACCGTTCATCAAGATGGTGCAGGCTCCGCACTCCCCGGCCATGCAGCCGTTCTTGGTGCCAGTGAGTGCCAGTTTCTCCCGCAGCATGTGCAGCAAAGTCATGTTCGACGGCACGTCCAGGTACTCTTTACCACCGTTCACAGTCACAGAAATTGTATGATTTGCCATCTTGCTCCTCACGTTTCACGCAGCCGTCCCCATATATCCCTCAGCCCCCGTAACGTAAGGTTTCGCACCATTGCCTTGCGGTAGGCAGCGCTGGCGCGCACGTCGTCTATGGGGGTTGCTGCCTCCAGCGCCTTTTCGGCCGCGAGGGCGAAGGTCTCCTCTCCCGGGGAATTCGCCGCCAGCAGTTCCTCTGCCTCTAGTGCCCGTAACGGCACCGGCGCGACCGAGGCCAGCCCGATGCGGAAACGGTAGCCGGAGGAGCTTGCCCTGAGCCTGTCGAAGGGAGCCGCCCCATCGGGGAAGCCGAAGACTGCCACGCCAGCGATGGCGAGGTCCCCGACCTTGTTGCGGCCCAGTTTGAGATACCGGCCAGCGGCATTGGCCGGCGGGGTTGGGAAGCGGATGGACGTCATCAACTCGCCCATCTGTATCGCCGTCTCGCCTGGACCGAGGAAGAACTCTCCGGCCTCCACTTCTCGCTCTCCGCCTTGCCCGTAGAGCGCGATGCGCCCCTGCAGCACCAGCACAGCCGGACCGGTGTCGGCGGCGGGGGAACCGTTGCACAGATTGCCGCCCAGCGTGGCGCGGTTGCGCAGTTGGTACGAGGCGACGGAGTTGGCCGCCTCCGCCAACAGCGGGTAGTGGGCCTGTACATCGGGGTGGCGGGCCACCTGGTTCATCGTGGCTGCCGCGCCGACCGTCAACCCCGCCTGCTCGTCGTACAGAATGTCCCGCATACCGGGCAGATGCTTCACGTCCACGACGAACCTGGGACGGATGAATCCATCGCGCATGCGGACAAAGATATCGGTGCCGCCCATGAATGGCAACGGGGGGCGCGCCTCGCCAGTGTGCTCAGCCAAGAGCCGGCTGGCTTCGGCCAGCGAGGCAGGTTTCACGTAATCGAACTCTGTGAGTCCGGGACTTGGCATGTGCATGCTAACTTCCCTCCTTGAAGGCAACGAATCGTCCCCACATAGATGCGATTTCCATTCCCCTCTGCATGTAGCAGCCGATGTAGTACCTGCCGCTCTCGGCGGTGGCGATATCGCCCGCCAGGTTTTCAGCGTGGACAATCCCCTTCGGGAAGAGGTTCAGGTGCATGTCCTGGTAGTACTTATCCAGAGGATACATCTCGTCCCAGTCCTTGCCAAAGTCCCTGATCAGTTTGGCATTGGCCTCTTCGAAGGTCTTGGGGTGCCAAAGTCTCTGGATGGTGTTCATGGGATGGTCTGCGCTCACAGCGTCCACACCGATCCACTTGATCTCCATATCAACGCACCACTGGGCAAAGTCAGCGGAAGGCCCAGGGTGTTTGATCATGTAGCGGAATTCATCGGAGTCCGGGCTGTTCCAGCCGTACTTGTGCCAGCCGGTCTTGATGATGAGGATGTCTCCCTTACGGATGTCCACGACGTCCTCGATCATCTGGGGCGTGTACACGCTGGAATTGCTGACCAGGTGGGAGATATCGGCAATGACGCCAGGGCCAACCCACTCCTCAAGCGGTACCTCTCCGATTGCTCTGCCAGCCGGCCAGAAGTGCTTCTCGCCGTCCATGTGAGTCGCCAGGTGGATACTGGCATTGCAGATGGACCCGTTTCTGCCCATGCCAAAGTGCTGACCGCCGACTCTCTTGGTGTACGTAACGGTCAGTGGGACATAGTTCGCCCACTGGGGTGTCTGGACGCTGAACGGGATGGTGAGGTCCAGCATCTCGGCCGAGTTCATGATCTCGAAGAACTCCTCCTCAGCCATGCCTTCAGGAGCCTGATGGGCGACGACGCGCGACCAGGCTGTCTCCACCTCCATGAAAGGAATGGGCTGAATCATGATCCAGGCCCGCTGGTTGTTCAGTTTGTCTATATCGCCCACAATGCACTCGGCCAGGAGCAGGTGGGCCTTCGGCATGGTGACGTGGGTCATCTCGTAGTACTTGTCCTGGGGGAACATCTCGTCCCACGTCTTGCCGTATTCTTGCATTAACTTCTCTTCAGCCTTTTTGAAGTGGTTCTCGTGCATACGGCGGATGGGGGTGTTCATGGGATGTTCGGCGCAGCCGCAGTCCACACCGATTACCTTCAGTTTCATGTCCAGAGCCCACTGGAAGAAATCGGGAGAGGACCCAGGGTGTCTGACGAGGAACCCAAATTCCTTGGACTCCACGCCACCCTGGGCATCCTCGTTGTAGACGTCTGGCTGATCCCAGGAGTACTTGTGGTATCCAGTGTTGATGATCAGGATGTCGCCCTCTTTGACGGTGGCCCGTTCCATGATCATCTCGGGCGTGTACAGGCTGTAATCGGACACCGCATCAGAGATGTCTACCACCACGCCAGGTCCACACAGGTCTTCCAGCGGAATGTCGGCGATGGCCCGGCCCCCGGAATGGAAGGCCGTCTCGCCTACCAGGTGTGTGCCCACCGTGTTGCTCCAGTTCAACAACTGGCCGTTGGCCCCCAGCCCGCCACCATAAGCGCCGGTGACTCTCTTGAAAAAGTGAATCTCCAGCGACTTTTCCCCAGGCCACGGCGGCGTGAAGATGCTGCAACCCTGGGTCAGGTCGTACATTTTGGAGTCGGCCATGATCTTGATGAATTGTTCGCGGTCCATAGTTTCTCCTTCCTCTCTCATTTTTTGTGAGGAGAGGAAGTAAGAAGTAGGGAGTAAGGGGTAAAACGCACTCCTATACTTCCTACTCCATACTCCCTCTAAATCCCATACTTCTCGGCAAAAGCCATCAGCGCCTCCTCAAACATCTCCATCGGCGGACGCACCAGCCCGGCGCCGACCTGCCCCACGCCGGCGTCCTTGTGGGCGATGCCCGTGTTGACGCGCGGCGTGATGCCCTTCTCCACCACCTTACGAATGTCAATGCCGGTCGGCGTGCCCCGGAAGTCGAGCGGGGGCATGGTGAAGTACTTGTGCTCGGCGGAGGTAATCTCGTACATTTCCAGCGTGGCATTGATCGCATCCTTGGGCGTGCCACTGACGAAGGTGACGATGGCCGGCGCGGATGCCATGGCAAAGCCGCCGATGCCCGCCGTCTCGGTGATGGTGCTGTCGCCGATATCGCCGCTGGAATCCTCGGCTGTGAAGCCGGGGAAGTAGAGACCCTTGGGCACCGCGACCGGGGCGGTGAACCAGCGATCGCCCAGCCCACTGACCCGGATGCCGAAGTCGGTGCCGTTGCGGGCCATACAAGTGACAATCGTGCTGCCCTCTACCCCGTGGGCGGCGTCGGTCATGGCCTTGCAGGCGGCCATCACCGGGTTGAGCACGCTCAGGGCATTGTCGCCCAGGAAGCGCAGCACTTCCGAAGCGATGCCAGCGTCCTTGGTAGCCTTGACGACAAAAGGCGCCAATTTTGTCGTGTACAGCAGGGAGCCAGCCTTGTTGCGATTGTGCCCCTCATCGCCCATGTGCAAGGATTCGGCCAGCAGGGCTCGGATGTCAATCCCTCCGCTGGCCTCCACAGCGTCGGCCAGGACGGGGGCCATCACGTCCTCCATCCAGCGCAGTTTCGCCAGCACCTCTTCGCTGTACGCGCCGTAGCGCAGCACCTTGCCATAGCCCTCGTTCAGGCCCGAGAAAGCGCGATTACCGCCTGCGGTGAGCTCGGTCGAACCGTGAGTCTTGTTCTCGATAATGTAGACCGACATGGAAGGCGCGATGAGGCCGGCCATCGGCCCGGCGGCCCCGTGGTGGTGGCAGGGTTCAAGTTCAATCTCACCCGATTCGACCAGGGCCTGGGCTTCCGCCTCGTCTTTCGCTTTCCCCTCGAAGATCAAGGCTCCGGTAATCGCGCCTTGCATCGGTCCGGATGCCCGCTTCCAGGTGATAGGCGGCCCGGCGTGCAGCAGCAAGTTATCGCGCATGCCGGGGATCACCTCTCGCGCCTTGCCCAACCCCACCAGCACCGGGCGGGCCTCCATCATTCGTTCTGTGGCTTCTGCGTTGGCTTGTTCGATGTTCATGGTGGTTCTCCTTTCATCCCTCTCATAGGTTTTTACAATACGGCTTAAGACAATTGAATTCCTATGCAGATCAATATGTAGCTAGCCAAGACTGCTAGGAGGTGGGGGGTTTATGTCAACCCTATGTACTTTGATGACTCCTGATGGGGTATTGATCAGTTCTGGTAAATCCAGCTTAGCGCCGGGCTCAAGCGTGTCGATGACTAGCAGTGCTCCTTCTTTTCGCCTCTCGGTTTTCATATACTGCTCTAGTTGCTCCGGCCCTCTGAAATCGCCGGTCAGGACTTTTATCTCTACCAAATGAAGAGTTGACGAGAATATCACCCCAATGTCAACAAAACCTATACCTGAACTCATTTCTCTGAGGACAATGCCTCTTCGGTAGAATAGAATCCCTTTAGTAAAAAGTGCAAACTGAGTCTGAGCAATCTTCTCGGGCTTTAGTCTCAATTTCCCCTTTTTCCGTGACAACCAGAAGGCATCTATCGCTCTAGCTTCCACTGCGTGTTTGAATTCCTGTAGTAGAGCTCCAATGGTTATCCTTGGTAAGCGATGCAGTCTTCTCCTTTCTGCTTCTGTTCCTCCAGGAAACGAGGTATTATGTGCTTCTAGTTTTTTTTTGAAGTGGCTATCTAATCGGCCAACCAGTGCCCTTTCGAATTCAACACGATTCTTGATTCCGTTGTTCACAAATAGAACTGTTCTGATTAGTCTCACTTTCCGCAGGAACTGAGTGGTATTCATGCTTGAGCGCTGGTAGAAGTACAGGTTTGCAAGACGGACGGCATAACCGTCTGAATCGACGATGCTTCGCTTGCTCAGATAGTTTTCCAAATACGCTTGAATCGTGAATAACATGGCAAGATCGATAGGCTATTCAGTCGGCAGGCCGTTTTTATCCAATTGGAACTCTTCCATCAAGAGCTTTGAGATTCTTATAGTGCGGTCAATTGGTTTCTTACCCCAGTAGGTTCTTCCGCCTTCCCTTTCGTAAACTTCCAAGATTCCTTCTTGCTGAAGATACCTTAGTACTCTACTCACTGAGGGCTGGTGCATATCCAGTAGTTTGACAATGTCTGTGACCGATCTTTCTCCGTTGGCCGCCAGATATACTTGAACGCGTCTTTTGCTTCTTCCAAAGATCCTTCTCACTGACCTAAAGTGCCGTTCTGCATCAGCACGCAGGGCAAAAGCGGTAGTTTGTTCAAGAGAGTCAATCTTGTGTTCAATATTGGCTAGACGACGAAGTATCTGCTGATCTCTATCTTCCGTCGGAAACCGATTATCTTCTGACATAGTACTCCTCGCGGTGGCTACTCGGCTTTAATCTCCCTGTCTAGGGATCTACTCGCTATCATCCTCCAGATTTCCTATTCCAACCTCGGGTACAGGTATTCCAAACATGAAGAGATCGAATGATTTCTGACGGCGTCCTCTTATTCTCGAAGCTCTGCTAGGTTCTACGATTCCCAGCTTCTCCCATTCTTGTCCCCATTCGGAGATGTATCGAGCATTGACATCGGTCAGTTCCTGGATGTCTACTACACTTCTTGTGCCATCTAACGAATGATAGACTAACTTCTTCTCCTCTGTATCGAGGGCGGTCTCAAGCAATTGCTTGACCGTAGGATAGGACATCACCCGAGTTAATCTTACGAGTTGCTGGATAGAAACGGCAATCTGCTCAAGAAGTTGTAGATGGTTGTCCATTTCAGTCATCGTTGTCTCCTTGCTATCTCTAGATCAATTTGGCCAGATCGTATTTGTCGCGGTATACGACAATCCCATCCTCACTCTCAGATTGCCTAATCAGGTCTTCAGCTAGTAGCACGCTTATGAACCTGCTTACAGTCGGCTGAGTAGTGTTCGCCTTGTCCGCGATTTCCGTTTGAGACAGCCGACGAGTATCAAAGAGCAAGGGGTAGATTCTCCTACGAACGGGAGTAAGCATGTTTTCAAGGGTTTCGAGCTTTTCTCCTACCTTCTGCTTCTGGATTTCCAAGTATTGGTCTTCGAAGCAGGTGTAGATCCGCGATAGGATGTCATGAATTTCCCTCAGGATTTGCAAAAGCTCATCGTTATTTGTGCTCATTTCATACCTCCCCTTTATATTCTGGGTTGACAGATGGCGTCCTCAGGGATTGCCCAGGCTGGTTACACTCCCAAGGCCTGAGATGTTCTTCTTGACCGTGGGAGTGCCGTAGTACTCCACGCTGCCAAGACCGGCAACAAGTTGAGTCTCGATTAGGCGGTCGGCTTCGGCGAGCTGCTAGGTGGCATACTGTATACTGGAAACGCAGTGGCTGAATATTATGTCCCAAATGGAAGTTCTAGCTGTGCAAGCGACGTGAACTCACGTGGATTCAAACGGAACTTCTGTGGGTTTTGGGAAACAACAGACAAGGTGTGAGCAAAGGATAAGTCCTTGAAAAACAGAATGTCATTGTTATGACCAGTTTGGGTGAGGATTTCAGTGTCCACCAATGCCTGGATAGCTTCTTCAATCTTATCCTCGGAAAGGGTTTCTCCCAAGGCTATGATCACATCATCCCAGGTGTGAATTTGCCCGACTCCAGCCTCGAGAAGGTGCCGAACTACTGTCCTTAACTTTCTGCTTCGCTGAAGCTTCCTCATGAGCTCTGGAAATCGCCGCCTGAACCTACGAGCCTTTGATGTGAGTATACGCATTGAAGTTGAGATTACATCATGCGCAGATACCGCTTTTCTATCGAAGGCGGCTTTCGTGATTTCCCATCCCAATTCCGTTAGGCTTTTTGGCAAGCCATCAGCTGCTTCGTACATTGCACGTATGCAATCGTGCAGCTTTTCCCGTTCTGACTCAAACTTGGAATCGGCAGGGTGTCTTAGTTTCAAAGCCTCGAAACCACGAAGCAAATATGTCCATGAAGAATTCACTTCAGGAAAAGCTCCAAGACTTAATTCGGTCAACCGGCCTTCAAGAGCTTGGTTTGCCTCATACAATCTTCTGTAGATGTCATCTGTCCCGACTATCACCAACTTACTGCGAGGGCTGACATAGGTTTGGGTGAGAAGCTTTGCCATGTCCGAAACTCGAAGGACGATTTCGTCACTCGCTCTTTCGAAATCATCAATAAGCAGGACAACATCCTTGCTTACCATTTCCCCACAGATGTCATGCTCGGTCCACCCCTTGGCGATCTCTTCCAGAGATTCATCCTTGCGCTTTTTTCGCCCTAATGTTACCTGAAACTTGCCCGTAGGCAGTCCTGACTCAATACCTACTGTAAAGTCGGTGGATATTGAGGACTCAATTTCGTAAGAAGGTCGTCTGACCAAGTTCTTACAGAACTCAGTCCAAGTCATTTTCTTGGTAATCTGGACCGCGACGTAGGGGGCCTGCAAGCGACCTAGTCCTGTCAAAGCTAGGGAAGTTTTTCCCGTTCCGGTAGGCCCATCAATACAAACATGAACCCCAGGCACTGAGATTGCATCAAGTACCTGTCTTTCCTCTTTGTCACGCTCAAGCCAGACCATGTTCTTGGGATCACTAGCATTGCGAGGCCTCGTATCGAAAACTCTAGCGGCTTTCCTTAGCCAAGCCGTTTTCCTGCGCATGTTTGACCTCCTCTCTTGGGTATCTTCCACAAGTGTGATGGCTAATCGGACACCATCTACCCTCCGTTCAGCACCGCCTGGAGCAGCCGTTCGCGGACCTCCTCCGCCGCCAGCGCATCGCACAGCGCCAGCAGCGCCTCGACCTTGGCGACGATGCGCTTTTGCTCTCAGTACATTGAGGAGACTCCATCCGTCAGATACAGCTCCTCGCGGATCTGGCTGTGCGGCCATCCCGCGCCGCTCATCGCAATCCTTTGCTCCCCCGCTTTTCTGTCTGACTAAACTGTACACTGAGTCTGGCCTGCAACTTGGTGTTCAGTCTTCGCACGAATTCGTCCTTGTTGGGTAGGCCAGGGTTGTTCCGCATTGCCTGGTACACCTCGTCTATGGTGGTTGAAATGAAGCGACTTGGGATTAGGGCCAGGCGGTTGTCTTTGCGAACAAAGTTGTACAGAGCAAACCGTGAAGCGTGTCCAGATGAAAACCCATCCGTCTTGAAGCCATACCGATTGACCAGGTTGGCATAAATATACTCTTGAACCACCCAATAGCATTTTGTGTCCCAGGTTTCGTACACGATGCCTTTGTTCATCAACTGGGTTATGGCGCGTTTGATGGAATCGTAGGTGTTCATGCCGAATTTGTAAGTTTGTTCTTGCAGATCGCGACCCTGAAAGAAATCGAGTATTCCTTGGATCAATCCCCCTGTGCTGGTCGTTGAATCAGACTGAAACTCGACGGATACAAAATCCTCTACTTCGGGTTTCATCGGTTTATGCCGAACGAGAACGTAATCTATGTTACCCACGTTTGGCAGCCTGACTTCAGGGAACGCGATGGTGTTGTTGAAATCACCAAAGTAGTGCAAAGCGACGTCCTCCAGGACCCTGGATACTCCTTCGATTGAGCCCTGTTCTTCAAAACGACGCGGACAAATCGTATGAATTTCGCCATTATGCTCCGCAGAACAGACACCAAAAGGATAATCAATCAGCCGACTTTTCTTGTTGCAAGGGCGATTCACGAACGGGCACCAGTGTCTCTCACGGATGCCCTCAGCCTCCGCTGAACGGTTCCCAATTGGGTATCCAAAAATCTCTGCTGGACGGTTGCCTGTGCTTCTCGTCATCTAGCTTTTTCCTCCCATAAGCTCCTTCCAAATGGTGCGAATTTCCAGCGCTGAATGTCCGCTCTCCAACAGCCAGCCTACGGTCATGCCACATTGGCGGCAAAAGGCTTCACTGTCACTGGGGTCAATGGCTTCTAACGGTGACCAGGAACCGGTCGGCCCACTTCCATCAAGAGCAAAAACTAGAATGCTATCGTGCTTGATCGAGTTTAGATTTTTGATGTGTATTGAGATAGGATGTTCCGAAAACACGGCGTAGACGTTCATCAGTCTGAAGCCAGCGCTTTTGAGGGCAATGGTGAGTTCTGCCCAGGCGTTAGGATCCCAGTGATGGAACGTAAATACCATTCGTCCCATACCACGTTTGAGTACGCGCCCACATTCAGCGAAAATGCCTGCCAGCACCGTCATGAAGCTATTGCTGCCGTCAGTTGTTCTGGTCGCAACAGCGCTGTGGGCTTCGTTGTAGGTCCAATTGACTTCGTCGGGAAGCAAGCGTGCCAGCCACACCCGGAAAAAAGCGGCCAGGTTACTGTATTGTACGCTGTCGTAGTATGGAGGATCGGTCACGATCAAATCTACCGAATGATCGTCAATCGGCAGGTCGCGCGAGTCGCCGTGAATGAGCCAGAAGGTTTGGCGCCCGTTGGCCAGCTCAGTTTGGCCAAGAGCCTCAATGCCTCCATCTACTTCTCCTGGTATCTTGATCAACTGGCTTTTGCCATCTGGCCCGATCTTTCGTTCCACCGGCGATACAGCCCATTTGCGTCCACGTTCGATGCGATCACGAAAAAGCAGTTGCAGATTCCCAGAAGACTTTTGGCGATTGATGGGATTGTTCTCCAAAGCGGTGTAGGGGAAAGAATAAGCGTGGAGGGAGAAAACATGCCGAATAGCACCTGGCCGGCGTTTGTACCAACCCTTGTAACCGCAAAGCATGGAGTTGAATTCAAGCGATGTGGATACAAGCAAACCCAGGTTGAGTTTTATCACCCCATCATAATCACGCAATTGCCGAATGGCTTGGTGAAGGCAAAGCAATTGACGAGATGAGAAAACATCAAGATACGAGTTGATGTTGCGCCTTAGCAAATCAGCGGATTTAGGGCCATCTTGCACCGTGAAATCTTCTAGCGCTCCAAAGTCTAGCCCGTCCCGCAGCATTTCGGCTTGGTCAATTCGCGCCAAATCGGACTCGCCAGGCGAGCGAAAAAACAGACCATGCTCAGGACAAGTTGCCACAATCGCAATCGGCACGTAGCGAGCATAATACGGCACATCGAGCAATTCCTGATATTTCAGCCCACAGACTGGACATGTCTTCTCGGTTTTGGTGATCAAGCGCGTGGCCTTTGCTGAACCATTGGGACCGCTTTGGCTGTCAGTGATCTCCCAACTCTCCGGCCAAATGCGGATCTTACGGTCAGCCTCGTGGCGCAGATCGTATTGGTCAATCTGTACTACCTCTCCACAGGCGCAGGATTTGCGCAGGCCGTGGAGAGCATACTGAGAGTCCAGAGTCTGCTTGCAGGCTGGACATTCAGTTTGGAAATAATGCCCCAAATTGCGATGTAGCTCGGCGAAAAACTGATTGAAAGCGGCCCGTAAATCTCCCAAAGCTGCTTGAGTGAGGGTAGCACGAGCCTGTACAACTGGGATCGGATCTATGTCTGCCCCGATAACATTCGCACCTAGCCGGATTGCTTCGTGAAGGGTTGTGCCACCACCCATCATTGGATCGAGCACAATTTTGCCCTCTAACCCACCAGGCGCATAGTAATCACGACGGTTAACGTTGGGCACGAATTGCTTGAGTATAGCGCGAAAAGTAGAGCCGCAGCGTCGCGCCCACCATTTATGCAGATAGGTATTGGGGCGGAAGAGATGTTTATTGTACACCTCGAGTCGGGAAAGTTTATCAACAAACTTCTCAGGAAAGGAATCATCCATCACGAGGCTGAATTCTGTTTGAGGAGCGCGGTATAGTTCGTCAAAGGCCAACTGTCGGGCCTCTCGAATGACATGATTCGCCGGAGATTCAACTCTTTCAGCCATTACCAGTTTCCTTTTAGCAGATCGGCATCAGCAGCTTGTTAGCTCCTCCGGTATACCTTCAGCAGGATCACCGTCCTCTAATCTCTAATCCGTCCGCGGGATGCGCTTTCCAGGCTCAAACCGGGAACGTGCTTCCTTAAGGCTTCCCTCGTAAAGCGCCAGGTTGCGGTCCTCCAGGTGGTCGAAGATCTGCAGGCTCTTGCTGCCCCACGTCACGTAGCGCAGTGGGTCGGGATCCAGTTTGGCGGCGATGATCTCCTCGCCACCCCGGGCCTGGGCCAAGCGCCAGGCGATGGGGTTGACGATCATGCTGTGGCCAAAGTAGTAACTGCCGCCAGCGTCTGGCCCCACCGAATTGGTGGCGACTACGTAGACGTGGTTATCGTACGCGCGGGCAGCATTAGTTATATACCAGATGTCAAAACTGCGCAACAGGGCCGATGGGCGAACGATGACCTCGGCGCCCTTTACCGCCAGCAACCGCGAGAGTTCCGGAAAGTCGCCGTCGTAGCACAAGATCATGCCGATGCTGCCCAGGGCCGTCTCAAACACGTCGGCGCGGTTGCCGACCGTCACCCAGCCGCCGCAGTCGCGCCGTTCCAGCGGGAAGGGGTGCGTCTTGTCGTAGATGCCGATGATCTCCCCGTCCGGCCCGATCAGTATCGCCGAGTTGTAGATCACTCCACGCTCCGGCCCGCGCCGGTACGACGGCCAGACGACGTGGACGCCCAGCGATTTGGCGGCCGCCTGCACGTCGCGGGTGATGCGGCCGGGGACCTCATCCACCAGGTCCCACAGCGCTTCCACGTCCAGGCCAGTCACGAAGGTAGTGGTCACCGTCTCCGGGAAGACGACCAGTTCGGCCTCATATTCGCGGACGGCCTTCTCTAGCCAGGCGACTCCCTTGTCCACGTTGGCCTGCACGTCGTTGGGTGTGACGGCAATCTGCACGCAGGCGGCGGTGAATTCTTTCACTACACATCCCCCTTTTCTCTACACATCCACCCTCGGTCTCCACCAGCATGCGAGAAACAGGAAACCAACCAACAAGAAAGAGCACCCTTTCCGCTATCTTATGTACGTGGTAGCGATGGTGATTGCTCTCTCATCCTGCAGAGCCAGCAGCAATTGCGTGAGGTTGGATTAGTTCCAACTGTTTGGCTTCCTTTCGTTTAGCGTAATACAAATCCCAACGCAGTTGCAACTTCATCCAGAAATCTGCTGAAACTCCAAAGAATTTTGCCAGCCGCAGAGCTGTACTTGGGGTCATACCCCTGCGCCCGTTTATCAGTTCATTGATTCTTTGATAGGGTACGTGGATCGCATTTGCCAGCTCTCGTTGGGTGAGGCCCATAGGAACGAGAAATTCTTCTAATAGCATTTCGCCTGGATGGGTGGGGGCTCGATGAGTAGGAATACGCATCATCTCTCTTTTCCTGGTAAGTGATATGTGGTCTCAGTGATAGTCCACGATTTCGACGGCGTCTGGTCCAGTGTCAGTCCAAACAAAACAGATGCGATATTGGTCGTTGATTCGGATGCCGTGTTGGCCTTTACGATCACCCGCAAGGGCTTCTAGGCGGTTGCCAGGAGGTACACCAAGTTCGTCCAGTGAGTTTACGGAATCAAGTTGGTCGAGTTTTCGAGTAGCAACTCTCCACAAAGGTCGAGGGCAAGTCTTACGGGCGGCCTTTGTGTTTCTGCCATTGAAGATGTCTTCAGTTCCAGTGTTTTTGAATGACTGGATCACAATGACATGATAGCACGGAATTCGTGCTAAATCAAGCTGGCTCTTTGGGATTTCGCGTGGAAAGGCCACATATGGGGGTACTCCGATTAGGCAAATCGGCGACAACCCTCGAGGTCGAGGTAAAGGCGTTGGAATAGAGTCGTGACCCGGAGAATGCCGTAACAGCGCCGCTCGATCGTTTTGACCTTGTTGTTCGAGCCTTCCACGAAACCACTGCTGAGACGATTGACAAAGTAGTTGACTATTTTGTCCAGCCAGTTATTGAGCGTCGTCAGGAACTTGTCGAAACAGGTTAATGCACTACGGCGGACCTTATCTCGCCACTCGATCAATCGCTTTTTGGCCACTTCTTTGGTCATCTGTATCTCAAATATGGACGTGAGTTCCTCACGGAGCGTGTAAGCCAATTTCAACTCGGGCGCGTACTCGAACAAACGATTGAGTTTTTCCCGTTCGTCAGAGGTCAAATCCTCGTTGTTCTTGCGGACAATCCACATCACACCCTTGACCTCTTCGTACTCTGTTTTGGGCAATTCCTTTTTGAGACGGCGGCATTCTCTCTTGCGCACCTTATCGACACACTCACGGTAGTTCTTGGCCACGTGATAACGATCCACAACCACCTCGATCGAAACTTCGGCATGGGCTGCGGCGAATTCCTCTACCGCATTGACGTATCCTTCCCACATGTCGGTGCAGGCCGTTTCCATCGTTCGCCGCAAGCGTTTTGGAATGGTCTCCAGAAATTGTCTGACGGTTTCCTTCTTGCGGTCTGGCAAAACGGCCAAGACTGCCACGTGACCGTCGGCTTGCTGAGTGGTGACGATGGCAACGAAGTTGCTCCGTCCTTTGGTCAGCGCGATCTCATCGATGCCGATGACGTGCAACTCATCGAAATCGTCCCAATTCACGGTGACGTGGATGCAACGCTCAATGGCCCCCTCGACAGCATCATAGCCTACGTCTTTTTTGTGGCTGACATCCTCTACCGTGCTATTGACCAATTGCACCATTAGATGGTGATCGTACGCTTTAGTGTGTGGGCTCTTGATCTCGTACCAATCCAACGTTCGCGTGGTCGTCTTGTCATCACAGTAGGGACATTCGTCAGGAATATTCAAAGGAAGCGAAATCATATTGCGTGATTTGAGACCCACAGTGTTCAGCATGGCACAACCTCCTGGACTTTTCGTTGATTGTACCATGCCCCCAGATACGGGGGATACCCTGCGAACTACCAGGGAGCCTCTTTTTCTTGGACATGTGTCCAATATCTTACCTGGTCAGGTGACCTATTTGCGCCGAGGCGCCAGAGCCATCGCCTCTGCACGGTCGGAGTAGTGGTCGTCCAAGCGCACTGTGTTATGCGCAGATGGGGTTCTCAAACCGCACGAGTTCAGGCCCCTGGATGCATCTGGATGAACTTGTAGGTCTTCTCCGCCACCGCCTCCCACTCACTGTCAACCGTGATGCAGTGACCGGAATTGTGGAGCGTGACCAACTTCTTGTCGGCGGAGCCAACTTGCCCGTGGGTGAGCCGCGCGCTGTTAGGATGGATGGTCGTGTCGAGGGTGCTGTGGATGATGAGCAGTGGGCAGGTTATCTGGGGCAAGAGCCGCCGGACCTGTCGGAGCAGTTTCAGAAATTCGTGGGCGGCGAAAGTGGGGGTGTCCTCGTAACTCCAGAGGCGTAGTTTAGCCTCGGGGTCGGTCAGGTCGCTGTCGTCAGACTTGCGCTTCTTGCGGATCAGGTACTTGAGGACGGGGGTCAGGTAGATCAGCCGGTCGGCCGGCCACACGGCTGGGGAGTAGAGAATGGCTCCAGGCAGTTCGGTATGCCGGGCGGCCAGGTAGAGGGTGAGCACGGAGCCCATTGAGAGGCCGCCGACGAAGGCTGTCTCGCAGCGAGCCTGTAGGTCGGCCAGCGATTCCTCTACGTGACTGGTCCATTCGGTCCACTGGCAGCGATTCATGTCCTCCACGCTGGTCCCGTGGCCGGGCAGGAGTGGCCCGGCGACAGTGAGACCTCGTTGGTGAAGATGGTCCCCCACCAATCGCATCTCCGGCGGGGAGCCTGTGAAGCCGTGGATAAGCAGCACCCCGACGGGGCCGCCCTCCAGGAAGAAGGGAGATGGGTCTAAGTGTGGATGGCGGGTCATTGTTCCTCCCACTGGTTAGTTGGTTGGTTGGACTCCTTGTCGCCTGTGATTTGTGATCTGAGATACGGTTCGCAGCGCAGGAGGGCCAGCGCGCTGTGACCGTCCACTATCTCACCGTTGCGCGCCATCTCCAGCGCTCGCTCAGGTGACACCAGGTGCACCTCAATGATCTCGCCTGGCTCACGCTGAGGTTCACAGCCTAGTCGAACGTCGCGGGCCAGGACGACGTGGCAGATCTCGTCGATGACACTGACGCCTGGCCGGAACCAGCCCACGTAGAGCCAGTCGTCGCTGGTGCCCCCCACCTCCTCGGCCAGTTCCCGCTTCGCCAGGTCAATGGGGCTGCCTGTGAAGTCGTGGAAGCCCCCGGCGGGCACCTCCCAACACCAATCGTCTAGCGTGTAGCGAAATTGACGGATGAGGACGATCTGTCCGTCGGCAGTCACGGGCACCACCCAGATCGCGCCGCAGGCCTGGATGTAGATGTAGGGGGCCACGTGGTCGTCAGGCCAGCGTACCTGGTCCCGCCGCACGCGGAACATGTGGGAGGTGTATGGGTAGTCGGTGGCCAGGCGCTGCCAGCCATAGGCCTGTCCATTGCACTTGTCGTCAGAATGGGTCATCTACAACTCCTGTAATGAAGTGGGGTACAGTCTACGAAAACCCACAACGGTCGGGGTGATGCACTGACATTCATTGACTGGCCCGCTGGTGCTGAATTGTACACCGCCCTGCCTGCCTGAGCAAGTCGGCGCGTAGGTCGAAACGGCCACTCGGCTTGGCTCGCGGCGTTAGCACATAGATAATCGCCAGCAGGCTGCGAGGTGTTGACTCCCGCGCAAGTTTGCGCTATACTGAGTGCGCGGCATAAAAGTAAGGAAAGAGGGCTGAGATGGATGACTCTGTGCTCTGGGCCATAGCGCTTGGGAGCGGTGCGCTTGGGCTTCTGCTTTTCACCTTCGCAGGCGTGGTAGCGGTGATTTTGAACGCCAGGGCACGTCGTGCTGTGGACGTGGCCGCTGCCGACGAATCCCAGTCACGTGCCGGGGATGTGGCCTCCACGGACACAAGCCGTCCGCGCGTTGCCTCGTCCAGTGCGAAGACCGCAACCACCGGGGGTTTCTGGATCTGGATCAAGGCCTGGGTCTTTGCCGCTGTTCACGCAGGCACGGTCAGTTTAGTGCTTGGTGGGATCACGTTTTTTGAGGACCTCGCAAGAGCCAGCGACGATATACAACGTACGGGCACAGTGACATTTCCCAAACAGCTTTTGCCAGGCACACTGACTGGACTCTCGTCCCGAAGGCTTCTCTCGCGGCCCTCTGGTGACCTATCGGGAAGCGGTGACAGCGATGCCACCGGTGACGATGTCCCCGCTGCACATTACCCCGGCTCTGCGGAGTGGGAGGTGGTGAATCCGCCCGACGAGGTGGATGCCGGGGAGCGCAGGTCAGGCTCCTAGAAACTACACCCACTCGACCGCCAGACATTTGAACAGCCCCACGTGCAGGCGGATGGTATGGCTGCTATCGCCCAGTTCGCACTGCTCAATAGGCTGACCGTCGGCAGTGGCGGTATGGGGCAACCGGTCCACGCCATGGATGACGACCTCGAAGCCGCAGCGTCCGGGCTCGTAGCGGCCCTCGACCTGACAGCGCAGTTCGAGGTGCGATAGTGGATCCCCGTCTGTGGAGAGGGTGAAGCGGGTGATGCGGTAGTCGCCATCCTGAAGAGCCCACGTGCGACCATCGTCCTCATACAGTAGGGGCGCGGTAACCGCGCCACCGCGACCGGGGTAGACGTGCAGAGTCAGCATGTCCGCCATTAGTTCGCCGACGTACCGCATCGGCGGAGCCATCGGCACAACGGAGCCGGCCCGCACGAAGAGCGGCAGTCGCTCCAGTGGTGCCTCCACCTCGACATGGGACGGTCCGCTGAGTGGTTCGTCTGTCCAGAAGTTGTACCAGACGCCAGCGGGCAGGTAGACTGAGCGGCTGGTGGCTCCTTCCTCAATCACCGGCGCGACCAGAAAGGCATCTCCGCACAGAAACTGGTCGTCCAGCGTGTGAGTGGCAGTGTCGTTCTGGAAGGGTAGCAGCAGCGGGCGCACGATGGGCAGTCCGGTCTGGGCGCACTGCCAGAAGGTGGTGTAGAGGTAGGGCAGCAGCCGGTATCGCAGTTCGATGGTGCGCCGGTTGATGCCCAGGTAGGGTTCTCCCCAACTCCAGGGCTCCTGATCGGGGCTGTGAATGTTGGTGTGGGCGCGGAGGAAGGGGAAGAAGATGACCATTTGCAGCCAGCGGGTGAAGAGTTCACCTGTGGCGAAGCCGGAAAAGCCGCCGACATCGGGGCCGGTGTTGGCCAGGCCGCATAGCCCCAGGTTCATCACCATTGGCATCGTCAGCCACAGGCTGTCCCAGTTGGCCTCGTTGTCGCCGGTCCAACTCATCGCGTACCGCTGCACGCCGGCCCAGCCGGAGCGGGTGATGCAGACAGCCCGCTCGTCGGTGCGCAGTCTCATCAGCCCCTCGACCGTCGCCCGCGCCATCTGCATCCCGTAGACGTTGTGGGCTTCGGCGTGGTCGCTGCTTTGCCCCTCCATGTCGTGGCGCACGAAATCGGGGAGGGTCGTACCCTGTGGCCCGAAGACGGCCGGCTCGTTCATGTCGTTCCACACTCCATCCACACCCGCGTCGGTCAGCCCTTTGTACAGGTCCCCCCACCACGCCCGCACGCGGGGGCTGGTGAAATCGGGGAAGTAGCAGGCGCCGGGCCAGACAGGGCCTTTGAAGTTGGGGGAAGGTCTCTGACCAAGCCCTACGTCGGGGTATTTGCAGAACACGTCCTGCTCCAGGCCGCTCTGGCAGACCCAGTAGTCCGGGTCGGCCTTGATGCCAGCGTCAATGATCACGATGACCTTGAAGCCCTGCTCGTGAAGGTCAGTGATCAGTCCGGCCGGGTTCGGGAAGCGCGCCCTGTCCCAGGTGAAACAGCGATAGCCATCCATGTAGTGAATGTCAAGGTGGATGCAATCACAGGGGACGTGGTAGACCTCGCGGAAGTCGGCCGCCAGTTTGCGCACGCGGGCCTCGGGATAGTACGACCAGCGGCTCTGGTGGTAGCCCAACACCCACAGAGGCGGCAGGGTCATCCGTCCGGTCAGTTCCGTGTACCGCTCTATCACGGTGGTCAGCGCCGGGCCATAGATGAAATAGTAGCACAATTCGCCTCCCTCGGCCCCGAAAGAGGCGACGCCGGCCTGGCTCGTGCCCAGGTCGAACTGGCCGCGGAAGGTGTTGTCAAAGAAGATGCCGTATCCCTGGCGGCCCCGGCTGTGCAGTCCCAGCAACACGGGCATGCACAGATGGATGGGGTCTTGATCCAATTGGTAGGTCTGGGGGTCAGTGTTCCACATCTCGTACCTGCGTCCGCGCCGATCGAGTGTGGACGTGCGCTCTCCCAGGCCGTAGAAGTGCTCGTCGGGCTGGATGCGCTTGTGGCAGATGACGGGACCGGCAAGATGGTAGCACGCGCCGGCTTCGTCCTCGTTGATGATGTTCCCCTCCAGGTCGAGGAACGTCAGCCTGCCCGACGCTTTGGCGACCTGGCAAGCAAGCCGCGAGGTTCTGATCTCAATGACGTCCTCCGTCTCAACGATGTAGAAATCGCAGGAGGGCCAGTCAGCGTCAGATTTGGCGATGGAGTAGGAATTGGATGCTGGATGCTGATGGCTGGTGGCTAGTTGGAGATGGACACGGATCAGATCGGGGGCCAGGACGGTGAGGGCGTAGGAGCCGTTGGTACAGGCGATAGTCACGGTCTGGCCCTGGCGTGCGTGGCCTATGATGTGGCCTGGGCGCAGGTAGTCCGATGTGGTGGATGGGCGGGGCAGTTGTTTTCTGGCGAACCGGATCTGGTATCGCTTCTGGCGGATCTGATAGGCGATGCTGTCCCAGGTGGTCGCAAGACCGAGTTCCCTGATTCCACGCAAGAGCAAAGATAGGGTGTTTAACATTGGCCTCCTCGGTACGGGGGATAGCACAATTGTACACGGTAGGCAGCAGAGGGCAAGCGAACAGGTCTCGCGTCAAGCCGGAAAATCCACGAGTTGCTCCGGTGGCTCAAACGGCTCATTCAGGTCGAAGGGATTTCGCCAGCGCAGCGTGTGGACTTGCACACGTCGAGAGATGGTGGTAAAGTGTACATCTTGGAAGAGGTGATGGAGCAAGTTCAGTCCACGCCTGAATCAATTCCTGTCCCCAAGCAAGAGGAGTGTCCCGCGATGCAACCGATATATCTGCTTCCTCAGCCCAAAGAACTCTCACTGCTTGACGGCGCTTTCGCCCTCGACGCCGACACCCTCATCGTCATCCCTGCCTGGGTTGGCGACGATGCTTTCTTGGCCGCCCGCCAGCTTCAGGACGAGGTGTGCCGGGCTACCTGTTTGACACCGCCCATCGTCAAAGCCTTCGCCCCGCCCCGTTCCCAAAACCTCATCCTACCCGTCTGCGGCGAGGAGCAGGTGGCGGCCTTCGGTTTGGGACCGGTCGCGGTCGGCGCGCCGGAGGCCGTGGCTGGGCAAGCCTACGGTCTGACCATCACGCCAACCCACATCGTTCTCTACGCCGACGCGCCCGCCGGCCTTTTCTACGCCGTCCAAACCCTGCGCCAGTTGGTGCGGCTGCACAGCCGGACTCTGCCAGCGCTGACTATCCGGGACTGGCCCACGCTGCCCCAGCGTGGGCTCATGCTTGACATCTCCCGTCGCAAAGTCCCCACGCTGGTCACGCTCAAGCAACTGGCCGAAGAACTCAGCCACTACAAACTTAACGTCCTTCAACTCTACACCGAGCATACCTTTCAGTTCCCCCGGCACCCCAAGATTGGGGCCGGCTGTGGCTCCCTCAGTAGCCAGGACATTCTGGAACTGGACTCCTTCTGCTGCCAACACCAGGTTGAGCTGATGCCCAACCTGCAATCCTTTGGTCATGCCCGCAACACGCTGATCATCCCAGAGTACCAGCACCTGGCGGAGACGGACCTGCTGTGGACGCTGAGCCCTGCCTTTGAGGAGACCTATACGCTGCTGGACGAACTCTACGCCGACATGCTGCCCGCTTTCACCTCCACGACCTTTAACGTAGACTGCGACGAGACCTGGGACCTGGGCCAGAGGGCCAGTAAAGCACTGGCCAATGAGATCGGCGTGGGGCGGGTCTACCTCAACCACATCCTGCGCATCCGTGAACTGGCCGCTCGCTACGGACGGTGCATCCAAATGTGGTGTGACATCATGCTCAATCACCCCGAATTGATCGGTGAACTTCCCGACGATGTCACGCTGCTTGTCTGGGGCTACGATCCCGCCGAGGCGTACCCCACCGTCAAAACCTTCGCCGAGGCCGGCCGGCGGTTCTGGGTCTGCCCCGGCGTCGGTTCCTGGAACAGTATCTTCCCGCGCGTCTACGGGGCGAACGTCAACATTCGCAATCTCGTGCGCGACGGCGTGGCCGCTGGTGCTGAGGGGATGCTCAACACCGACTGGGGCGACCATGGACACTACCAGCCCCTGGGCCTAAGTTGGTACGGCTATGTCTTCGGCGCAGCCCAGGGATGGACCGGCGGCAGCACGAGCGACGAGGACTTCGCGGCCGCCTTCGGCCTGCTCTTCTTCGGCCCAGAGCACGAACGGATCTTAGCCGCGCTTCACCAACTGGCCCACACCAACGATCTGCCCAACGTCTACCGCCCCAACCGCTCCCACACCGTTCTGGCCCTGTTCGACGAGCCGTTGAGCGGCGCTACAGTGGAGGGCGAGGATGCGCTGCCCGTCGGGACACTGACCGAGATGCGCGCGTTGGCCGAGGAGGTTGCCGCCACCTTCGACGCACTGGCTCCTGACCATCCCCGCGAACTGATGCTGCGCGAGATTGGTTCCGCCGCTCGGCTCACCGCCTATGCTGCCCGCAAGGTGACGCTTTCGCAGGAGATCCGGCGGGGACTGCGTGACCCGAACCTGGATGCGGACTGTGTCCATGAGTACATCCTGGCTCTCAAAGCGCTCGACGTGGAGCTGGAGAGACTGCGGGCGGAGTTCGAAACGGGCTGGCTGGCTCGCGCCCGCCGCAGCGAGATCCACATCGCGCTGGGGTATTACGCTGGGCTGCACGCCCGTTACTGGGCTGCCATCGACTGGCTGGAAAGACAGCGCCAGGCGCTACTGCAGGGTCAGCCCGTGGATACCGAATTGAGCACCTACGACGTTGGCGACTACCGCACTCTGTGGCAGACCTGGCCTGACTAGTATCTCACCAAAGGAGCCCTATGTCCCAACCTCTCACTGCAGTCCTGATCGGCGCCGGCAACCGGGGCTACGCCGCCTACGGCCCCTACGCGCTGGCCCATCCCGACGAGATTCGTTTCATTGCCGTTGCCGAGCCGCGCCATGCTCGTCGCGCCCGCTTTGCCCAGGCCCACGCTATTCCACCGGAACGTCAATTCCACACCTGGGAGGACCTCCTTGCCCAGGGACAGATCGCTGAGGCCGCGCTCGTATGCACGTTGGATCGGCTACACGTCGCGCCCACCACCGCCGCGCTGGAGGCCGGCTACGACGTCTTGCTGGAGAAACCCATGGCCACCACGCTCGCCGGCTGCGTGCAACTGGTGCAGACTGCAGAGCGGACCGGACGGCTGCTGCAAGTCTGCCACGTTCTGCGTTACACTCCTTTCTTCTCTACCCTGCACAAGATCGTCACCTCGGGCCGCCTGGGAGACATCATCACCGTCGAGCACCGCGAGAACATCGTCTACTGGCACATGGCTCACTCCTTCGTGCGGGGCAACTGGCGCGACAGCAAAATCGAAAGCCCGATGATCCTGGCCAAGTGCTGCCACGACCTCGACATCCTGTATTGGAACCTGGGGCCGTGCGTTCGTCTCAACTCCTTCGGCTCGCTGGTCCATTTTCGCGCCGAGAACGCGCCGCCGGGAGCCCCGGAGCGGTGCACCGACGGCTGCCCGGTCGCCGACGATTGTCCCTGGTACGCGCCACGCCTGTACCTGGACCTGGTTCCGCTGATGCACGTTGCGCGTCACTCGCCTGCCGCGCTGGAGCGGCTGGGGGCCACCCTGGCCCTCGACTACCCCTCGCTCGTGAGCGTGGCCCGGCGTCTGGTGCCCGGCCTGGAGACGGCCTTTGACTATCAGGATTGGCCTGTCTCCACCATCTCTGAGGACACCAGCCCCGATGCTCGCCTGCGCGCCCTCCAGATAGGCCCCTACGGTCGCTGTGTCTATCGTTGCGACAACGACGTGGTAGATCACCAAATTGTCAACATGGAGTTCGAGAGCACCGCTTCGGCGGGGCTAGTGATGCACGGCCATTCCCAGGAGGAAGCGCGCACTATGCGCTACGACGGCACGCGCGCCACGCTGCGGGGCAAGTTTGCCTACGGCCTGGGCGATTCTATTGAGATCCACGATCATCTGACCGGTCGTGTGGAGAGAATAGTCCCCAGGGGCCTTAAGGGGGACGCTGGCGGCCATGGCGGTGGCGATGAGGGGGTGATAGCCGGTTTCGTCCGCGCCGTGCGCGACCCGTCCTGTGCGCTGACCACTGCCCGCGAGTCGTTGGAGAGCCACCTGATGGCTTTCGCCGCCGAGCAGGCCCGCGTGAACGGAACCATTGTCTACATGGACGAATTCCGCCGTCGGGCCGAGGCAGCGACCGGCGACTACCAGTTCCAGAACGTAAATAGCATATAGGGGCTGGAACGTAGACTGCTAATCGCTGGCCGTGAGCGGGAGATGCACTGTGAAGACGCTCCCCTTTCCCACCTGACTCTCCACCGTCACCTGGCCTCCATGCAGTTTCACGATCTCCTGCACAATCGCCAGCCCCAGGCCGGTCCCCGAGATTTGCATCAGCCGGGGCTCCTCCCCCCGGAAAAACCGTTCGAAGATACGCGGTAACTCCTCCCCCGGTATGCCCATCCCCGTGTCCGCCACCGTCGCCGTGGCCCACGTCCGCCCTTCCGCCTCCTCCTTGCCGGTGGAGACCACCACCTTGCCACCTTCGGGCGTGTAATAGATCGCGTTCTCTACCAGGTTGTTCAGCGCCTGCATCATCTGCCCTGGGTCCACCAGCGCCACCGGCCCCGGTTCCGCCAGCCGGTGCTCCAACGTCAGTCCCCGCTCCTGGGCCAGCGCCTGATGTCTCATGATGGCCCCCTCGGTCAACTCGTTGAGGGAGGTCGGCCGGGGCTCGATCTCCAGCCGCCCGGCGTCAATGCGCGAGATCTGCAGGATGCCCTCCACCAATCCGGCCAGGTGGTCCGCCTCCTGCGCCAGCGCGTCCAGGTAAACCTCCCGCTTCTCCGGCCTCTGCCGCATCAGGTACGCATACAACTTGATCGTCGTAACTGGCGTGCGCAGTTCGTGGGACACGCTGGAGACAAAGCGGGACTTCATCCGGTCCAACGCCTTGAGGTGGCTGACGTCGTGGACCGTCACCACCACCACCGCCGCTGCTTCCCCCCCCTCTCTCCCCCCCCGCAAGCGGGGGGGGCTGGGGGGGGGCGAGACCGGCACTGCTTCCAGTTCCAGGTCCAGCCCCGCCAGTTCCAGCAGCGCCTCCGGCCGCTCCTCGGCTTGCGGCGCCAGGTCCTGCAGCGTCTCCCGCAGCCGGGCCGCATCCTCCGGCGAGAGGGTGCGGGTGAGCCAGATTTCGGCGACCGGGTTGGCCTGGAGGATCTCGCCCTGTCCGTCGGTGACGACGATGCCGTCGGAGGTGCTGCGCAGTATCG
>Ga0208279_1000373_pt1 | contig 37878 bp, 37 predicted proteins | sample AntAceMetag02UKM_FD_184766 | JGI IMG/M metagenome (GOLD analysis project Ga0208279, IMG submission 184766) | Saline lake microbial communities from Ace Lake, Antarctica - Antarctic Ace Lake Metagenome 02UKM (SPAdes) (version 2) | ecosystem: Environmental > Aquatic > Non-marine Saline and... | reverse complement strand
AGCGCCCTCCAGGTTGGTCCAGGATGCTACGACAATCTGATGCGGGTCAGTCCCGCCACGATGGACCGTCTCCTAGCGGGTCGTCGTCCCCAATTGAGAAAGTCGCGGGGCTTCACCAAGCCCGGCACACTGCTCGAGCACCAGATTCCGATTCGCACCTGGGCCGACTGGAGTGAGGATCGGCCTGGGTTCTCTGAGATGGACCTGGTCGATCATAGCGGCGGGATCACCATCCGCGGAGCCGATCATGCCTGGACATTAGACTTCACCGATGTCAAAACCGCCTGGACAGAGTGCGTAGCGACGCCAAACAAGGCCCAAGTGCACGTGTTTGCTGCAATTTGTCGTGTTCGTCAGCGTTTGCCGTTTCCACTGTTGGGCATCGATTCAGACAATGGCTCCGAGTTCATCGACGATCAGCTCTATCGCTACTGCTTTCACGAGGAGATCACCTTCACCCCTGCCTGTGCTACGGCAGACAGGCGCGGCCGAGCAGGCAAGAAGAATGACGGTGCCTATGTTGAGCAGAAGAACTGGTCTGTTGTCCGACGGGCAGTCGGTTACTATCGCTACGATACCCACGAGCAACTGGAGCTACTCAATCGCCTCTATGCCGTCATGCACTTCTACGTCAACTTCTTCCTGCCGGTGATGAAGCTCGAAGAGAAGACACGCGTGGGCAGCAAGGTCAAAAGAGTCTATGACAAGCCACAGACGCCCTATGCCAGAGTCTTGGCCAGCCCTGATGTCTCCGAGGAGCACAAAGCTGAACTTCGAGAGACCTACGACCTGCTCGATCTCGTAGACCTTCGGCGGCAGATCAACGAGCTACAAGACGAAATACTCAGCACAGTATTGACGCTGTGAACAATTGCTCTACAGCTTGTTCACCTCCGTTTTCATGGTAACATTTACTCGTGAGGCAACGAATGCCGTTCGGTCACATTTATCCGTGAGGCAACGAATACCGTTCGGTCACCTTTATTCGTGAGGCAACGCGGGGGCTTTGCCTGCTCCGCCAGCAAGCGGCGCAGCATGTCCTCAAGTCACCCGGCCCGCCGGGAACGCGCCGGCGACGCTGTCCCGGATGCCAGTCTTGACACAACCCGCAATCCGCCATATACTCCCCACGTCGCAAGGACCAGCGGCAGTTTATAGCAACTTTTGCGGTATCGCCTTATGAAGATTACCTATCGCGATCGGGAGTGGGAACTGCAGGGGCGACGGCGAGTGAGAGATGCGATCAAAGAAGTCAGACTCATCCCTCAGACCGTGCTCGCCGTCCGCGACGGCAAACTCCTGACCGAAGACGTGATGCTGGAGAAGGACGATGAGGTCAAACTCATCGCTGTGATTTCGGGCGGCTAGCGATGAAGTGCCGGAAATGCAGTCGTCCGGCCGTCCTGAACATGCGCCAGCACAACCTGGCACTCTGCGAGGTTCACTATCTAGAGTGGTTTGTTGCCCAAACCCATCGCGCCATCAAGAAGTACCGCATGTTCGGCCCCGACGAGCGCGTGCTGGTGGCGGTCTCCGGTGGAAAGGACAGCCTCGCTCTGTGGGACGTGCTGCTGCAACTGGGCTACCAGGCTGACGGGCTGTACATTGACCTGGGGATTGGTAACAGCACCGGCTACTCCGCCGCCTCGCGTGAGAAAGTCGAACAGTTCGCGGCACAGCGGCCCGACGCACACCCCGTTTTCAAGGTGGTGGACCTCGAAGCTGAGTACGGGGAGACGCTGCCGGAGGTAGCGCAGCGGGTGCGTCGCGGGCACGGCAAACCATGCTCCGTCTGCGGACTGATCAAGCGGCACGTGATGAACCGTGTGACCCGCGACGGCGGCTACGACGTGCTCGCCACCGGCCACAACCTGGACGACGAGGTGGCGGTGCTCTTCGGCAACGTGCTCCACTGGCAGACAGGGTACATCGCCCGCCAGTCCCCGGTGCTGCCGGCCAGTGTGGCGCGGTCGGAGACCGGCCACAACGGGGGGTTGGCGCGCAAGGTCAAGCCCTTCTGCCGCTTCTACGAGCGAGAGACGGCCGCCTACGCGCTCATCACCGGCATAAACTACATCTACGACGAGTGCCCCTACGCCGTGGGCGCGACCAGCCTGCGCTACAAAGAGATTCTGAACCGGATGGAGGAGGAATCGCCAGCGACGAAGTTGCAGTTCTACCTGAAGTTCCTGCGAGCGCGGAAGGCAGGCTTCTTCTGCGAGCGGGCCGAGGAGGTGGAGTTGCACCCCTGCTCCAACTGCGGCCAGCCGACCAGTGTGTCGGGGCTGTGTGCGTTCTGTCGGCTGTGGATAAGGACGACGGGGGCGGAGGTCTGAGTGGGCGATGGAGGGGACAGTGATGAGCGAGGACAAAACCGGCAAAACATTGGAGCGGCGGGTGGCTGCAATCTACCGCGCTCTGGGAGCACGGGCCAAGCACGATGTGCCGATGGCGGGCCACCAGATTGACGTGTACGCGGAGACATCTGGACTCGACGGCTCACTGCACCGCATCGCGGTGGAGGCCAAGGACTATCAGTCTCCAGTGGGCATTAACGTGGTCAGTAAGTGGGCCCTTGTGGTGGACAACCTGCGGCGTGCTGGGTTGGTTGACGAGGGAATCATCGTCTCACCCGTCGGGTTCACCAAACCCGCTCGCGAAGCAGTGGCCGAACACGTCCGCCGAGGTCTGCCGATCCGTTTGCTGGAGTTGGCCGACCTGGAAGCCTCCGTCGCGCAGACCTCCGCCAGCGTTGACCTCGACCGGTTGCGCGAGGAGTACCTGGCCTTCCTGGTCAACACCTACCACCGTCTCAACTTCCGTGGCATCGTGCAGACCAAGAACCCTGTGGAACTGGACCTGGCCGATGTGTATGTCTCGCTGAACGTGGCCCCCTCCGGCGGTGGGCGTGCTGAGAGGGTGTGCGAACCGGAGGAGATGGAGGTGCTGGACGAGGCCACGCTGCGCGAGCGGGCCGAACGCGCAGAGCGGCTAAGGGTCGAAGACATACTGCGCGAGGAGCCGCGTCTGGTCGTGCTAGGTGACCCCGGCGCAGGCAAGACCACGTTCCTGCGCTACGTCGCGTTGGCGCTGGCCGAGGGGGAGCAGGCTGCCCACGAGCGGTTGGGGCTTGCGGGAGCATGGCTGCCCATCTACCTCCCGCTGGCCGCCTACAACCATGAACTACAGCAGCGGCGCGTCTCGCTGGAGGATTACGTGCTGCACTACTGGGACACGCGCAGTTTCGACCGGCCGGGAATGGACCAGTTGGTCGCCCGGGCGTTGGGTGCGGGGCAAGTGCTGCTCCTGCTGGACGGGCTGGACGAGGTGGGCAGCCGCGCCGACCGGCGGGCCACGATCGGCCAGGTGGAGGCCTGGGCCAACAGTTATGGCCCCCGGGGCAATCGTGTCGTCGTCACCAGTCGCATCGTGGGCTACGACGAGGGCCCGCTGGCCTGCGACTTCCACCCCTACACGCTCAGCCCCTTCGGCCCGGAGGAGATCAAAAGTTTCGCCGAGCAGTGGTGCGTCGCCTACCAGCGCTGGGCCGACCCCGACCAGCCGGTCGAGATGGCAGCCGAGAAAGGGCTCGCCGAGGCCGCCCGGTTGGTAGACGAGATCCACGCCGACCCCAAGGTGGAGAGCCTGGCCAGTAACCCGCTGCTCGTCACCATCATCGCCCTGATCCACTATAAGGGCGCGCGTTTGCCCGACCACCGCGTGGAACTCTACGACCTGTGCATCAAGACGCTGGTGGAGAACTGGCGCGAGGTGCGCAGCGAGGCCGGGCCGGTGGGAGAGGAACTGCGAGTCGCCAGCGAGATCAAGGTGCTGGCCCCTTTCGCGCTGTGGCTGCAAGAGCAGGCCCCAGGTCCAGGTGGGGCCGCCCGACGCGACGCTGTGCGCGCCCGGTTGGTGGAACTGATGGCCCGCCAGTTCAAGGGCGACCGGGAGGCGGCGGCGGAAGAGGCAGACCGATTTCTGGAACTGGGCCAGCGACAGACCGGGCTGCTGGTAGAGCGAGGTGAGGGCTGGTTCGGTTTCTTCCACCCCACCTTCAAGGAGTACCTGGCCGCCCTCGCCTGCGTGCTGGAAGGGCAGATGAAGGGACCGGCCGGCATCTGGGAGGTGCTGCACCCCCACCTGGACGACGCACTGTGGCACGAGGTGATCCTGCTCACGGTGGGCTACAAGGCGATCATTGAGAAGTACGACGAGGCGGCGGCCTACCTGGTGCGGCAGGTTGCCGCTGAGCCTGACGAGCCTGGCAGATATGGCGAGAACGTCGCGCTAGCCGGCCGCTGCCTGGCCGACGTCGGCCGCGGCCTGGTGCCCGACGACTGCTGGGAAGAGACAGTCGGGGAATTGGTGTGTGTGATGCAGGACACCGACCTGAATGGCCCTCCAAACGATCCGCCAGTGGTCCCCATCCCCACCCGCTACGCGGCCGCCGAAACCCTCGACCGGATGGGCTGGCTGCCTGATGACCTGAATGCTTGGGTGGAAATCCAGCGTCCAACATCCAGCATCTGGATCGCCAGGTACCCCGTCACCAATCACCAGTTCGCTCTTTTCAAGGACGCTGATGGCTATGAGAACCCTGGCTACTGGGATGGCAAGAAGAGCGCTGCCTGGCGTTGGAGGATGGAGGAACACAACGTGGACTGGCGTGGTGAGGGACCGGTGACTCAACCTGAGTACTGGGACCATCCTCGCTTTGGTAAATCCCGCCGGGGCTACCCGGTCGTGGGTGTATCGTGGTACGAGGCCAATGCCTACTGCGCCTGGTTGACGGAACTCTTGCAGCGGCTCAGGAATGGCGATGAGTTGATTGCCCCGCAGCGTAAACTGGTCATCCACCTGCCGTCGGAGGTCGCCGTGGTACGTCTCCCTACCGAGGCCGAATGGGAGACTGCCGCTGGCGGCACAGAGGGGAAGCGCTATCCCTGGGGCCCGAAGTGGCACGAGAGCCACGCCAATACGAGGGAGGGCGGCGTTGGCGGCACGTCGCCGGTGGGGATGTATCCCTCCGGGCAAAGCCCCGGAGGTGTCTGGGATATAGGGGGCAACGTCTGGGAGTGGATGGCTTCTGATGAGAGGACAAAGCCCTTGCGCGGCGGGTCGTGGTACCACGATCTGAGGGACCCCCGCGTGCGTGTGCGCGGCGGGTACGGTCCCGACCTCTCGGACGACGGCATCGGGTTTCGGGTGGTGGCGTCCCCCGCTGGTTCTGGTTCCTGAGCTTCTGTGTGCTGAGTGCTGTATGGGGGGAGTCCAGAGGGGGGACTCCCCCCTCTGGGCGCGGCAAATTTTTCACAGGGAGGTGTTTATTGAAAACCTATCGCAATCTCTACCCCCAGGTGTACGCCTGGGAAAACCTGGAATTGGCCTACCGCAAGGCCCGCAAGGGCAAACGCACACGCAGGCAGGCCGCAGCCTTTGAGTTCGACCGGGAGAGGAACCTGACCGAGTTGCAGGAGGAGTTGCGTCAGAAGACCTACCGGCCCGGTCCGTACGATTCCTTCATCATCCACGAGCCCAAGCGGCGACTCATCTCTGCTGCCCCGTTCCGCGACCGGGTCGTCCACCACGCGCTGTGCAACGTGATCGAGCCCATCTTCGAGCGTCGCTTCATCTTCGATTCCTACGCCAACCGGGTCGGCAAGGGCACCCATCGGGCATTGGATCGCTGCACGTATTTCTCCCGCCGATACCGCTACGTCCTGCCGTGTGACGTGCGCCGGTTCTTTCCCTCCGTTGACCACGCCATCCTGCGCACCGTCCTGGCGCGCTATCTGGCCGACCCCGACGTGATGTGGCTGATAGACCGCATCCTGGAAAGCGGCGCCGGCGTCCTTTCCGAGGAATACGATATGGTCTGGTTTCCCGGTGATGACCTGCTGGCCGCCGCCCGATCCCGTGGTCTGCCCATCGGCAATCTCACCTCCCAGTTCTGGGCCAATTGCTATCTCAACACATTGGACCAGTTCGTCAAACGGGAACTGAAGTGCCCGGCCTACCAGCGCTACGTGGATGATGTGCTCTTCTTCGCCGACGACAAGCCCCAGTTGTGGGAGTGGCGGAGGGCAGTCATCGAGTTCCTGGCCCGGCTGCGTCTCACCCTTCACGAGAACCGCGCCCAGCCCCGTCCGGTCACGGAAGGCATCCCTTTCCTCGGGTTCGTCGTCTACCCCGATCACCGCCGGCTAAAGCGGCGCAAGGGGATTCACTTCCAGCAGCGCTTCAACCGTCTGGTGGCTGCGTTTGTGGCCGGGCATCTGTCTTTTAAAGACCTGGACGCTGTGGTGCAGGGCTGGGTCAACCACGCCAGCACCGGCGATACGTGGGGGTTGCGTCGCGCTGTCTTAGGCTCGGCTGTCTTGTCTGGAGGCGCATAATGACCGAATCACCGATCTTCGTGCGCACCTACGATTTCGTCCAGTGGCTCATCCCCCGCACGCTGTCCTTCCCCCGCAGCCAGCGCTTTATCCTTACCAAGAGGCTACAGGACAGCATGCTTGACTTTTACGAGGCCATCATTGAGGCGGCGCTCTGCTCTGACCGCAAGCGCCGCTCACAACTGCACGCCGCCGACGTCGAGTTGGTCAAGGTGCGCAAATACCTCCGCCTGGCGCGCGATCTGGAGTGGATCACGCCCAGGCAGTACCAGTTTGCCGCTGCCCAGGTGACCGAGATCGGCAACCTCCTGGGCGGCTGGATAGGGAAGGCGAACCCCGCGCCAAAGTAGCGCGGTTTCGCGGGGGCAGGCCGAGGACCTTGCGCGGCGGGTCGTGGAACAACAATCAGAGAAACGCCCGCGTGCGTGAGCGCAACAGGAACGATCCCGACAACTCGAACAACAACATCGGGTTTCGGGTGGTGGCGTCCCACGGTCTTTGGGTTCGGCCGGAAATGTCCCGTGGCGACCGCTGCGGGACCGAGGCAAGGGCAGGCGAACCGTGCCTGCCCGAAGAGCGGCGCGGCCTGTCCCTGGCCGGCGGCAGCCTGTCAACGCCGTCGGGCGAATATATAAGAGCCCCGCCCTCTGTGGTAGGCTTCGACAGGCTCAGCCGAGCGGCCGATGGCCGAACCTTAGGGCGGGGCACCCATCCAGCATCCAGTATCTAAGCAGGTAGTAAAAAGTTTCTTCCACAAAAAACGGCACCTGTCGGCCAAAAAAGTGTAAGGAACTTTCTGTGACCTACTTAGCCTTCCGCTACTCCTCGTCCCCTCCCTCGAACATCTTCAACCACTCTTCGACCTCTTCCACCGAAAGGTGCACGTCTTTCCCCCCACCATCCACCGGACGCGGCGCGCTCAAGTGGGCGGCGAATTCTTCCGATCGTTTCACCCTCGCCCCCCTCGCCTGTGCCGCCGCGACGACCTGGCGATCGGATGTGACCACCGTCAGCCCACGGGGGTCGCGCGCCTGGCGGATGCGCTCGCGCAGGACACCATCGGCGATATGGCCGGTGGCGGCGAAGATGACCTCTACCCCACCGCCGGAAAGTTCCCATGAGCGCCCTCCCGGAAGACCCCGGTCGAAGACGACCGTGGCGCGCTTGCCCGTGCGAGCACAGTAGGTCCGCAGCCGCGCCACCAGTTTGGCCTCGTCGTCCGGGTCGTCTAGACGCAAGTCGGGCAGCCGCCCGATGAGATTGTGGCCGTCAATCAATAGTGGCATGGAAGACTCCGTTGTATCCTCTCAATAAGTCGGGGAAGGTGGGGCAAATTGCCAATTTGCCCCACGTTGGCCCCAGAATATTGAGATGATACACTCCGTTTCAATGAACAAATGACAGTAACTACCTATGTGCTCCAAGGCGGTTTGCAACCGCCGTCTTGGGCTAAAACGAGTCTCTGCACGGCAAAAACGAGGGCTGCAAACCCTCTCCGAGCATAGGCTGAGATGGTACAGGCTATGTCCCTTGCTTCGGCCAACTTGACTAATAACGCAAGTTGCGCTATCCTTATCACGTTTCACGTTTCACGTTCCACGTTCATGGGAGTGGTTGGGGCCCGGTGGCTTCCCCGGTCTTCAAAACCGGTGGCGGGTCGCGCAGAGCGAGCCGCGGTGGGTTCGACTCCCATCCACTCCCGCCAGTAAAGAGCCAGAGCCGCCGAACAAGTCCGGCCGCTCTGGCCTTTATCTATACCACAATTGGTCATCCGGCGTTCGTCATCCGTCACTCGTCATCGTCTTGACTTGCCTGCGCAACTGCACGATGCGCGCTTGCGTGTCCTTCTCTGCTGGGAAGAGAGTCTGGCGGCGCTTGTTGAAGGCCAGTTCCGTCGCCAGGCGATAGTAACGGCCCAGTTCCCACCAACGCCCGAAGCCGCCGCTGAACAACACGTTCGTCCGCGCCGCCACCCGCCTGACATAGGAACACACCACAGCGTAATCCTCCTGGCTCAGCGTGCCCCGTTCGACCTCGTCGGTCAGAAAAGTGACGATCCAGCGCTGCTCCCGCAGCGAGGCCCATACGATGACGGCAAATAGGATCAACACGCCGCCCCAGTCGGAAGCGAAGGTGATCAGACAAGGCCAGTACAACTCGGCACCAAACGTTACGCTGCCGTTGTGAATGGAGTGGGCGGCTATCCCAGCCAGGAGGCCCACGACGGGCGCACCGATCTTCACCAGCCAGTTGGGCACGGTGCGCGCCAGCGCCAGCCCCAGGCCGGTCAGGCCGGTGAACAGGGCGTGGTTGAGGCCAAAGAGGAAGGCACGGAACACCGTCACAAAAGCGAACAAAACCGGGCCGGATTCGACCAGCGCACCAACGAAGTAAAACACGTTCTCCACAGCGGCGAAGCCGAACCCCACCAGCCCGCCGTAGATGATGCCGTCGAGGGGACTGTCAATCTCTCGGCGAAAGAAGAGCAGCAGGAGCAGCAACGCCAGGCCCTTGAAGACCTCCTCGGCGATGGGGGCGACCACAGTCGCCCCGACCAGGTCAGCGGCCACCGGCTCGACGAAGTAGGAGATGGGGAGGTCCAGAACAAGTTCGGCGATGATGGAGAAGATGATAGCCGGGATCATGCCCCACAGGAAGGCGGCGATCAGCAGGCCCAGCGGCTCCTTCTCGTACCGGTCGAACCACCACAGGATGAGCGCGTAGATGACCATCGGCAGGACGCCGACGGCGAGAGCGAGCAGGATGCCGATCAGGATTGCCATTGGACGTCCCAGGTGCCGGCGGCCTCATCGTAGGTCAGCGTGAAGCGGCGGCCGTCGGCGGCGCGGACGCGGAAGGCCGTACCGGCCGGTGTACGCCACTGTCGCTCGATCTCCTCCACCACGACCCGTTCCCCTCCTGGCGTGAGCCCCGTCGAAGGCTCCCAGAAGAAGGCGCGCGGGCGCTCAGGGTAGCGGTAGCCAGCGTAACATTCGACGACAGCGTCCGTCATCACTCGTCACCTCCGGGACGCAGGTTCACAACTCCAGCGAACGCAAGTAGGCGGTTAACTCATCCCGCATATCGTCGCGCCGCAGGCTCATCGCAACGCTGGCCTTCAGTTGGCGCAACGGATCTCCGGCAGCCATCCACAAGCCCTCGATGGGCTGCACGATGACGGAAGAGCGGGCTGCCAGCCGGTCCACCGCGTCGGCCAGCCACAATTCGCCCCCCCGTCCCAACTCCAGGTCCTCCAGCACGTCGAACAGTTTCGGCGTGAAGATAAAGTGGCCGATCTGCACCCAGTTGGAAGGGGCGCTGCCTGGCGCGGGCTTCTCGACGATGCGCGCCATCTGGTTATCGGAGTCGGGCTTCAGTTCGATGCAGCCGTACAGGTGCGTCTCCTCGTCCGGCACGCGCTGCGTGGCCAGGATCGCCGCCGGCTGGAACCGGTTGAACGCGTCGAGCATTTGTCGCGGCACAGGCACCTCGCCGATGATGATGTCATCGCCGAACATGTAGTAGAACGGTTCGCCGGGGGTCAGCAAGGAGCGGGCGGCCAGCGCGGGCGATGCGTTGCCATAGGGCAGGGCCTCGGACTGACGCACGAAGACAATGTCGGCCATGCGGGAGATGCGTCGCATCTCCTCCAGTAATTCCGGCTTGTCCGGCTTCTTCTCCAGAAGATATTGCTCCAGGTCGGGGCTGGGCGCAAAGTGACGCTGGACCACCTCGCTCCCGTCCCGCACGATGACGATGATCTCGGTGATGCCCGCTGCGACCAGTCCCTCCACGTGGTACTGGATCAGCGGGGTGCCGGCGATGGGGAACATCTCTTTGGGGACTGCCTTGGACGCTGGCAGGAAGCGGGTGCCGTAGCCAGCGATGGTGATGATGCCTTTCATGGTTGCTCCTCGTCACTCGACACTGGTTGCTTGATACTCAATGCTCGATGCTGGTTGCTCGACTTCGGACTCCTCCACGTCTCCCTCCGCGTTCCTGTATTCCACCCTCCGCTCCCGCAGCGCCGCAGCCGGGGTGCGCTCCGGGTGGGCAGCGTCGTAGACGACGATGCCCCTATCCCGCACTTCGCCCATCAGGCTCAGGTCGCTGGCTGTCTCAAATTTCCCTGGCGTCAGCCCCAGCGCTTCGATGTCTCCCACCCCTGCCTGCCAGGCCCAGATGGCCAGTTGCTCCTGGCGGCGGCGGCGGTCCATCTGCGCGAAGTCCAAGGACAGCACTACCAGGTCTATGTCGCTGCGCGAACGGGGGACGCCATAAGCATACGAGCCATAAAGGAAGGCCCGGCTCTATCCAGACGTGCTGTCCTACGAACGCCAGATAGTGGGCTATTCGCCCGCTAAGTTCACGGTCCTCGTAAGCCATTGCCATATACGTTCCATACGTTCCACCAATTCCTGGGCCGCCGCCAGGTCGTACTCGACGCCCACACCCGGGTACCGGCTCAGGAAGTAATGTGGATTCAGAGCCGCTTCCAGCCAGGCCTGAACGTTCGTCTCTCGGCTCACAGCGGCGGCCTCCGGGTGTGCCAGTCGGTGGCCTGCTCGTAAGCGTAGGCCACGCGCAGGATGCGCTCCTCCCCGAGGGCTGGCCCCATCACCTGCAACCCGATGGGCAGGCCACCCGCGTCGAAACCACAGGGGAGGCTCAGCCCACAGATACCGGCCAGGTTCACTGAGAGAGTGAAGACGTCGGACAGGTACATCTGCAGCGGATCGCCGGTCTTCTCGCCGATGCGGAAGGCGGTGGTGGGGCTGACGGGAGCGACGATGACGTCCACCTGTTCAAAGGCAGCGTCAAAGTCGGCTTTGATTAGAGTGCGTGCCTTCTGCGCCTTGAGGTAGTAGGCGTCGTAGTAACCGGCGGAGAGGGCGTAGGTGCCCAGCATAATGCGCCGTTTCACCTCCGGGCCGAACCCCTGCCCACGGGTCGCCTTGTACGTCTCAATCAATCCGCCGCCGTCCACCCGCAGGCCGTAGCGCACGCCGTCGTAGCGGGCCAGGTTGGCACTGGCCTCGGCCGGCGCGATGAGGTAGTAGACCGGCAGAGCGTAGCCGGTGTGGGGCAGGCTGACCTCCTGTACTTCAGCCCCCAGCCCAGCCAGCACGTCCACCGCCGCGCACACCGTTGTCTCCGCCTCCGGCTGCATCCCCTCGACGAAGTACTCCTTCGGTACGCCAATCCGCACCCTCTGCAAATCCGTTCCTTTCCCTAATCCGTTGTTGTAATCCGGCACCGGCACGTCCATTGAGGTGGAGTCGCGGGGGTCGTGGCCGGCGATGACCTCCAACAGGATGGCGGCGTCGGTGATATCTTTGGTCAGCACGCCGATCTGGTCCAGCGAGGAGGCAAAAGCCACCAACCCGTACCGGCTGACCCGTCCATAGGTCGGCTTGAGCCCGACTACGCCACACAGGCTCGCGGGCTGGCGCACGCTGCCACCGGTGTCGGTGCCCAGCGCGCCCAGGCACTCCCCGGCCGCGACGGCGGCAGCGCTCCCCCCGCTGCTTCCACCCGGCACCCGGCTCAGGTCCCAGGGATTGTGCGTGGTGAAAAAGGCGGAGTTCTCCGTGGAAGAGCCCATCGCGAACTCGTCCAGGTTGGTCTTGCCCAGGATGACCGCGCCGGCAACCTTCAGACGCGCCACAGCGGTACTGTCGTAGGGCGGGATGAAGTTCTCGAGGATGCGGGATCCGCAGGTGGTGGGGACATCCTTTGTGCAGAGCACATCCTTGATCGCCAGAGGGATGCCCAGCAGCGGGGTCTCTTCGCCTACGGCGCGACGCTCGTCAGCGGCGCGGGCCTGGGCCAGCGCCTCCTCAGGCATCAGCGTCAGATACGCCTTGACGTCGTTGTCCAGCGCCAGGATACGCTCCAGCACCGCCTCGGTCAACTCGACGGCCGTGAACTCCCCGGCAGCCAGTCGTTCGTGTGCTTCGTGGATCGTCAGTTGATAGAGCACCGACGTCGCCATACCCCTACTCCAGCACCGCTGGTACTTTGAAGCACCCGCCCTCAGCAGCGGGAGCATTGGCCAGAATATCCTCACGGGGGAAAGGGGAACGGGGCTCGTCGGCGCGCATCACGCTGCGCAGCGGCAGCACGCTCGCTGTAGGTGGGATCGGGTCGGTGTCCAGTTCCTGCAGCCGCTCAAAGTGCTCCAGGATGGCCGAAAGTTGCTCCTGATACAGAACCCGCTCCTCGTCGCTCAGGGCCAGCCTGGCCAACTCAGCAATATGTTCGACTTCCTCTTGGCTTAACTTCATCACACCCTCCGAGGCGATTATAGCACTATAAGGGTAGGGGAGCAACCCTGTTCGCTCCTTTCAGATAACCATGTTATAATTGCAGACTGCTACCTATGACAACCGAGCGAGGTGGAGACATTGGACCTACTAAATACGTTCAACCCGGATAGGCTTATCACGCTGGCAATCCTGTTTCTCACCAGCATGCCGGTCCACGAGTGGGCCCACGCCTGGGTAGCCTATCAGTTGGGGGACGATACGGCTGCCCTACGCGGTCGCCTGACCATCAACCCACTGGCACACCTGGACCCGGTTGGGACACTGTCCCTGGTGTTTTTTGGCTTTGGCTGGGGAAAGCCAGTGCCTGTGAACCCCTACCGCCTGCGTGGGAACTTGCGCGCCGGTTGGGCGCTGGTGAGCGCAGCCGGCCCGTTCTCCAATCTGGTTCTGGCTATGCTGGCTGCGATTCCATTTCGGATGGGCTGGCTGAGCGTCTATGCAGGCAGCGCCTCTGTCATCAGCCTGCCGGGCATCCTGCTCCAGTTCGTTTTAATCAACCTGAGCCTGATGCTATTCAACCTGATTCCTATCCCGCCGCTCGATGGCTCGCGCATCCTGGCCTGGCTGCTGCCATCGAGGTGGGCCGACGCGATGGATCGGATAGAGCACTTCGGGGGGATAGGACTGATGCTGATCCTGTACCTCCTGTCAAGACTGGGCTTGTTCAGATTACTCGTCAATCCGCTCATGAGTTTTATGATCCGCGCCCTGCTAGTGTACTGAAACACGGGATGGTAGAGAGCATCCGCTACCGCGTGGGACAGTTCCTCCGGGCGCTGACCGCTCGAGTCTCAGAGGAGGAGGTGGAACGAGCGATACGCATTTTGACGCCGGAAGCACAGGCGCTTTTCCGCAGCCAGGCCACCCAGGACCAGCGTCACGCCTTGGAAGTGCACCACGCGCTTCGCCAGGCAGGCCATACGAACTCGCAACTTCTGGCGGCAGCACTGCTGCACGACGCGGGTAAGTCTGCCGTTCGGTTCCCCGCGTGGCAGCGGGGGGCCATTGTACTCCTGAACCGCTTCGCGCCGCGCCTGCTGGCCCGCCTGAGCCGGGGAGAGCCGCAGGGCTGGCGCCGTCCCTTCGTCGTCCACGCCCTGCACCCAGAGGCGGGAGCGCGCTGGGCTCAGGAAGCCGGCTGCTCGCCCCTCACTGTCGCCCTCATCCGGCGGCACCAGGACCGATTGGCGAGTTGCCAAAATGAGGAGGATCAGTTGCTGGCCGCGCTGCAAGCGGCCGATAGCCTGAATTAGACTCAGTAGATCCAATTTTGGAGGAGTGAGGCACGCCCACGTGCCGAACGGAACCGCACCTGGGGGTGCTGGCTCCTCAAATCTGTATCTACTGAGACTACTACTCTGTCAAGCCAGGTTTGAAGGATTCGTAGTAACGACTTTATTCGTTCTGTACCACTCAATGAGCGACTGAAGTCGCCACTACGACCCATCAAGGAGAACGCCGCAATGGATTTCAAACGAGTCGCGATCATCGGAACAAACTACATCAGCATCTCCATCGCCCTGGGGTTGAAGGCGCAGAAAGAGCCGCCCGAGATCATCGGCTACGATGCCAGCACTGTGGCGGTTGACCTTGCGCGTGCCCACGGCGCTCTTGATCGGGTAGAGCGTAAGCCGGGCCGGGCATGTCGGGACGCCGACCTGGTCATTGTCGCCACGCCACTCTCCGCCATCCGCGAGACCTTCACCGCCATCGCGCCGCATCTCCAACCTGGCTGCTTTGTCACCGACATAGCGTGCCTCAAGGCGCCAGTGATGCGCTGGGCCGAGGAATTCCTGCCGAAGAACATCCTCTTCGTCGGCGGTCATCCCGTTCTCAACCCGGTCATCGCCGGCTTGGGGTCCCCGGAGCGGACGGAAGAGGCCAGCGCCGATCTGCTGAGGGAGGCACTGTACTGCTTTACCACCCCGGCCGGAACATCCGGTGCGGTGATCGATGCCTTCGCCGGACTGGCCAGGGCGCTCGAGGCCCATCCCTTCTTCGTTGACGTCACCGAGCACGACGGGCTGCATGCTGGTGTCGCGGGGCTGCCTGCCCTGCTGGCCATCGCGCTGCTGCGAGCCACCGTGGACACCCCCGGCTGGCAAGAGATGCGGAAGTTCACTGGCTATCGCTTCGCTATCGCCACCGAAGTCACCGATGACATACACGAGTGCTGTACCACTACCTTTCTCAACCGCGAGAACGTCCTGCGCCGGATCAATGTCCTGCTGGGCGAACTGATATACCTGCGCGACCTGTTGACCCATGACGACGCGGAGGCGTTGGAGGAGGCCTTCGTCGCAGCCACCGAGGGACGGGAACGCTGGATCGCGGAACGGGAACAAGGCATGTGGAGCAAAGAACACGGTGTCAACATGGGACATACGCCTACCACAGGCGAACGGATTGGGCAGATGTTCTTTGGCGGCAATATCGCCCGCCGGCTGGCGGAAGGGCCGGACCGCTCTCGCAAGAAATAGCATCACGTCTCTAATACCCCCGCCAGGCCAGATGCATTGATTAAGACATATCGCATTTTGATGATCGCCCCCACCTCCTTCTTCCTCGACTACGGCTGCCACGTGCGCATTCTGGAGGAGGTGCGAGTGCTTCAAAAGATGGGCCACCAGGTCACCATCGTCACCTATTACCTGGGGCGCGACCTGCCCAACCTGGAGATTATACGCACCCGGCCCACACCCTGGCGTGCCGATTACGAAGTCGGCTCATCGCCGCACAAAATCGCCTTCGACGTCTTCCTGGGTTGGACCGGATCGAAGGTCGTGCTGCGCCGCCGCTTCGACATCATCCACGGTCACCTGCACGAGGGTGCGCTCATCGGCTACTTCTTGAGCCGGCTCCAGCGCATACCACTCGTGGCCGACCTGCAGGGTAGCATGACCAGCGAGATGGTGGACCATCACTTTCTCAACCCCGAAGGGATGTGGTATCGCTGGGCGCGACTGCTGGAACTGCGCATCGTCCACCTTCCAGATGCCATCATCACCAGTACTCAATCAGGTGCTCACTTGCTAGAACGCGATTTCAACTGCAGCACCCGCCGCGTCTACCCGCTGCCGGATTGCGTCAACCTTGACTTCTTCCAACCGGGTGTGCTCGATCCTGGGGAGATTGCAGTCCGCAAGGCAGCCCTGGGCATCCCGCCCGGTCGTCCTGTCGTCGCCTACCTGGGGCTCCTGGCCGACTATCAGGGCACGTCGCTTCTCGTGCAGGCGGCGCAGATTCTCAAGCGGCGAGGAGTGGACGTGCATTTCCTGATCATGGGCTTCCCCGCCGTCTCCCACTACCAACAGATGGCATCCGACCTGGGAGTGAGCGACAGGGTCACTTTCACCGGCAAGGTGCCCTACGAGGAGGCCCCGGCCCACCTGGCGCTGGGCGACGTCGCCGTGGCCCCTAAACTCTCCGCTACCGAGGGGGCAGGCAAGATTCTAAACTACATGGCGATGACCCTGCCCACTGTCGCCTTCGACACTCCGGTCAGCCGGGAGTACCTGGGCAGGCTGGGGGCTTACGCCGGGCGAACCGGCGATCCGGCCGCTCTAGCCAACGCCATCGCCAGCCTGCTGCACGACCCACAGCAACACGCCGAGCTGGGACGAAAACTGCGGGCGCGGGTCGCCCGCCACTTCTCCTGGGACCGGGCTGGGCGGCATCTGCTCGCCATCTACCGCGCCGTCCTCACACCGAAGACCTGAGGGAGGGTGTATGGAAATCCTGCATCACTTGCGCGAACTCTGGCAATATCGGGAGTTGATCCGTAACCTGGTCGTGCGCGACCTGAAAGTGCGCTACAGAAGTTCTGTCCTGGGTATTGCCTGGTCCTGGCTCAACCCGCTGCTGCTGATGATCGTCTACACCGTCTTTTTCACCATTTTCTTGCGCGACTCCAGCATCGCTCATTACCCCGTTTTCCTTCTGTGTGGGCTGCTGTCCTGGAACTTCTTCAGTGACTCGGTTCTTCAGGCCACTGGCTGCATTATCGGCAACGCTCATCTGATCAAGAAGGTCTACTTCCCCCGCGAGGTACTCCCCATCTCCATCGTGCTGGCCAACCTGGTCAACCTCCTTATCGCCCTGCCCATCTTCTTCATTCTAGCGCTTGTCTCCGGCGCATCGCTGACCTGGTCGGCGCTACTCCTGCCGGTCATCATTCTGATCCAGGTGGCCTTTATTATAGGGCTGGCGCTCCTTCTCTCCACTCTTAACGTTTTTTACCGGGACACCCAGCACATTCTGAGCGTGATCATGCTGGCCTGGTTCTTCCTCACGCCCGTGTTCTATCCCATAGGGACAGTTCCGCAGGAGGTCAACGTGTTAGGAGTCACATTCAACGCCCAACTCTGGCTGCGCCGCCTGAACCCGATGGCCTCTATCATTGCCTCCTACCGCGACCTACTCTACCACGGTGCGCCTACGGGCCTCGATTTCCTGTTGCGCACTGCTGTCACCGCGCTAATTGTGCTCGTCGCTGGCTACCTGGTGTTTCTGCGCTACAGCGTCCGCTTCGGCGAGGAGGTGTAATAGCCGCCTGCGTTGATCCGTGTCCCATTTATCTGCCTGTGTTGTCAAAAAAGAAGTTCTTAAACTACCCCAGTTAGTGGTAAGGTAGTGAACCTGGATGGAAGCCTGTTCATTTGTCGAGATGGTTGTTCTATCGCCGGTCGAGCCGCCGGCGCCAGGCGCAGTCGCGCCGTCCTTCACCTACCACTTGCCGGACGAACTGCAAGGCCGTCTGACGGCGGGTTCCCTCGCCGTCGTCCCCTTCGGCCCCCGGCGGCTCTATGGCATCGTCGTCGCCCTCAGCGACGAGTCCCCCGTCCCTAAGACCCGCCCGGTCGAAGCGCTGGTGGACCCCGAGCCCGTCCTCACACCAGCCCAGATTACGCTGGCCCGCTGGATGAGCCGCGAGTATCTGGCTCCACTCTGGAGGTGCTTGACGTTGATGCTGCCACCAGGCATGGTGGGCTACGCCGACGTGCAGGTCGCATTGGACGAAAAGGCCAGGCCGGAGGATGCGCGAACCGTGACCCAGGAGCAGTTGTTTAGAGTGCTGGACCGCCGGGGCACGCTGCGCGGCCGGCAACTGGACCGTGTACTGCCCCGCCAGCAGTGGCGTCGTGCTGCACACCAACTAGCCCGCCGGGGCCTCGTCGTCAAATCTCCACTCCTGGCCCCGCCGCGTGCCCGTCCTAAACAGGTGCGCACGGTTGAATGGGTAGCCCGCGACGTTGACACAGACGCAGCACTGGCTGGATTGAAGAGCAAATGTTACGCGGCCATCGTCAAGTTTCTCCGCGCCGAGCGCGGCCCGGTGGACATCAGTTGGGTCTACGCTGAGGCCGGCTGCACGCACTATCATCTTAAAAAACTGGCCCAGCGAGACCTCGTCGCCTTCGACACTGAGGAAGTCTGGCGAGACCCGCTGGCTGACGAAACCTTCGTCCCCGACATCGCTCCCCACCTGACGTCCGACCAGGCTGCTGTGTGGGACGTTGTGCAATCCGCAATCCGCAATCCACAATCCGCAATCTTCCTGCTCCACGGCGTGACCGGATCGGGCAAGACAGAGATCTACCTTCGTGCCGTGGCAGAGGTACTTGCGCGAGGCCAGCAGGCCATCGCGCTTGTGCCCGAAATCAGCCTGACACCGCAGGCCGCACACCGTTTTGGAGCGCGTTTCGGCCGGCGCATCGCCATCCTACACAGCGCGCTCACCGACGGTGAACGGTACGACACGTGGCGCCGTGTACGCGCCGGCCTGGTAGACGTCGTCCTCGGCCCACGCTCGGCTCTCTTTTCCCCGCTTCCGTCGCTGGGGTTGGTCGTCCTGGACGAGGAGCACGACGACAGTTACAAGCAGGACGGGCCGATCCCCCGCTACCATGCCCGCGACGTAGCGCTCGAACTGGCCCGCTTGACCGGCGCGACAGTTATTCTCGGCTCCGCCACCCCCAGTCTGGAATCTTACCACAGTGCGTTGCGTGGTGAGTTCACGCTGCTGGAGATGCCACGCCGCATCATGGGCCACACCTGTCGCCTGCGCGACCTCCAGGCCCGTTACCAAGTTCCTCACGTCCACTACCAGGCCCTGCGCGACGGTTCCGCCGAGACCCACCACTTTACTGCTAAATATATGGACCTGCCACCGGTGCAGATCGTGGATCTGCGCGCTGAACTGCGTGCCAGCAACCGCTCCATTTTCAGCCGTGCTCTCCAGCGCGCGATGGACGAAGCCTTGGGGCGGGGCGAGCAGGTCATCCTCTTCCTCAACCGGCGCGGAACTGCCACCTTCGTCCTCTGCCGCGACTGCGGCTACGTCCCGCGCTGCCCGCGCTGCGACACCCCATTGACCTACCACGGCCCCCGCACCCGCCTGGTCTGTCATCACTGCAACCACCGCGAGCCCCAGCCCGACCATTGTCCCGACTGTGGAGGCACGCGCATCCGCTACTTCGGTCTGGGCACCGAGGGGGTGGAACAAGCGGTACACCGGCGCTGGCCCGACGTCCGCACCCTGCGCTGGGACCGCGACACCGCCCGCAACCACGCCGCTCACGCCGCCATCCTTCATCTTTTTAGCACCGGGTTGGCCCACGTGCTCGTCGGCACGCAGATGATCGCCAAGGGACTCGACCTGCCGCTGGTGACCGTCGTCGGTGTCATCTCGGCCGACACGGCGCTTAATTTGCCCGACCTCCGCTCCGGTGAGCGCACATTCCAGTTGCTGACCCAGGTTGCCGGGCGAGCGGGGCGAGGACTGCTGGGCGGGCGGGTCATTCTCCAGACCTACCATCCCGATCACTACGCGGTCACCGCCGCCGCCACCCACGACTACGCCGGGTTCGCCGCTCGTGAACTGGCCTTCCGCCGCGAACAGGGCTACCCACCCTACCGTCGCCTGGCGAAACTGGTCTACGAGGACCCCAGTCCCTCCCGCGCCCGGTCCGAGGCCGAAGCGCTGGCGGAGGCCTTGCGCGACGCGTTGGCATGGCGGGGGCTCCCCGCGACGGACCTGCTCGGTCCTGCACCTCCCTTCTTCGCCCGACTGCGAGGCCGCTACCGCTGGCAGATACTCCTGCGCCACTCCGACCCCGCCGAGTTCCTCCGTGCCGTCCAAATCCCCCCTGGCTGGCGCGTGGACGTGGACCCGGTGAGCGTGCTGTAGCATCGTCTACTTGACCACATTGCATTTTTGGTGTATGATATTCCTGTGGTACAGGATTATCGCACCTCAGAAATGCATACCGTGCGACCCAGTTTGGGCAGCATCGAAGGACACATCCTTTCCACCCTCGACCTGGAAGAGATCGCTATCCTGAACATAGGGCAGCATCGGGGTCTCTTCCCCGACCTGAACGACACTGCCTGGCGGCACGCTATTGAACGGTTGACCGCCAAGGGGTGGCTGGAGCCCATCCGGCGCGGCCGCTACCTAGTCGTGCCCCGCGCCGGAGTGATGGGTTGGGAAGAGCACCCCTTTCTCGTCGCCGCTGCTATCGCCACCTACGACTACTATGTCTCTTTCTGGAGCGCTCTAGTCCATTACGGCCTGACCGAGCAGCGGCCCCGCGTGGTCTACATCGCCCAATCGAAGGGGTACAGCACCGAGCACAGATTCAAACACTGGCGCTACCGCATCGTGCGGCTGTCTCCCAAACGCTTCTTCGGCCGGCGCGAAGAGATGATCCGTAATCACTCGGTCTGGCTGGCCAAGCCGGAGAAAGCACTCCTGGATTCGCTCTACCAGGAACAGTACGGCGGTGGCATCGTCGAAATCGCGAAGGCTCTCGCCCGCGCTGCGGAGCGCATAGATACCATTCACCTTACCGACTACGCGGTGCAGATGGATAGCAACGCTCTCTGTCGCCGTCTAGGATACCTGATGGAGATGGTCGGCCTGCCGGACGCGGAGCGGCTGCATCCCCATCTGGGGCGCACGCCCCAGGTCTACCTCTCGCGGCTGCTTCCCAAGCAACCGGCCTTCTTCGATAAGCGTTGGCGGCTATACGTCAACATCACCCGGGAGGATTTGCTCTCATGGCGCGAGACCTGGTGATGCTCAGTTACGCCCGGTTAGTGCAACTGGCTGCCGAGTGCGGTGTGCCGGTGGATTACCTGGAGCGTGATTACGTCTTGACCATCGTCCTGGGCCAGATTGCACGCACACCAGAATTGGGCGACCAACTGGTGCTCAAAGGGGGCCTGGCATTGCACCATATCTACAGCAGCCAGCGCATGTCGGTGGATATGGACTTCACTGCCGAGCGTCGTCTTGACCCCGGCCTGCTGTGCGATGCCGTCGAGTCCATTCGTGCCCTCCGCATGCGTATGCCTCAGACTATTGGCCCAACTCGACACTCTCTCACCCTGACACCGGTGACCTACATCGGCCCCAGGGGAGTGGCAAGCCACTTCGATATCGAGATCAGTTATCGCGAATCGGTCATCCTGTCACCCCGCGTAGTGCCTTTTGTCAGCCCATTCTGCGACCCGTTTGACGTGCGGGTGATGCAGATCGAGGAGATCGTGGCCGAGAAGATGAGAGCCCTATACCAACGAGCCAAGCCCGGTGACCTGTACGATCTGTTCTTCATCCTCGATAATCCTACCTTGAACTGTGACCTGGGACAGACCAGCCGGCTCTTGCCGACCAAGTTTGCCCTCGTCGCTGGCAACAAGTGGCGGCGGGCTCGCTTCTTCAAGCGGCTGGAAGAACGCGCGGCACAGATTGAGACACTGTGGGAATCGGCCTTGGCCGACGTGATACTTGGTGAACTCCCCCCCCCTCGACGACGCCATCGCAGCTGTTCAGCGCCGCTTGCACCGTCTGCCCAGATAGTGCAGGCTGGCGCGTGGGCGTGGACCCGGTGAGCGCGCTGTGGTGCTGCAGATGCAGAGTTGCCTTTATTGCGTTTCTGATGTACGATTCCTCCTATGAACCATAACCACTATGCATTGAGAATAGCCTGCTCTGTCATCATCCTGCTGTTAACCATCCCGGTCATCGCCGCGCCGCCTCCCGCCATCCAGGTCATCTCCCAGTCCCTCGAGAGCCACTTTCCCGACGATCTCACCTTCACCATGCAGGTGCGCAGCAACGCCGGGGATATCACCAGCGCCACCATTCACTACCAGGTCGGATGGGACGAGGCGGAGAGACTCGGCCGCCCCGAACCGTTCACCCCCGCCACCGAAGTGACCCTCACCCACGTCTGGGACACCGTCGGCGAGACCGTCCCGCCTTTCATCGAAGTCACTTACTACTGGCATATCACCGACAGCGCCGGGAACGAACTCAACACCCCGCCGGTGCACACCGAGTACGTTGACCACACCCACGACTGGCAGTCGTTGGGCGATGAACATGTCATCGTCTACTGGTACGACCAGCCGGCCGACTTGGGCGCGGCACTGTTTGAGGCCGCCGCCGAGGGATACGATCACGTTTCCTCCATCACCGGTGTCACGACCGAGCGGTTGGCCCGCGTCGTTATCTACAAGAACCAGCGTGACTTCTGCGCCTTTTACGCCCCCAACTCCTGCCAGGATTGGGTCGGTGGACAGGCTCTCTCCGGCATCACAGTCCAATGGGGCACCAACCAGGACTGGCTCGTTTACGACGTAGTGCCCCACGAACTGGCCCACGTCTTTTACAACGAAGTCTTCCGTCATACGTGGGTGCGGGTACCCACCTGGTTCAATGAAGGGATCGCCGTCTACAACGAACGCACCGGCCACAGTCACGAGATGTCCCTCGTCACCGAGGCAGCCGCCAACGGCGAACTTATCCCGCTGCGACACATGGGCACGCAGGCCAGCGGCCTGGCCCACAACGCCATTCACCTCTGGTACGCCGAGACATACAGCCTGGTCGCCTTCATCGCCGATACCTACGGCGAACAGAAATTGGGCCAGGTGATCCTGACCCTGGCCGACAATCATCCGATGGAGGAAACGCTGCAACTGACGCTCGGTATGGACCTGATCGAGTTCGAGATGGCCTGGCGGGAATGGCTGGGCTACCCGGTGGACACGATTCCCACGCCGATGATGCTGGCCCCGGCTACATTCGCACCCATTCCCCTGCCGACTACGCCACGCGGGGCGCCCGCCGCCACCGCGACCCCGGTCCCGCCCTCCCCTACCACAGCGGTACCCATTTCCACGCCTTCTCCCATCAGCGTGCCCCCCTCGTGCCCCTGCTGCGTTTCTTTCGGCGCTGTGCTGCCAGTCGTACTCTTGTGGGTGTTCATCCGTACACGGCTCGCGTAGACTACAGGTAGTAGGTGGCAGACATGCAGACCCACGACCGTAGTTCGGCGGAACAGACAAGGCCCAGCATCATAGCCCCGGTTCTTACCTGGGGTGGCGTGTTGCTGCTCATCGTCGGCGGCTTGCTGGCTCACCCCTACGTGAATTCCCGCCTGGCTACCTTCCCACCCACACCAACTCCGACATCCTCCCGTCTACCACCCACCACCTCTCTTGCCACCGTCACCAGCGGTGTCCCCACGAATACCCCCATACCCACGCTCACCCACACTCCCGCTCCCACACCCACCCCTGCCCCGCCCACCCGTATCGTCATCCCGGCTATCACCGTAGATGCTCCAATCGTGCCTATCTCCTGGCACACGACAGAGATCGGCGGTCAAACACAGACAGCGTGGGATGTCCCGGCGATGTACGCCGCTGGCTGGCACGAAACCTCAGCACCGCTGGGGGGGGGCGGCAACACCGTTCTCAACGGCCACAACACCACCAACGGAGAGGTCTTCCGAGATCTGTACACGTTGGAGGCCGGGGATGCCATCACCGTCTACTCAGGCGACGCTCCCTACACCTACGCCGTCACCGAAGTGCTGATCTTGCCTGAGGCTGGTCAGCCGCTGGAGGTACGCCTCGAGAACGCACGCTACATCCTGCCCACCGACGACGAACGGCTCACTCTCGTCACCTGCCATCCCTACGGCAGCCTACAATACCGGCTGATTGTCATCGCCCGCCCGGTGACGACCCTGGAGGATGAGGAAGACTCATCCGAGCGACATCCACGGCTTAAATAGATTTGAGGGAACGATGAGCGAAATACCTTCCTTGCCAGGCCTTTCTTCTTCACGTTTCACGTTTCACGTTTCACGTTTTATCTCTCGCGTGCGCCGTAACCATGCGCTGGAGCACGCGACTATGCACGTCCTGGGCGAGCGCTATCGCGACATCAGGCTGGTGGGGCGATCCTCACTGTGGGGCTTCTACATCTACGGAGACGTGCCCACTGAGAGATTGCTCGCCGCCGCTCAGGAGGGATTGCGGCGGCTGAGGGCTGGCCAGTGGCAGATGGCTATCCATCCCCACTGTGGCTCTAACCTCGCCGTCGCCGGGACACTGGCCGGATTGGGTGCCTTCCTGGCCCTCGGTGGTATATCTATAAGAAGAAACCGGGTTTTTTCCGAAAAACCCGGTTTCTCGCTGGACCGGATCGCCCGCCTGCCGCTCGCCTGCGCTGCCGCCACGCTGGGGATCATCCTGGCTCGACCGCTGGGCACCGCCTTCCAGGCTCACGTTACCACCCAGGCCGATGTCGGCAATCTGCGCATCGCTGGCATCACGCGGGAGAGAAAGACTGGCGTCCTCGTCCACCACGTCCGCACCGAGGGATAGATGACGCAGCCCGCGCCCACCTTCTACGTATTCCACGGCGCAGACGAATTCACCCGCGCCGAGACGCTGGCCGGCTTCAAGCGGAGGCTCGGCCCGCCCGATACCGTGGATCTGAACACCACTCTTCTTGATGGGAGGACCATCACGCTGGCCGAACTGCGCCACGCCTGCGACGCCATCCCCTTTCTGGCCGAAAAACGGCTCGTCATCGTCGAAGGCTGGCTGACGCGGCTCACCCCTCGGAAAGGCCGGGAGTTCTCCAGACCTCGACCGGGCTCGGCGAAATCGGCCCAGAAAGAGGTCCTGGCCGCCCTGGTCGATTACCTTCCCCGCCTACCCGAGACGACCCGCCTGGTCTTCGTCGAAGACAAGGTTCTGCCGGCACAGCACCCTATCCTCCGGCTGGCCCAGCGGGAGGAGCAGGGCTATGCCAAACGATTCGATCCACCGGATGCAAAGACCCTGCCCCGTTGGGTCGAAAAGCGGGCCCGCAAGCACGGCGGCGAGATCGAACCCCAGGCCGCCCGGCAACTTGCCGCCGTCGTCGGCACCGACCTGCGGTTACTCGATCAGGAAATCGGAAAGTTGGTGACCTACACCAACGCGGAGCGGGCCATCACGGAAGCAGACATAAACGAGGTAGTGCCCTACGTCCAGGCTGCCATCGTCTTCGACCTGGTGGACGCACTCGGCCACCGGGACGGTCGCACTGCTGCCCGGACGCTCCACCGGTTGCTGGATGCGGGCGAGCACCCGCTGGGGCTCCTGGCGATGATCGTGCGCCAGTTCCGGCTCCTGATCCAGGTCAAGGAACTGAAGGACGAGGGAGCCAGCCCACGGGACATCGCCCAGGCGCTCAAACTGCATCCTTTCCCGGCAGGCAAACTCTACAACCAGGCGACCCACTTCACTGCCGCGCAACTGGAGGCGGTGTACCGCCATCTTCTGGACACCGATGTGGCCATCAAGACCGGGAAGATCGAGGCGGAGGTGGCGCTGGATCTGCTGGTGGCGGGGTTGGCGGCGACGGGGACGTGAGACGTAAAATGTGAGGCGTGAAACGAGGCGTGACTGCGTTTCACCCCCGTATCCGTTCAGAAGGAGCGAGGGAGCGCCAACACGGCGCTCCCTCGCTTGCCATCTGTCCTGCAAAGGGTCGGGCTATTTGGCCGATAGCACCTCCTGACCCTGTGCTTCTCAGGCCGCCACCGGTTCCAGCGGCCGCAGATGGATTTCCAGTCTAGCCCCCAGAGCACGGGCCACACGATAGAGCATCGTCAGTGAAGGAGGGCACGACACAACAACGGATTTGGAATAGAACGGAAACGGATTTGGTTGGAATAGAACGGAAACGGATTTGGAGTAAAACGGATGGCTGGACTGGAGAAAATCCGTTCCTTTCTAAATCCGATGTTGTGCTGTGGTGGCACAAACGACCTTCGCCTTTGCCCTCGTCCCCCTCATCACAACATAGTTCTTCAAACCGATCAACTCTTCTTCGACCTCGCCGCCATTCCCCTTCGTCGCTTCTCCTCCCGCCCCAGCCAGAAGTGATGGGGCAGCACCGAGGGCAACGGGGCCACGTGCACCCCGCCCACCTTCTGCGTATGGCCATTGCCACCTAACACAGAGGGATGGACATAACAGACATTGGGGGGCGTGCCGAACTTCTGCCGGTATCTCCGCGCCGCCCGCCCGACCTTTTCCGCCAGGTCATGCCTGGGATCGTCGTCGTGCCACAATAGGCCCACTTTCATCGCCCCACCTCCCGACCTGGAGTCTACCCGAAAAGTCAGCTACGCCACCTGTCGCTGCAAGTGCCAGGTGTTGTGCCGCACGTCTTGATACACCTCGAACGTGCCCTCGCGCCTGTCCTGAGCACAGCCGAAGGAACAGCGCACGCGGAAGCAGTGCCGCTCCCCTCCCCCCTTCCATCCCCCCCAATGGGAGGGAAAGAGGGGGGGGCGCGAGACCGTCCAGCAACGCTCCACGGCGTACACGTCGTACCGCTGCCCCCGCCAGACGAAAACCTTGGGGAAATAACCGTGTCGCCGCTCCCGCATCTCGATTGGCTCTGCCCCGCGCCGGCTTCGCTTTTTCCCACCCCGTCTCGCTCGGGAACCCCGGTTCACGTCAAGAATAGCGCTCATAGGACACACCCTCCGTGTCTGCCGCTAATCCTCCCACCACCGTAAACTCTCGCTGCCTCGGCGCGGTCAATGAAGGTGGGAGACCGTTCCAGTTCCAGTCGTTGGATCGCTGCTGAGCGCCCGGCGATGCGACCACGACCACCGGCGGTGTCAACGGATGCGGATATGCTCCTTGCGGCATGGATGGTTGCGTTCGCGGCTCGTCGCGCCGGCGGCTGACGGCAACGACCAGCAGGCTGGTGGGAATGGCCGCCCCCACGCCGCATACCGCCCCCGCCAGTACCGCCAGCGCCTCATCGCTCAACCGGTTGCCGACGACCGCCGCCAGCGTCACGGCAAAGGCCACCACTACCAACCCGGCGAGGATCTTCAAACGGTTCCAGCCACTGCTGCGATTTCCACGCTCATTCATTGCCTATACTCCTCCTCCGAACACCTCAATGTCAACGGTGTCAACGGATGTGGTCAGGGCAGGGAGACCCGGTGAGAAGCGACAAGAGATGGAACAGCAGACAGAACCCCGCCCCGTCCACTCTCCATTCTCCATCCTCCATTCTCTATTCTCCATTCTCCACCCTCCATCCTCCCCACCATCTCTCGGACCTCGGCCGGCGAGACGTGGGCCGCCTGAAAGCGCATCACCCGTCCCTCGGCCACGGCCAGGAAATCGCCCCGGCCGGTCAGCCGCTCGGCTCCCGTGCCACTCCAGCCGGTGGCCGTGCGTGCATCCTCGATGCTGGTCACCCGCCCCACCAGCCGCACCGGAAAGTTCGCCTTGACTAGAGGACCCAGCACAGCCGTCGTGGGCTTCTGGGTGGCTGCGATGACGTGGATGCCCACCTCACGCCCACGCTGGGTCAGGCGGGTGAGGGCGAATTGCGCTGCCTTTCCACCTACCATCAGCAGGTCGGCCAACTCGTCGATGACGACCACGATGCGGGGACTGGGATCGGTACGGCGCTCCATCAGACGTACCAGGCTTTGGAGTGCCTCGATCATCTCCTCCACCTCCCGGATGACCGGGCGTGCCAGATGCGGCAGTCCTTCAAAGAGTCGAAAAGCGTGCCCTTTCGGATCTATCAGCACCAGCGCCAACCTATGGCGTGGGTTCGTCATCGCCAGGCTGAGGATCATCGTCTGGAGCAGCACGGTTTTCCCCGAGCCAGTCGTCCCTGCAGTCAAGATGTGGGCCACGTCGGGACTGGGCAACCGGATGAGCAAGGGTACGCCATCTTCGGCCAGGCCCAGGATCGCGGTCAGCGGCGGGATCCCCCTGTGGTCATCCACTGCGAGAGTACCACCGCGAGTACTACCGCGAGTACTCGTGGCGGGGCTCGTGGCGGGGCTCTCGTGGCAGGCGTCGAGCTGACGAAAGAGCGGCAGCAATCGCACCTGCTGCGGATCGTCGCGGGGCACTTCGACGGACACAGCGGCCCCACGCCGGGACACCCGACAACTGGGCGCGTCCAGCGCGGCGGCCAGTTCTTCGCTCAGCCCCTTGATCTTGGAGATCTTCGCTCCCACGGCAGGCAACACCTGGAAGCGCACCCAACGGGGCGTCACCGTGCCGCCGGTCACCCGCGCGGGCACCTTGTGCAACGCCAGCACCGCCTCGATCCTATCCGACTGAAACTCCAGTTTTTTGCGCATCATTTCGCCTCAACTATCATGTAGAGGGAGTGATTTAAGAACTCAAAATGGAACACGGATAGTCACAGATCAGGCGGATTTTCACTGATTTTCCCTTGTTTATCTGTACAATCTGCGTTGATCCGTGTCCCATTCATCTGCCTGTGTTGTCAAAAGAGAGTTTTTAAACTACTCCATGTAGAGGTAACAGAACAAACGTTCTACTCCTTCCCATATCATACCAGAACATTCGTGCGCTGTCAAGCGACTTTATCCCAAATAGTTTGGGTAAACTTGGGATAAGCCAACAAAAAGAAAGCCCAGCCTTGCGGCTGGGCCTCTGGAGTACGACGCTGTACGCTATTGTCTACTGCAACTGCCGAATGACCATCACCACCTTGCCCTGCACCTCCACCAGGCGGGGATCATCCACGTATATCGGTCTCATCGTAGGGTTGGCCGGCTGGAGCCGCACCCGCCCCCCTTCTTCCTGGTAGAAACGTTTGAGTGTCATTTCCCCGCGATCCCTCAGCCACACCGCTGCCATCTCACCGTTCTCGACCTGCTGCTGGTGACGCATGACGACGATATCGCCATCGTGCACCAGTGCATCTATCATCGAGGTGCCCTCCACCTGCAAGGCGTACAACCCCTCCGGGTCTCCCAGAATGTCGCGGGTCAACTCGATCGTCTCGTCACCCATCAGGGGAAAGTCGCTGGCTGGCACCGGGATGGGCTCGCCGGCCACGATACGACCCAGCAGCGGAAGTCGAACCACCGCCTCTGGCATCATCTGGGCGCGGGCTGTGGGGGTCAACTTCAACCCGCGCGATATCTCTCGGTCTCGGCTGATATACCCCGTCTCCTCCAGACGCCGCAGGTTGTAACTCACGACCGAGGTGGAACTTATGCCCACCGCAGCACCGATCTCGCGGATGGAAGGCGGATAACTGTTCCCCTCGATGTACTCGCTGACAAACTCCAAGATCCCCCGCTGTCTCTCCGAAAGGTGCTCGTCCATCGTCATCCTCCTCGCTTCCTACTACATCGACAAGACCACCCCCGTTGACCGGTCGCTGACGCCTGGTCACCCCCTCTCATCGTGGGCCACCTAAGTTGGCTTCAGGCCGATGGTCCGATTATACACGAACACACGTTCTATGTCAAGAGTGTGAACCACGATTTGGGAACACCGCCGGGCTAATGTGCGGCCCTCGTCCCTTTCCGCTCTATCCGCTCATAGCGCCTGAATATCACATAATACATCAACGTGCCCACGAAGAAGAACGGGATAGTGAGCAAGTAGACAGCAGGGTAGCCAAGATGGAGGATCAAGCGGCCTGCCAGAGCAGCGGCCGCCGCCCCTGCCAGACTCTGTGCCACGCCTGAGCCCTGTCCGGCCAGGCTGGTCACGCGTACGCGCCGGTTCTCGGGGATAAGCGCCATCTGAAAGGCCCGCACTGGCGGAAGAACCATATTCCACAGCGCACTCCAGACGTAGTAGAAAGGCACCACCAGCCCGAGGGAAGGGGCCAGGGCCATTCCGGCGAGGAAGGGCAAGAAGGCCAATCGCAGACCGGTCACCGTGCGCACCTGACCCCAGCGCTGCGTCAGCGCCGGCACCAGGAATGTGGCAGTGAAGGCAACTATCCTGGCACCAGCGAAGATAAGGCCAATCACGCTTGCCTCGGCCCCTAGCCGTTCCTTGAAGAAGAGGTTGAGAAAGGGCAATATCATCCTCTCACCGAAGGCGAGCAGGGCCGCAACCGCAGTGAAGGCGGCGATTTGGCCACTCACAACCCGCGAGGGGGCGGCGGGCTGTTCTGTGCTCTCATCCTGCCGCTGCCTCTCCTCTGGAGGAAGGAACAGCAGTGGCAAGAGCCCCAGGCCGTAGAAGCCAGCGCCCACCAGCAGCGCGGAACGGTAGGCCGGTATCCCTTCTGGTTGTACCCCCGTCAGCGCAGCGTAGAAGCCCGGCAACGCACCAGCCAGTCCGTTCCCTAGCACTCCGGCCACCAGCCAGGTGGCGGCGACGACGCTAAAGAGGTGCGTGCGCTCCTCCTCCCGACTATAGGCGGTCAGGAGGGGAATATAGGCGATGTGCCAGAGAGGGAAACTAATTCCAGCGACGACGGTGGAAGCCAATAGTCCGACACGACCCGTCAGCAGCGAGCGGGCTGCCAGTCCCAACCCCTGCGTCGCCACACCGATACGGAACAGCCAGCGCCGCGACACGCGGTCGCCCAGGGAGCCCAACGCCAGCGCCGTCAACACGGTCGCCAGCCCCGTCACCGAGACGAGATCCCCGATAAAAGCCTCGCCGTACCCCAGGCGCTTGAGATAGAGATTAAACAGCACGACGAAGGGCGCATACCCTGGGCTGATGAGCAGGCAACTGAGCAGCACCAGTTTGGCCGGGCGCGAAAAGCCCGTCACGTCCCGGATGTAGCCGGAAATCCTCTCCAGGATATGCCGGTGTTGTTTCATTGTGTCAGGCTAAGAACTAATAGCATGGCCGATTCCCTGCTCACTCATCCGCCGCAACGACCCGCTCTGCACCAGCGTAGACGCGGAAACTGCGCCGCCGTGAGTAGCCGATCAGCGTGACATCCCACGCCTGCGCCAGTTGGATTGAAAGAGAGGTTGGGGAGGTGAGCGAGATGACGATGGACACCCCCATCCGCGCCACTTTGTTCACCATCTCGGAACTGACGCGCCCGGTGGTGAGGAGGACACGGTCTTGCATGGGCTGGCCCTGCCGCAGACAGATGCCGGCGATCTTGTCGAGCGCGTTGTGGCGGCCGACGTCCTCCGCCACACATAGCAGTCGCTCCCCCTCGGCCAATGCCGCCCCGTGAACCCCTCCGGCTCGGTGATAGAGGACAGCCATTTGCGAAAGTGCTTGCATCAACCGTGTAACCTGCTGCGGGGTGACGCGCAGGCCCGATGCGGCCCGGTGATGCGCGTGGGTCACGTCTTCAAAGGTGGTACCGCCAGAGCAGCCAGAGGTGATGACGCGCAGTTGAGGGATCTCGACGTCATGCTCAAGCCACACGTCCACACACCGGCCCCCGCCGCATAACTCAAGCACCGCCACCTCGTCCGGCCCTTCGACCAACCCCTCGTTGAACAGAAAGCCCAGCGCCAATTCCTCCAAATAGGTCGGCGTGCACATCATGCTGACCAGCGGCTGGCCGTTCACGTGTAGGGCGATCACCTCCTCAACAGGCACAACGCCGCGCACTGGCCTCCACTCGGTATCGTAGTAGCCGGTGTACGTGACGGGATACGAACCTGCGTCGGTCATTTTACTCCTCCAACCGGGTCAGCGGTTTGGCATCGGCGCGGTTGCAGCGCAGGAACGGCTCCTCGGCGGTTAGCGAGCCATAGCAGACCTGCGCAGCGGCCTTGCACCCACCCTGGCAAGTATCGCGCAACACGCACGGGCTACAAAAAGCGGGAACGGCCCCTCGACAAACGCTTCCATTCGAACATAGGCGACCTCACAAGTGGCTCTTATGGCAGTGTAGAGGGCCACACTATCCAGTCCAGAATCAACAAGTCACCCTGCCCGTCGTCCAGCGGTACTCTTGAGACCGCCGGATAGAAGTAGCGCGCTGTCGCGAGAGAGTAACGGCCTGGTGATAAGTCTTCTGGAATGGGCAACTGAAAACTGAGCTGAAATACATCCCCTGGATGCCACTCACGACTGTCCAGACCAACACTGTCAAATTGGCTCACCAGCGTACCATCTTCGGATAATAGGTAGTTACCAAAGTGGGTCCGGCGCGTAAACCTGCCCTCCGGGGACAACATGTAGTTTTCAGAATCGGCAGGGCGTGTCGCCGGTATAGAATCACACTGGAAGTCAGGGCCAATTTCCCAGGTGTAGGTCAATGCCAGGGAAACTGGATTGGTCTGATCGTCATTCTCTGGGAGCACCTGAGATACGAAGTGGTTCAGCCTGACGTCGTCCACCCATCGTCCCACGGGCACATCTGTCTCCAGGTTGTCAACTGCTGCCGCGCGGGCGGCGACGGTCAGTTCGTGGAACGTCCAAGTCCCTGCCGGGCTGTGAATTGCATAGTCCAGTAGAGGCTCGGCAACCTGGCCCAACCAGGCTTGTGTGTTCCGGTGGGTCGTCTGTGAGAAATAGACAGCACAGGGATATGGATATAGCGAGCTAACGTTGAACGAAACGAAACGGACGCGGTAACGCCCCACAAATTCCCGCAGCAATCCAAAACGTGACGTTTCGTAAACTGGCCCTTCCCTCAGTACGACGAACTCGCAGTCGGGCCGCTGGCTCATCAGTGTATTGGTCACGTCGATTGCTCGCTGGACATCTATGCTCCGCAACTGACCAGTTTGTCCACCGGCTTGCAAGTCTTGCCCAATCAGATTTAGGCGCGTTTGCTGAAAGGCGATAAGTGCCAGAGGCAGGAACGCTGTCAACGCCAGTACCCGTGTCAACGGATGCTGGCCAGCAGGCCGAAGACCCGGCCAAGCGTATCGCTCAATGGATTGAGCAACGCAGACGTACAAACGATCGCCAAGCAGAGCCATCAGCACGAATGGAACTGGGAAAACGTACAGGAAGTAGTAGTTCTTCAAGTACTCGGTGTGGTGGACAAAGGCCAGAAGGGGCAGACATAACCAAAGCAGAAGGATGAGCGCTCCGGTGGCAACCGAGCGATACGATTCTTTTCGCCAGTTGGCCACAGAGATGAGTGCACTGATCCCCCCCCCCGCCAGGACAAGAGTAATGATGTCGTCAACTCTCAGCCATCGGAGATCGAGCGACTGCCACAAATCAGCGGATTCCCCCAGTACGCCGTAAATCCCTTTCGAGTGAAGCAAGTCCAGGACCAACAAAACGCCGGCTAAGTTCGTGCCGGCCGGTCTTTGCAGCCCATCCTGTAACGTTTGCCAATCTGCAAAGTTGGTCTGCCATTGAAAGATCAGGAACGGCACAAAAGTAAGTACAAACAACCCGGTTCCGACGATGAGTGGCTTGAGTTTAATCCGCCTAAAACATACCCCTGCTATTGCCACCAGGGCGAGCAAGAGGGCGACGCTTGTCAGATGGGTCTGAATGACCGCTGACAGGCAAAGCGCTGCGAGAACTAGATACCGGGGCTTCGGATCATCAGCGAAATAGAGCAGGACACACGCGAAAAGCATGGCCGAGAACCCCGGAACGAAACTCTGCATCCAGATCAAACGACCATAATACACAGCCCAGGGATTGGCGGCAAACAACAACATAGCCCACCACGCCACACGCCAATTGAAAACGCGCGCTGTAGCCAACCCAGCCGCCAGGATGCCCAAGAGGTTCACCACGGCGATCAAAAAAACCACGCCATTGATGTCTTCCTTAAAAAACAAGGGCAACGCGTATAGGTATTGGACAAGCGGTGGGTTATACACGCCGAAGGATGACTGCATGGAAGACAGCGGCAACGGCCCACCATGAACCCACTCGAGAGACCTGTTGAGTGTGATGGACTGATCCCACCACATCTCGCCGTAGCCCAGAAGGCGCAGCCGAATCCAGAGAGTCAGTCCAACCAGCAGAAGTGTCAGAATAACCTTGGGCCGCTTCAGGTAACGAGTGTACTTAAACAAAACGCTCAGAAGTGCCTTCAGTGTCTAACCTTATCCAACAGCCGCAGCGCCCGCTCGGCCACTGCCTCCGGCGTGAAGCCCAACTTCTCCACCAGCACCTTGTAGGGAGCCGAGGCCCCGAAACGATCCAGTCCTATCACGTCGCCGGCCAGACCGACGTACTTGGCCCACCCCTGCGTAACACCCGCCTCAATCGCCAATCGCGCCGTCACCAGTGGCGGCAACACCGCCTCTTGGTACGAGGCTGGCTGCGCGTCGAAGAGTTTCCAACTGGGCATACTCACCACCCGCGCTGCCACTCCCTTGTCAGCCAGCAACTCCCGCACCTCCAGCGCCAGGTGCACCTCGGAGCCGCTGGCGATGAGGAGCACGTCGGGGGTGCCGGGGGTGCCGGCCAGGACGTAGGCCCCACGAGCCACTGTCTCGGCCAGGTCAAGGGCAGTCTCGGCCAGCACGGGCAACTTCTGGCGGGTGAGGGCCAGGCCAGTGGGGCCGTCCCGTCGCTCCAGCGCCACACGCCAGGCTGCGGCGGTTTCGTTGCCGTCGGCGGGGCGGATAACGACCAGGTTGGGGATCGCCCGCAACGCCGCCAACTGCTCGACCGGCTGATGGGTGGGGCCATCCTCGCCGATCCAGACCGAGTCATGGGTCCAGACGTAGACGACTGGCAGGTGCATCATCGCTGCCAATCGCACTGGCGGGCGCATATAGTCCGAAAAGATCAGGAAGGTGCCGCCGTAGGGAAACACGCCGCCATGCAACGCCAACCCATTGAGGATGGCCCCCATCGTGTGCTCGCGCACGCCGAAGCGGAGGTTGCGCCCGGCGGGAGTCGCCTGCTGGAAATCGTCGCAGTCCTTGAGCAGCGTGACGTTAGAGGGAGCCAGGTCGGCCGAGCCGCCAATGAGCGTGGGCAGAGCAGGAGCAATACTATTGAGCACCGCGCCTGATGCTTTGCGGGTCGCCAGTGGCCCGTCGGCGGGGGCAAAGGTGGGCAGCGCGTCCACCCACCCCTCGGGCAGCCTCCCTGCCCACAGCGTCTCCAATAGCGCGGCATCCTCAGGATATGCTTCCCGATACCGCTCGAAGGTCTCCCACCATTGGGCCTCTGCCTGCCGTCCTCGCTCAAGCGCCTGCCGGAACACTGTCAACGATTCTTCGGGGATGAAGAAGTGTGCGTCGGGCGACCAGCCCAGCGCCTCTTTCGTCAGCCGTACCTCCTCCTCTCCCAGCGGCGCGCCGTGAGCACCAGCCGTGTCCTGCTTGTTGGGACTGCCGTAGGCGATGTGAGTGTGGCAAGCGATAAGCGATGGTTGCTGGCTCTCCTCCTGCCCGGTACGGATGGCTGCCTCAATCCCATCCAGGTCATACCCATCCACCTCCTGCACGTGCCAACCGTAGGCGCGAAAACGGGCTGGGACATCCTCGGTGAAGGCGATGTCTGTCGAGCCTTCTATGGAGATTTCATTATCGTCGTACAGGTACACGAGTTTACCCAGCCCCAGGTGGCCTGCCAGGCTGGCTGCCTCATGGCTCACCCCCTCCATCAGATCGCCGTCGGAGACGATACCGTAGGTGAAGTGATCGAAGATGGGAAAGCCTGGCCGGTTGAAGGTGGCGGCCAGGAAACACTCGGCTATTGCCATCCCCACCCCGTTGGCGAAGCCCTGTCCCAGCGGACCGGTGGTTGTCTCGACGCCGGGGGCGAGGCCATACTCAGGATGGCCGGGCGTGCGGCTGCCCCACTGGCGGAAGTTCTTGAGTTCCTCCAGCGACAGATCGTAGCCGGTGAGATGGAGCAGGCTGTAGAGCAGCATCGAACCGTGCCCGGCCGAGAGAACGAACCGGTCACGATCAGGCCAGGTGGGGTCGGCCGGGTTGTGCTTGAGGAAGCGGGTCCACAGTACGTAGGCCATATCCGCCGCCCCCATCGGCATCCCCGGGTGACCGGAGTGGGCTTTCTGCACGCCATCCATTGCCAGCGTGCGGATAGTGTTGATGCACAGTTGATCCAGGTTGGTGCTCATCGTCAGTTCCTTTCATCACGTTGTAGTTGTAAGAGTTCTTATTGTACCTGGAAAGGCAGCGTTGGCAAGGTAGGAGACGAGGGACAAGGTGACAGAGGGACAAGGGGAAATTGTGAATTGGGGATCGTGTAAAGGGGAGATGGGGAGGCACAAGCGGGGGAACGCAGTGCCTACAAAACAGAATCACCTGGAGATGGGATGCAGACGCGCAGGGATAAAACGGGAAAATCAGTATGACTCAGCGTCGACCTGCTTCCCAAATCCCGACGCATTCTAGGAATTCACGCCCTCAACGAGTTCACCGGACTGCCAGCACGAGTATCGCAAGAGCGACGACCACGAGCGCAAGGGCTGGCAGGAGACGGATCAGAAGTTGGGCGATTTTAGGAGAGCCAACATCAGGCTGCAGCATTTCCTCTTCTCCTCATTCACATCGGCGATGAACAAGCATCAATAGGACATCCTTATACTACCATATTCTGATCGACATTTCAATAGTATATTTGTATCAATTTCAACGTTGCTCCCGCAACACCCCTGCCTGGGGTATGGGCATAACGTGTCCAAGATGAACTGGACGTTGCACCAGGGCGCAGCTCTGGGAGCAGAGCGGGCATTTGTGGGGCAACCAGGGCCTGCCCCGGGATACCAACTGTCTGCAGACCGGCTGGCGCGTGAGTGTCGGGTAAAGTTGCTCCAATGGGTGAAGCGTGGTATAATCAACGCTTCACTGGAGGAACCGTACAATGAATCTGGTCGAATCACTGGAACGTCAACTAGAATCTAACCCGAACATCCCGGATTTGCACCCGGGCGACACCGTCAAGGTGCACGCGCGGATCATAGAGGGCGATCGTGAGCGAGTGCAGGTTTTTCAAGGCACCATCATCTGTCTGCGCAAAGGAGGAGCAAACGCCAACTTCACCGTGCGGCGCATCGCTTCCCATGGCATCGGAGTCGAGCGCACCTTCCTGCTACATTCGCCGCGCATTGAAAAAGTCCAGGTGTTGCGACGAGCACGCGTTCGCCACGCTCGACTGTACTACCTGCGGCAGCGACGAGGCAAGGCCGCTCGTCTGCGGGAAAAGCGTACTCAATACCCCTGAGAATGACTCTTCCCGTCATCGGCATCACCGGTCGCACCGACCAATCCGCTCGTCCACCCAACTCACCCCTTTTCGCCACCGCCCAAACCTACGTTCAGGCTGCAGAACTGAACGGGGGCGCTCCTGTGATTATCCCGCCTCACCTGGAGGAGACGAAACTACGAGCCATCTTCCAACACCTCAAGGGCCTGATCCTCTCCGGCGGTGGGGATATCCTGCCAGCATTGTTCGGCGAGGAGGACTGTGGGCTGCTGTGGTTCGTGGATGAGCGGCGTGATCGAGCGGAACTTGCGCTGGCACGGTGGGCACTGGCGGAAGAACTGCCTTTGCTGGCGATTTGCCGAGGGCTCCAGGTACTCAACGTCGCAGCCGGAGGGACACTCATTCAGGACATTCCCACTCAGGTTCCCGACCCCCTCCCCCACAGCACCGTCGCTGGCCGCCCTATCGGTGTGATCGCCCATACAGTCGAGGTGGCAGCCGGCAGCCGGCTGTCTGCACTGGTCGGGGCCGGCGAGTTGGGTGTGAATAGTTCTCACCACCAGGCAGCCAAGACCGTGGGGGCAGGGCTGGTCGTCACCGCCCGCGCTCTTGATGGCGTCATTGAGGGTCTGGAACTACCCGACCATCCCTTCTGCGTCGGCGTGCAGTGGCATCCCGAGGCGATGGTCGAAAGCCAGCCCGTGATGCGCCACCTCTTCGAGGGGCTGGTTGAAGCAGCGCGGGCTCGGTCAGAGACCTTCGCCCAACAAACCTTCGCCCAACGGTAGTGGTGGTGGTTTGGATGATGTGCATGCGCCGCTTGCTGATCGCCGTCCTGCTACTACCCCTGACAAGGTGCACAGTTCCACCGACACCAACTCCCCCACCCACCCACACCCCCATACCCCCACCCACCCACACTCCCATACCCCCGCCCACTC
>Ga0208279_1000372_pt1 | contig 37903 bp, 4 predicted proteins | sample AntAceMetag02UKM_FD_184766 | JGI IMG/M metagenome (GOLD analysis project Ga0208279, IMG submission 184766) | Saline lake microbial communities from Ace Lake, Antarctica - Antarctic Ace Lake Metagenome 02UKM (SPAdes) (version 2) | ecosystem: Environmental > Aquatic > Non-marine Saline and Alkaline... | reverse complement strand
AGTTCATTAATTTTTTGCTTTAACATCTCTATATATTCATTAAGGGCCTTTTGCGCTTCGCTTGAAATAACAGAAAAGGATAAAGTCTTTTGTGCAGGCGGCCTTAAGCAACAGTTATACCATTTCCACTTACGAAGTGGTAATAGGGAGCTACCGGCTGCATAGCTTACCTGATTTAGCGAAAAGCTAAATATCAGGACTATTGAGATTGTCTTTATAATATTATGTTTCATATATAGTATAGAAACTGCTTTCTAATAAAAAACGGCTCATTAACACACGCCTTAAAGAAACCCTTGCTGGAAATATCAGAAACTAGAGTCTGGCCGTGTAACGAACCGCCTTATTATATTTTTATTGCCTCTTGCACATCAGGCACAGATGTCCAATTAAACTCAAGGCCACAATCTCTTTGAATTGTAAAAGCACCTGTTGTCAGTCTCGGAGATGCCCACACCACCTTTGCTATGGCATCCAAAGACCTGCTCATCCAGGGCAAATCTATTGCAAGCCTCACCCTATCAGAAACTTTCAGGTTCTCATCCAAAGATAGCCTTATTCCTCCTGCGCTTATATCCTGTGATTTTGATTCTGACTCAATAATCAAAGGCCCTTTTGCGCAAGAATATCGAACATTCAGCGGCTTACTATACCTTTTATGTTTTCTCTTATCTTCCATATTACTAATTCTCCTATTTGTTTTTATGCTGCTTGAGATATTTGTCTATCTAGAGTAATAGTCCTAGCAGCGCCTGCGCCAACACTCGTACCTCGAGCGGGCTGTGGCTGCTCATCATCTTCTTTGGGAACAACTTCATGCGGATCAAATTTAAGGAATTCTGCAGGTTCCTTTACAGGCGCCGTGCGTATATTTTCATAAGTAAAAGGACGGCCCATGTGATCGTGCATAACCAAAAAGTCTACATGCGCCATAAAACCGCTTCTCTCCTGAAGTGCCCTCATTGTAGGAATATCAATCTTCTGCATCCTTCTTCTTATGTCTTCATGGGCTTGCTGTTTATCCGTTGGCTTTCTTAATTCCCTATCAATGGCTCTCTTAATTGCAATATCGCCATTTGTCACATCCATAAATAGACTAAGGTCAAGAATTCCAGCTTCGCTCTTAGCAAGGACATAATCTCCTTCAACAATCACAATAGCATCCCTGCTTATGGGCTCAATAGCACCATCCTCAAGAAGCTTTTCAAAGGTAAGATCTATATCTCCTGTTTCTCGATTATAAACAGGGCCAGATAATTGTAAAATTTCGTCGGCTGGCCCATCATCGTACAAAAATGCACGGATTTCGGCAAGAATTTTGTTATACCTTTCATTATCATAAAACTCATCTGCTTCCATGGAATAGACTTCTTCAGGACCAAGGCCCTGAAGTATAGCGCTGCGTGTTGCTCTATCCTTTAAAAAATGATCTTTGCTAAAAACTACAACTGGCCGCTTAAATCTTTCTTCTAGATATTTTCTAAGGCCTTCAATGCCCAATCCTTCATCCCCACTTACCAATGTAGTTTTTCCTGTTGCTGCTAATCCATCCGAGGCTATAAGCCTAGCACTGTTCTCTTCGACTTGATCACCAACTCTTACAAATAAGTCTTCTTGATTTTTTGCTATTAAGCTCCCACGAAAACCATAACGCAGAAAATATGCTGCTTCAGCTGCTGCAGCTTCTACTGCTTGGGGATTTGCGGCATTTACAATTAATCTTATTTTTCCACTCTCAGGATACATTAATATTTCGTCTCTCTCGATTCTCAGTGCAAGGTTATCTAACATTTCATCATCCAGGCTTGTGTCATCTGCCATGTGAATAGGAAGTATTAAATTATGCTGAGCAGCGGCTGTTTCTAGAATTTCTCTATCAGGGCTCTTTTGTCTTTTGGCTGTAAATCTCATCAGCTCTTGCATTTTTGTTACCAAGACCTTTCTTTCTTCAAGGTGCAGCTGGTCTTTACCGCGTTTTAGAGTACCTGTATGTTCCTTAAAATCAGCTCCTGCTGGCATGCTTTCAAGTAGTTGTTGAGCCGTCTTATTTAAAATATAAGCTTCAAATTCTTCCACAGCATCTTTACTGCCTATGATAATAGGCTCTATCTGGTGGGGAAATTTAGAGAGATGTGGGTCTAAAGCAATAAGAAGGTTGCTAATAAAACCAGTGCTTAGTGCTCCTCCCGCCCTCTGAATTATATAACCAACTGGCCTTGTTTCATAAGGCCTTAATCTTCCTTTGTCTATACCAGTATTAGAACCTGGATACATATAAAATCCTCCGTATATGATTGTGCGTAATACATCTGATACATACGATCCTGTATAAGTGGAATAGCCGCCCATCACAGCCTCGAGGTAAGCTACATATTCTTCCAATTCTTTAGGTGCCCAACGGCTGCGCCTGCCACCCAATGCAAGGCCAAAGCGGTCTTTACCACGGCAACTCGGAATTGCAAAAGGAGCTACCTTAACAAACTCACCATCTTCAGCAAGCCTGTATTCTAATACCTCATCTGTAAATTCTGAGGCAAGGATAACACTTTTTTGGCCGCCAAATAATACAAAGATCGATGCAATAATTTTTCCGTCTACCTCAATACCCATTATCATACCTACTGTACCATTTGTTGCCACTTTAGAAGAACCATCAAGTGGATCAATGTAAATTCTAATGCGCGAGGTAGGATTTCCTTCATAAATCCTACCTTCTTGGTCAGTAAAACTTGTTATAATATGGCGCTCTTCCTCAGATACAATCTCTTTTACTAAACCTGTTGCAAAAAGAGCTGGCAGCATTATTCTGTTAAAAACTTCATCCAAATCTGCGACTTCATCACCAGTCCTATTGGTTTCACCCATGAGATATCCTATCTCCTCCCCCCTAAAAGCGGGTATTGCCCTTCCTACTGTAACTTTTAATAAATCTGCTATAATTTTGCTGCAATCTGCTGCTAAGCGGTCATCATTTCGTGCAATATCAGCTAACGCATCCCTTAGGGTTGCCTCTCCTTCGGAAGAACGTAGATTTATCTCTCTTGCCTCACTTGTTGGCGGCTTTCGCCATCCCATGTTGTGTACCTCAGCTGTATTAGTTTTATAAAATTCTCTTAATGTGGTTATATGCTGAAAAACCATATGCAAGGCTTCAATACTTGTGTGTTCTGTTTTTAGTTCATCAAAAAGCTGTGTTGTACTTATTGCGCTAAAACGCTCTGCTAAGGCTACTATGACTCTCTCGGTGACTGAAGACCTTACGCCTAATTCATATCTTAGCCTGTCGACTATAACAGGGCTGCCCAACAGAACATAAGTATCTAAATCTAATCTGTTTAATATCTCATCAGCAGTTGTCGAAGAACCTGTATCCCCAGCAACATTACTTATAACGGCTTTTTTTAGGGCAGCTATCTTTTCATCTACAAACTCCTGGTTAGGCCCAGACTTTAGCGCACCTGATAGTCTCTGTGTAGCAGGTGCTGTGGTTTCTTTGTCTTGAGAACAATTTAGGCTAAGCTGAAGCTTGTGGCCAAGCATAAGCAAACTGTTTACAAGGGCAGGATTTTCTTGAACCATACTATCACTTAAGGCATTAACAAGGCTACTTATAAAATCATTTAAATCAAGGCCACTTCCTAAAATAGCAAGATATGCCTCAAGAATCTCCATTATCTCTTTACTGCCAAAAAATGCCCACACTTGCTGTTCAGGATTAAAACACTGTTCATAATTATTCAGATCAAGGGAAGCAGCAGAAACAGGGCCGTTTTCAGTCATAACTAAACTCCTCCCATATCCGCCTGCAGATTCAAATATCTTGCCTAATTGCATAGCCTCAAGCGGTGTAAGTGCTTCCATCCACAAACCGCCGTTTAAAAGAATTTCATACACATCTGCCATGGAATTAGAATACCTTACAGCAAGAGGTCTTTTGTCCCATATTTGTTTTTTAAAATCTCTAAAAGCTGGCATCCAATCACATTCTCTGCCATGAAGCGCAGAACGCCCCCCCCTATATTTCATCTCAACCCATGCTTCTGTGTCAGGGCGTGCAGGATTTATACGCGGTTCTAATCTACCTTCCTCACTTAATTTAAAATCATATACACATGTAATAGGTTTCCCGGCTTGTTCTCCCTGCACATAACCTACGAAATTAAGCCCAGGCCCTGCTAAAAGAAAAAAGCTAGCCACTAAGTTTTCTGGCGTAATTTCTCCTTCATATATTGCAAAAAGTGAACCAACAGTAACGTTTGCCATTTCTATAGATTCACTGTTATCAATCGGTGTAGCAGTTACTGTAAATCTTCCATTTGTGTTTAAAACTTTCGGATTTGCAGCATTTCTTAACCAAATAGAATGCAGCTGGGGATAATTGTCTGTATTTAAATCTTGAGCAATTATATTTGCTAGTTTTTTCTCTCTTAAATCCGGCCTCCCAACTCCGCCAAACCCTATTTCATCAGCTATGGCTGGCCAAAGATGCGTGACCATTCCTTCCATAACATCCTGAAGCTCCCCATCAATACCAGGCACAACACTGCCTAAATCAATGATCGATTCTTTCCTGGACTCGCTAGATTTGGCTCTGCGTAGCGCTCTCGCCTCCTGATCTAATAACTTCAGTGTCCTCTGTTTCGCTTCTACAACACCAAGTTGACTATAAGGATTTACTTCCTTTGCTTTCAGAAAACATCTTGATTCAACGACAACTGAACCAAAGAACAATAACGCTAATTCAGCAAATCTTTGTTCATCTAATGCAGGCAAATCTATGTTAAATGCAGGCTGTTTACGCCTTGCTAATTTCTGTAAAATTGCCTGTGCCCAAGAGATGTCAAGCTTCCCCTCAGAAGGTGTTGTAATAATTGTATACATGCACCTTTGCATATTTGCAAATTTGCATATGCTGGCACGAATTTTTCCCAAACCCTGTATTCCTATTGTAAAAAGCCTTACTCCCGGCTTGCCTAAACTTTCATTATAAAGCTGTATCAACCATTCCCTAAAACCGCGTAGTTTTTCAGGAAACAGAAGAAATACAGATAGATCTCTCCCCTTTTCTTCATTTAATAGGCCGGATAGTCCACCATATAAAAGTGCGGGATTTCTTTTTACCATATTAAGCGCTTTGGCCCTGGCCGCTATTACCCTTGTCTCATCTTCAGCATCTAATGCTGCTTCCAGCTCTTTGGCTACTGCCTCAAGTTCTTCTTCGTTCATGCCGTAGCAGACATCAATAAATTTTTCAGCAGATGAATAAAATTTTTCAAGGTCAATATCCTGCATAGCAAATAAAAATGCGCTTACAGCTGTAAAAAGGGTCCATCTGCCTCCAACTACTTCTGGATGAGCAACTACGCGGTATCCTTCGTTCATTGCTTCTTTTATAAGAATACCGTCAATTTTATCTGTTATTGCACATACATGATCAGCAAAATTTTCAAGCCCCCGGCCTTCAAAATTTGCTCTTATAGTCGCAAACATAATATTCGATTCTGCTGTTATACCACTTTTTGAAATCACTAATACGCCTGTTTTTGCAGGATCAAGATGCTTTAGCGTGTGGCTGGCTTGCGTAGGGTCAATATTATCTCCAAGAAAATGGATGCGCGGGCATCCCCTGCGCCGGGCCTCTGGGAGCAAATTAAAAAATCTATCAACAAGCATATCCATGCCTGCTTTGCTGCCTGCCGAAGAACCTCCAACGCCTACTACTACTATATCGTCATAACCTTCTGTAAAGTTTTGCGCCTGATGTTCTAATTCTGTAAGCTCCTTTGCCATTTCAGATGGAACTCCAAGCCATGGGTGCTCAACATTTCCCTCTTTTTGTATTGCTTGCTGCACTCGCAATAAATGCACAAGGCGCTTGTCTAATTCTTCTAGAGTAACTCCGTCTTTTTCTCCTATTTTTCCTTCTAATACACCGTCGCAATTAATCCTAATTCCGGCAGGGGTAGTCATGTCACCGATTACGCCTTCTTCTTTTTGGATACCTTTTTCGGCGATTTGTGCTGCTTCTGCGTCTAATCTTGCGAGCCTTTGGTCTTGCTCGTGCTGTTTAGCCTCTGAATGACTATTGAAAAGGTGACCAAGCACCACAGATTCAAGCTGTGTTGTAGCAATCAGCATGCCTACGCCAAAAGGATTAAGCTTTTCCAGCGTAGTATCTATAGTAGGACGATTTCCTGCTTGCATTGCTTCTCTTACTCCGTGCCGGCATGCATCAAGCATTGTGGACATAGGTAGTCCTGCATAATGTGGATCTGCAGATTTACCTATTTTCATATCATTGTCAAAGGCTCTTATTCCAAGTGTGTGAATCAAGAAAAAACTATGTGCTTTTTGAAATGCCTGCAGATTAAAATGCTGGTATTTGGTTCCAACAGCAGCATCTGCTGTAACAGGTGATCCATCAAGCGCCGTATTAAAAGTATCAGCAAATAAACCAGCAAGCTCTTGGCCCATTTCAGAATAGATCATTAAAGCGATTAAATTTTTAACATGTGTTTCCCTGCTGGCATCTTCTTTGGGCTTTGAAAGTAAATAATAAATAGCTGGGCATAGATATGCAAAATTTTGAAGTGTGTCTCTCGGCGATGCTGTAGCTGTTGCTGGGTTTTGTGTAATAGATCCTCCGCCATCAGTCACAGCTTTTATATTAATTCCTGCTAATGCAAGAGGAAGTAAGCCCGCGGAGCTAAAAAATGACCTAATTCCTGGCGCTGGAGTATCAATAGTAACTGTTTCCGATTGGGGAAATTGCGCCTTTACTGTTTCATAAGCAGCGGTAGTTACCGGGTCTTTAGAGGATGTATCATTAATGACTACAATTGCAGTTGTTGTGTCAGCCCTGCGGCCGTTAAGAGCTTTCAATGCCCCTAGAAGAGATGTAATGTGTTCCTCATCAGCACTATCTAGGAAATGAATCCTGGCTCCACCTCTTTCAGCTTTGAATGCTATTTGGTTACGCAAGGGATCTGTAAGAGCACTAAATGCCGCTTTTGCTCCTATGGATTCACCATTGATTATTATGATATCTTCAAACCTTTCATTTAGATCTCGGGCCATACCTTCTATCGCGACCTGTTCTTCTGTAACCACAGTTAGAGGGGATGTTAAAAACTCAAGATTTCCGCCTGACTGTTTTGCAGCATCTATCTCTGCTCTAATTCTCTCGAGTTTTGAGCTTATATCAGCAAGATCCTGAGGTGAAACTCCATGCATTTCTCCCACACGAGATGCTAGGGCCTTGGATATATCAACCTCTAAAGTGCTGCCATCCTGCGCTTGTATTTTATAGGTTATCAATCTGTCGCGTGTTAAAATAGCGGAAACGGCTTCAGGTATAGGCTTTCTTGAATTTAATTCGGAAAAATTAATACCTTTTTCTGTTCTGGCATGCTCCAATGATTTCATCACAGTTGCTACATCTGCAATAGGATTAATAGATACGCTTGTAGCCATTGCTTGCCGTGCGTCTATAGAAATTGCCAAAAGTAAATATATTGCACTTCTTGTATCTAAGGCTGCTAGTACATTGCCTGGATCATTAATCTGCATTCTTTGTGTTATAAATACAAGACTATTAACTAAATCTTGGGCTATTGGATTCCCAAGAAGCAGTTCTGTGAGTGTCTCTTCTACCTCAATTATTCCTTTGCCTGTTAAAGTACAAATTTGTTCTCTGACAGGAACTAACTCTTCAAAGGCCACAAGTAATCCAAGCCTATTAAGGGCCTGCGGCCTTAGGCAATCCTGTTTTATTGAAACAGGTGCTGCCTGCCTGCCGGTAGGCATGGCTTGCGCAATGTTTGTCATAGCAAATGATAAGACAACTACCATAGATACAATTTTATTAATCATTTTATTATTCCTATTTGTTTTTATGCTGCTTGTGCAAACGCAATCCTTGCTTCTTCAAGCTGTTGAGCGTCATTGGCAGCTGAATCTGACGCAGGCATGGCTTTAGGGCGGCGTCTGGTGGCATCGGCATACCCCTCTAAAAGCTTTCGTGGAAAAGTAAAATCTGATGCAGCAGACTCAGGAAACACAATGTCTCCTGCTGCATAAGCTTCGTTTTTATCTCTAATTGTAGCGGCAACTCTTCTGCCAGCCCCACTTTGCTGCCATTGACTTTCTGCGTTAGCCATATTAGCAGCTGCAGCTGTATCAGTAGGCCTAAAAAGAAAACACCTTGTTTGATCAAGCATGCTGGCAGCTTTGCTATCTGCAACCATAAGCCCGTTTTCTGCAAGCTGTATTATGGAAACAGTTGCTTCTATCGAGGGGGCTTGATCTATAGCAAGTCTTGTACCGGTGCTTTTGTGAGAATTTGATGCTATGGCAAGTAAAAGACCTGGTGTGTTGGTTTTGGGAATAACAATGTTTCTTGTACCCATTAATGTGGTACCTGTGCCTTGCGTAACCGCCAAAGCCGGTGTTATATAATAATGCTCTAAAAGATATTCTAATTCTTCTAAAAATTTCTGCGCAGACTCAAATTGATATTCAGGCTCTCCTGGATAAATTTCATTGTTTATCTTCTCTACTATCCTCTCTACTGTTGTCTCCGGTGATTCTCCAGGGGTGTATCCTTGGGAACCAAGCCTTCCTATAATATCCAATAACTCAGGTACGTGAAATGCACGCGCCTCTGACATAAGCCTAACCCATGCTTTATTAAAACCCCTTGGCAGGAAATGGCCTATGTTGTTTATCTTTACAATATCAGGGATAACCACTGGGTGTGTAGGTTTCAAAAAGGGTAAGTCTGCATAAACAGAATAATCGCGCGGTGTTAATGCATGATCCGGCACATCAATAAGGGTCTTTAGCATATCAATCGTTAACACCAATTTTCCAAATTCCGGTCTTGGTTTTGATTTGTGTGTACCTTCTCTGCGGCTAACTGTTAAATTAAACGCACTGTGCCCATCTGGGCCAACTCCCAGATTTTGCTTCACCATTCCTCCGTGGGCATCAAGCGCATCACGTATTCTCAAATCAAACTCAAGAGCTGTTTCTGTGTGGGATAATCTAGTATTGCGAAGCGGGGATATAAGAACGTCTTCTACGCTGCGGGGGTCATTGGCTAATAAGTTTTCCAGATACATCCACCCCTGTTCTGCCCCGTATGCATTTAAGTCTACAATTCGTGGATCAAATACGCCTTCTGGAAAATAATATCCATCTAATGTTATTGCTTTTCTCATTTTGTGTACCAGGGCTCTATGCTGCTCTGATACGCCTGCGCCCATGCGAAAACTGTCCTGAGTAGCACCTGTGGCAATTCCCTGTATGCCACCTTCAGCTAACGTCCACAGTGCAACATCTAAAAAACTGGCAGCATAAGACATATCAACATAATCCTCTGTGATTATCACGGCCCAGCCAGGCTCTAATGCCAGGGCCAAAAGTTCTTCTTCCCCTATAACAGCTGCATCTCCCTTAGTCGACCAGGGCACTATACGCTGCTGAACTGGAAAATCTAAGCTTTCAACTTCATACCTATATGTTGGCATATTGTGTGGCTGTAAAATCCTATGGGCTGGTAGCGGGTTTGCTGTGGTAATACTCGGCATGGCTTTTGCAACTACTGTTCTATGTGTTGTTTTGTGAATTAATTCCAACTTATTCTTGCCAGGTTGACCTGCAAGTTTTCTTCCTGTACGCCACCCATTGGCTAAAGCATATTCTTTCATTGCTTCATCAGATACAGGAGAATTGAGTAATCCAAGTTTTTGACCTTCTGTGACAGGACAGAGGGTAGTAAATTCCTCAAAACTAGCTGCAGCTAGATCAAATACAACAAAATTTTGAATATCGCTTATAAATTGTTTCGGAGTAATTCCTAGTACCTCTTTTAAATTGCTAATGCAATCAATGTTTATGGTTGACACTTCTTCATTAGAAGACGGCCTAAAGACAACGCTGCCCAACAGTCTGGTTCCTGCAGGGTTAGCAAAAAATATTCGCATGCTATCTTCATCTATATCCTCTACACCAATAATCTTGTATTGGTCACTGGCCACCAATGCTCCAATTTGACTACGAGCATAGCTGGTTATTTTCTTCATAATGCTATATTTACGATTCTTTAAATTCGCTTCTCCTGTTTCTGCTGCATCAAATTTAGCTGGATCTAAATAAAATTTTGTACTTGGCCCTACTGTATATGGCGCGGTTGTCTCTAATGCTTGGGCTAATGTTTGATTATTTGTTTCTAAATACTGCAGTATGGAAAAAATAAAGGCAAGTGGGTCCTCAACGATCTCACTTTCAGGTGTTGCGGGATCCATTTTATAAAAACAATGCCCGCTTTGCTCAAACGCTGCAAGAACTACTTCATCTGTGTTGCTTCTTCCCTGATCACGTAGATGCCATTTTAAATAACTATGACCAGTCTTTGTGGGTCTTACATCAACACCTAAATCTTTGAGTACCTCATCCTCAAAAACAAGTAACGAGCATTTCATATCAACATATGCGACAATTGTTCTCTTATCTCCTGGATGTAAACGACGATAGTTAGCCGCAAGTTGACGAATTGCTAAAACACCAAGTTTGTCAGCTGTGCTTTGCGCTCCTTCACCATATGTTTTTGTTCTATCTGCATCACGATCAAACGCCATGGCTACTATAATCTTATCTACATGCCGTTCCACAGCTGCTGTAATTTTCTCCAGCATGGCAATTCCAACCCATTCTAATTCAGGATTAGGTTGACGTTTACCAGGAATCCTGAGTGAAGATTGCATCTCTTCCATCATCATCTCATAATCTGATTCTTGAAATCCCATCTTTTTTAAAAGATATTCAACAGTTGATTCTCTGCCTTCATAACGTCCTGCTGTTCCAAAAATAGAATTTACAATAAGGTGAAACTTTTCTGGGGTAAGCTCTATGCCCAATTGCTTATGAATGCTGTGGTAGTAATCTAATATTGGCTCCAAGCCGCGGGACTCAAGCTCTGTTACTGTACCATGTTTTTGTACTTCTTTAACTCTTAAACCGCGCATAGAAATGTCTTTAATCAAAGCAGTTCCGTATGGAGCAAAAGTAGTACCTTTCTTTATACCAAGTTTTAATCCTTTATCTCCATATGGATTATGTGAAGCACTAAAGAAAGCTATGTTATCAACTCCAAATAAAATAGCTGCCATATATGCTACAGGGGCAGGAACTGGCTGTGCAATATGTATAACTTCAAAGCCTGCTCTTTTAGCTTCTTCAACAGCAATTGCCACACCCTCTGCGTTATAATTCTCTTGATCAGCAGCTACTAGATATTTTTTATTGTTTTCATTACCCATTTGTAATGCTAAAACCATTTGTGCAGCTAAAATAGCACGTGTACGCTCCGCAGTAAAAACATCCATATGCTCCCTTAAATCGTATTCCCTAAAAATGCCACCGGCTTCTGCATCTTGCATGCAATCTTTTAAAGCACCATCCACAATAACTGCTCCAGATGCAATAGCAGATTCTGCTTTTGCTGCTAAATCTTCCCTATATGCCCTTTGTTCTAATGCGTGAAAGTTGGGTATGCCTTGAGTTGTAAAAGAATACAATGGCTCAGGCATTTTCTTAGGGCTGGCCCCCAAGGCCGCAACCATATTCTGCGACATAGCAGGCCCAGAAACACCTAAAGCTGGTTGCCGTAATGTGTCCTTCTGATTACCTATGGACATACCATAAGTAGTATTTGTGAATATAAATGATATTGCAATAACCGCTGATATGATTTTGTTAAACATGTTTCCATCCTCCTGTTTTGGTTTATTTTTTCCTTGTCTATTTTTTTCGTCATTTTTACTTTAGTATGCTTAGTATTAAAAGGTTTTATTTTCCCATATACGGCGCGGCCCTTGAGCCTCTTCTTTAAAATTACTAAATCGAGATACAAGGGTCGACTTGATTCTTTTTATATACTTTATTAAAACTTATCTAAATTATATCAGAATTGCTTCTCTCTGTCAAGCATTTTTTAAATGAGCAGATAATTTATGGAACGCAAGTGACGTAAATTATAGGCTGAAAAACCGTCTGCGAATTTAATCCGCCAAAGCTTACCTTCTGAGAAGTTCTTCTTTGGCGAAGGCGGATCTATGGATTTAGCAGCTAACCTTTTGACCCTGCGTTACAGGGCCAAAAGGCTGTATCAAAAATGGGGGTTAGGGCCATTTTTGATATTTACGCTGCTTGTTCTATAGCTCGATTTACTCTTTGTAAAGCTTCTGCTGCTTCGCCAGCATCTTCTCTGTCAAGAACCTCTCTTATAATTGGCTTACCAGCTTCATCGCGGTCAACAACGAAAACCCTGGCATCTTGGTTACGATCTTTATATTCACTTGCAAGAAAATCTTTATCATTATTTGGCGTACCAGGCTCACCTGTAAAAAGTTGTATTGTTAGCATACAGTTTTCTAATCTTCTGTCAGTGGTTATAGCCAACATCTTTGTAATATTAATATGAATATAGGTTTCTATCAAGTGACGCAGCCGCCCTTGATGCTCTCGCGTAAAAGGTACGATGCAGTCACCGTCTGAATCTATGCCAAGGTATGTAACCTGTGTAACATTAGCATCCTCTCTTTCATTACCTTCAAAAATATTATGAATTAAAATAGCTTTTTCTAGGCCGGGCGTTTTATCTATTACATCTATAAGGCGGTGTATGAGAAATGCCTCATCAGACATGCGGGTCATGCTGCTCTCAAGAGATGTTCCTGATCCTAAATTTCTCATTGTCATATGCAATGAATTAAAACGCAAATTAACTATAAACTTGATAAACTTTTCAGGAAGATGAAAAGTCTTTATAATAAACTGATAGACCTCCCCAACAGATAACCGCTGCAATGGCAGGTTGTGCATTGCATTATCACTGTTAATATTCATAGGAACTAGATGAGCTTCATCATCTCCATCTACTTCCTTAGTAAACATCTGTATATTGGCTACTCTATAAAATGCCACTGCCAATTGTTCAAAATCATTCTCAGTAAACCTGTGTTGTGCATCTGGGTGTGCATCTAGGTATTCATTAGATTTTTTAAATTCTGCAACCAATACCATAATAGGTTTTCCATCTTCTGTTGTTCCTAGCGGAAAAGTCCAACAAGGGTCAGAGTTCCCTGTTAAAAGGTTTCCATCAGCAACCGCTATTGCAGCCAACATCTTTGCAACTTCCCCTGTACTATCTGGTATAATAGCAATCACTTCCGATACATCTGTTAAGTCCCCTGGCACCACAGCGGCTCCTGTTCCTTCATATTGGTTATGTTCCACAATAACTCTTTTGCGTTTCGCATGCCCGGAGCCGGGACTTTCTAATTGCACATTATTTAAATACTCTTTATGTGCATCATAAATCATTGTTGTTTGATGTACAAATCTTCTTATAACGCGCTCTGAACTAATTACTGCAAGATCGCCATGTCTATTCATATGTCTGTGCATTATGTCGCTTATAAAAGATTCTGGTATGTCGGGTCTGGTGCCACGCAGGTGCGCTACAACCCTGTTTATTATTTCATTGTTAGCTAGGACCGAAGGTTGCTTCTCTGCTATGGGTTCTTCGGGAGAACAAAGTATCAATTCGCCTTTTGCATTTCTAATAACGCCAAAAGTCTCAATGCCTGCATTGCTTTCATCCTCTCTAAATGCTTCAACAAGCTCATTAATCGGAAACGATCTTCCTGCTTTACGATCTAAGAACACCAAACCATTTAATGTGACCCTGCCTAATAGCTCCGGGCTATCCTCTTCAGGAAGCCCTAAAAGGTGTGCATAGTTTCTCTCGGAGTCTGTATAGTGCCATCTTTCATTAACAGTAGTATCACGTTCTTCTGCTAATTTCACTACAAAAGCAAATCTAGCTTTATCTACGCTACCTTCATTTCTAACGAGAAACATTACATCTGAGACACTACGATCGCTTGTGCCAGGTCTCCTATAATGGCCATAAGAATCATGTATTGCCACCACACCTTTAAGTCCTGGGTTTTCTCTGAGTTTTTGTAGCATTTGATACCATAGCCTTATTTGGTCTACTCTTCGTACCGCTCGCCAATAATTATCAGTACCTACAGGAGATTCTTCTCCGGGAACTGCTATAGGCCACCTGCGCAGACCAACTGCGATTTCAGCAAACTCGTCAGGAACAGAGGTATACTCTCTAAGCCATCCAAGTATAAGTGTGCGTGCTGCTTCTGGAGTCAGCATTCTGTCTCTTGGGATTTCAAAACCAGCAGGTACGAGATATGGTTCTTCTGCTTTAGCTCGCGCAAGTTTAAAATTACCATCCTGATCACGTTTGGCAACCAATACTAGGGCTTCAGGATTAGCTTCTATGCAAGCTTTAGCAAGCTTTTCTAAATCATAGGGTGTATTTAGATCTTGTGCTGTATTGGGCTTTCGAAAAACCTTCATTGTTAGAGCTGCATTAGATAATGTTGGACTTACTTCGTCATTAAGCCCTAGTGCAGCAGTAAAATTCAACTCTTGCCTTTCATCTGTCCACATGCGTTCTCTATCCCCTGGTAAAAACCCTGTTAAGGTTACCTGCTCATCCTGCCCTGTTAAACATAACGACCTTGTATAAGGATGATCTTCGGCATAATCAGTGCCGTCTCTTGGATTACAAAACACAAATACTGTTCTTAAACCTTTATGTTCAATAAGTCGGTTTATCACCTCATTAAGCTGTAGGTGCTCTTCCACCCTGGCTTTTACGCGGGCTCTGCTATTTCTGCCAATGGGATTGCATCCATCTATAGCTTGCAATTTAGCTTCGTCTCGACGCGTCCAGTTACGCCAGCCGCACTGTGTCACCATATAATCTGCATATATCTCATCTATTACTTCTCTGGCGATTCTATAAATGTGGTCGATAGCCTCATCTGGAGGTAAGGCCCTTCTTTCAGGAATATCTACGCCTTCTAATATCTCCTCCAAGGGACGTACAACGGGCGTGCCATCCCAAGGTATCATTATTGGTTTCCCTTTATAGGGCACGATGATTCTTACATTCTTAAATTCTACTCGTTGTTTGCCACCATGGCTGCGTCTAAGCGGAAGCTTACATTCTTCTGCTAGTTCTTTAAGTGTAACAGGTTTTCTCCGGTCAGTTATAATCTCAACATGTCCTGTGTATATGGGTTTAACATCCCCAGCCTCTACAAGCCCCTTTACTCTAAGCGTCTGCAGGCCTCTTACAGAAACATTTGCTCCTAATGCCTTTTTACAATGCGTATAATCCTCATAATATCCGGGAGAGGTTGGGCTCTCTAATTCAATCAATGGCTCTTCTCTACTACCTGCTGACATTTCAAACATCCATGATTTTGTAGCCATAAAACCATGGTCAGTACACCTACGAACCCAATGATCAATTGCGTATTTTGTAGGCGCAAAATACCTACGGGGAACATTTACTAGGCGCAAAATACCTTTCTCGTCTATCTTATTGTTTACCAGCATTTGTTTAATCTTTTCTCTTTCATCAGGTGTAAGCCTGGGGTTTGTATCTACGGTTAATAAAAAAGAAGCAAGGTTGATAAGGCATGTTCCCATAGGCCCTTCTAATTGCGTAAACTTACCCTCGTGCCCTGGCCATTCGACTTCATTATCGATTATTACATCGGGTGCATATACTTCAGAAAGAGCATCTTCGCTTATTATTTCACCGAGTTCTTTTAATATCGGACCCACGACGTTATTATCTACAGCGATGATATTGGTGTTAAATGGCTGTCTTCCAGGCCGCCCTGTCTTCACCTTTCTCCTTGCGCGAGCAATACTAAGCCCTATTAGTTTAAAACGGCCCTCTTCGCCATTGCTCCGGGCTGTTTTAAGCTCCTGTATTGCAACTCTAACACCGTTTTTAACATCACGGATTATACCCATAATGCCACCTTTATAATCTGCTCTGGTCCTGGTGGTTGTTAACATAACCATTGGAACACCTTTTTTTTTCATCCATCCTATTATGCCCGGGGGAACGCCGGCATTTGAATCTTCTCCATTCCATACTGTGGTTACTGTAGGAACCTTAGGTAAAGGATCGTTATACATGTCGGTGAATACTTCATGTCCCCGTTCTCCATGACTTGCATTAGCATCTCCGGCAAGTACTCTCCAGCTACTCCTTGCGTCTTCATCGCGAAACAGGTAGGGATACTGTGCAGCATAGTGCCACACAATATTTATTCCTTCATCTTTAATAACATCTCTATAGCTCTTCCATTGACTTTGTTTAGGTTTGTTCGGGTCTCTGACATCTTCTAAGTATGGCTGATCTAATAATCTTTCACACTGCGGTTTAGAAGGTTCATCGCCTGTGCTGACAACAATGTGCAAGGTGATTTTTCCATAATCGTTAGCCTTTGCCTCTTTTACTAAGCGCAATAACCCAGCTTCTGCAACGCTAAGTGGATAATGCCTGCCACGTACAGTTATTATATGGCATATATCAGTGGCCTTTGTCGCTATTTTTACTTCTTCAGAGCTATTAACATGTTGATACCATTGAGTTATACCTAACTCATTAACAAATTTTTTAAGCAACTGGTGCATCTCGCGAACATACTCGTTACGTTTAAGCTTTTTGCCTTGGCCTCCAAGTAGAAGATACCTATGTACAGCAACACTCTTGGCTGCATCTACATATTCTGTGTTTAGCTGTATATCTATCTCATAATCTACCATAAGGTCGTCAAGGTCGACTATCTCTTCGTCATGCAAAAATGACGTGGGGTTAAATTGACCAGCAGGATCAATTTTAGGGTCATCAGGAATTCTTCCTATAAGTTTACCTAAATGCTTTCTAAGCATAGCAAGCCAGAATTTCTTCTTTGCAGGGTTCCAGAATTTCTTATTTTTTTCATCGCGAGCCATCTCATCGCAGATGTCAGCAGCTTCCTCATATAGTTGGGCATATTTTCCTAGGTTAGCAGGTAGTCTACCGTCTATTGCCTCATCCTCTGCAAATGCCGCAGGTCTTAAAGCCTGCTGTGTTATATTAGCTAAGGATATGCCAGGGCTTGCGTTTAGCAGAAACGCTGCTATTATTATAAAAGTAATTATTTTCCTAAACATATACTGCCTCCTTATTATTATGCGTATTCTGCAATAATTGATTCATAACGTTTGTATTCGTCTATTTCTGTTGTTTTGCCATTTTGTAATTCTATATATGTACCAGCACCAAGCTGATCTGAAACTGCTCTGTTAAATAACATTGCAAGAACTCTGCCTGCGTATACATGCCATGGAGCAAGCAATGATGCATCTCCTATGGCTACTAAGCGTATTGTACTGAAATCTCTTAATTGGCTTGCTAAGTCTGCTACTAAATTATTCATAGCTGCTTCTAAGAATGGCTTATCAATTATGGTGTCTGGGAATACCTCCATGTAATCGCCTATCATTGATACTCTTGTAAACATATCAACCCTTAACCCTAATTTGCTAAGATAGTTATCAACATCGATTCTATTTATTCTTTGATTTCTGATAACTAGATATGGTGCAGGCATGCCTAAAGATGCAGCGTGCCTAATTGCTTCCCTGGCACCTTCTGATTGCTCAAGCACATCTGAATAAATTACAAATGCTGTCCTATCTGTGGTTGCGCTTCTGTCACCATAAAGATTAAATGCCGCCCTGCTGTGATCTGTAGAAAGCTTAAGGGCTTTTGCTATTGTTATATTATCAGCTTCAATTTCTCCAAATGTGACAATTGTCTCTGCATCTGCCAAAAATCTTACACCTAATATTGCTTGTTCTCTTATATCTATACTATTAACTCTATTTCTCATTATTCTTGTAAGTATATCCCTTATCAACATAACAGCAGTTTCATCATCAATATTTTCACGCGCTGTTTCAACTAATGCGGCTATTTTGGGGCTTATTAAGTCAAAGCTCTCTCTTGCGCTTATGTCCTGTTCTACTTCTTTTATAAGCCCAGGAACTTCAGCAAGCTGAATTGGCTCTGCTTGCACCACTGGCATAGCTTTTGCCTCTGCTGCTGCATCTGCATATAAATTTTTATAAGCGCTTGTTTGCTGATCCCAGGAAGAATCAGTTCCCATAGCATTTACTCTTAGTTGATGGAATGTATCAGGCTGTTCTCTGTATAATGTATGGGCTTGTGTAACTACTCGTTGTAACGCTTCGGGTATATATTCATTAAACATAAAACCATTTGCACCTTCTGCTTCATCACCGACTTGAGAAAATGGCTTTGTCAAATCATGTAAGCCCCCTGTATCAAATACTACAGGTATGGCACCGTATCTTCTTGCTTCCGCTTGTACTAAGTTGTAAGGATCTGTACCTTTAGCAGATGGAACTAAAACTATGTCTGATACAGCATATACCTGTTTAGTTTTTCCGTTAAACTCTGGATAAACACGCACATTAGGATATTCTGCTTCAACGGCTCTTAACTGATCAGTATATTCTTCAACATCTATACCAAGAATAATTATTTCTGTATCTTTTTCTGCTGCCAATTCTTCAATGCTCTTTAATATAAGGTCCATGCCTTTAAGGTGTGATAATCTGCCAACGAAGCCTATTACAAATTTATTCTTTCCCTCTCCAGATGCAAGCCCAAGAAATGCTTCTTGATTTTTCTGCTTTCCTTGCGCTACTGTCTCTATGCCATATTTATGCGCTATGGTATTGTCTGTTTCTGGATTATATTGCGCAGGGTCTATGCCATTTAATATTCCTATGAGATCACCACCATCTGCTCGTTTTTGTAAATCTTCTCTAAGCTCTCCTGATACTTCCGGCATTGTAAGAAGCTCCTCAACATAAGTTATTCCTACTGTGTGCACCTTATCTGATAATACAATACCTGGCCTAATTAAACTAATAACACCTGAATGCCCTGGCCATTGTAAGCATGTCTCAATATAAGGAGCAAGTGTATCTTCTTGCCTCTCTAATGCTGAACTAGCACCTACTGATGCAATCTTCCTGAAATATCTTCCGTCATGATCATCAAATACACCCTTATAGGATAAGTTGTGTATTGACTGCACATTGGCAATGCCATCAAAGTAATCTTTATAAAAAGTCCTCATATAAAGAGGTATTAATCCTGCCTGCCATTCATTAGAATGTACTACATTAGGCTTGATCTCAAGGGCCTCCATCGCTGCAAGGGAACCTGCTGAAAGTAATATAGCTTTATTAATTTGCGCTTCTTCACTACCACCGTAGGGACCTTCTTCTTTATTAAAATATTCTGGGTTATTAAGAGTATATACTGTTATACCATTGATTTCTTGTGTGTGGATACCTAAGGTTACTGGCGTATCATCTAATAGTACCATAATCTCGTCCACCTTTCTACCTTCTCCATAACCAATAGTTATTACCTGTGCTTTGTGGCCTTGGCTATTTAGATGAGCCGGTAGATCATAGCTTACACGGCTTAATCCGCCTATTTCAGATATGCCCTTCATTTCCGCAGCAACATACATTATGCTTACCTTGCCTGGCAGCAATGCTTCTTCTGGCATGGCTTTTGGGCCAGGGATTTTTGCAAGTTCAGCATGTACATACTCCAATTCTTCTGCGCGGAAAGCATGGCTGGAATCTATGGGCCTACCAGCGTTAATCACTTTGATAAGTTCTGTCTCTGTGCCTATTGCTAATGCCTGTCCAGCTTCAACTAACAATTCCAACATTGCCTGTCTAGGCCGATTGCTAAGGCCCCTGCCACCAAAAAAGCTGTCAAAAAACTCAAAGGTCTCTTGCAATGGCTGATATTCTTTACCATCTCTTAAATACATAAGCCGATCGGCATTGTTTCCATTTTCAAAAACATCACAGAAAATGAGTATATCCAGAATAAGCTTTAATTCATCTACTGTAAGGCCTGATGTTGATGCTATGTCCTCCAAGCCTTTAAAATTTTCAGGATAATAATAATGATTTACTATTAAGAATTTTTCAGATTCAGTTAACAAAATTCCATGCTCACGCAACCTATCTATACTATAACGCTCGTGGCTAATTTCATAAATAAGCGCTTCTTCTTCAGCAGGCGAAATAGGCACACCATCTGATCTCCTGGCTTCTGCAATAGCACGCGCCATTATTATATGATAATTATCCATATCTAGCGCTGTGCCTTCCGGCAAACAAGCTTCCCTTAAACCTGGCCTTCTTCTAAAGAAATCCTCTAATGCCTCTATGTTCTCTTGTGGGTTCGCCTTTGTTGGTAATCCATATTGTGCAATCATAGCACCAGCTTCTTTTCTGCCTGCCGTGCCTTTTTCTATCCTAGCGGTCGTACCGCCCAAATCATGCACTGCAGCAACTCTCTCTAATATATCTACAGCTTCCCTTCTTAGTCCTAATTTTTTTGCAATCAGTTTCGCATAAAGGCCTACTCTTTCAGCATGTGATTTATTAATATTACTACCTTCTGGTTCTGGATACAATGCAAGTAATTCAGCAACGGCAAACTCACCAAACGCTTTCTGTGGCATAGCTTTTTTCACACCGTGCTTATCTGCTAACACACTTATTAAGCCCTCTACTTGGCGCTGCAAGGCATCAACTCTTTGCCTAAAAGTTGCACGATCAGAGTCTTCACCTGCATGCTGGTATACTGCAGATTCTGTAAAATGTTGGCATTCTCCTGCTAATGCTCTTAGATTTACTAAAAATGTTTCTCTTTCATTATTAGACTTAAGAGGCATTGACTCACTTATTCTTTCAAATTCTTTTTCTATTGTGGTAAGATCCTCATTAAGGCGGCGTGCTGTTGCCTGGGCTATATTAATGGCTTTTTCTAATATCTCTATTCCTATAAGTAAACTATCCACTGCATTTTTAAACTCTGCGCAAGCGAGGTCTCTGCCCGCATTTTTATATGCTGTGGAACCTTTAAGTGCTCTAGTTGCTACCCCTAACGTTACTAACATTTCTAAAAGTTCTTTTGTTACTTTCCTAGAGCCACTATACAGTCCCTGGTTTATTTCATTAAGCTCTTTTTGTATTCGCTCAAGATCTCTGTTAAGAGATCTCAAGTTAAGGTCTGCCTTTGGCATGGCTTTTTCCTTTAGAAATACTTTAGCTTTCTCCAGGCCCGGATATGGTCCTTGGCGAATAATAATAGACCTATTTCGCTTACCAGTATATTCAAATCTATGGCCAGCAAAAACTAAGGCTTTATCGCCCCCTGCTAGATTTACTGCTTGAGCTTCGTTTCCATCTCCCTTGGTTGCTATAAGTTTAACTTTTCCTTCAGTAAGTATAAGTAACTCTGACTGTGGTAAGCTTTCTTCTGATATTTCCATATGAAGCTTCTCTTCTTTGCCAGGCTCATCTGCAGAAGCAACTTTTATTAATACACCCATCGGGAAAGAAGGGTGCGTCGCAATTGTAAATTTATCGGTAACATCTTTTGTCGGTACATATAGTGCAACTTGTCTTCCTTCTGAATTTTCGAAAACAGTAACTTTTCTTCTTGATTCTACTTTATCTTCCGGATCATAAACAGCGGTTGAACTCAGCCCTTGTCTTACGATAGTAACACGGGTATTATCAGAAACAGCTTCTAATAAACAAGGTGTTCCAGGAAGCGCTATTATTAGATCCCCCTCTTTTAAATCCCTGCTAACTGCAGCAGTGGTATTCATAAAAGATGCATGGCCTTTCTCAATATAATAAATAACCTGCTTGCTTCCGTCTTCCCTGATTGTATCATTAGCATGCAAATCAACCACTTCAACTTGAATAGCCGCATTAGGAGAGGTGACTCCTGTTTCCTGAGACCTTATAACCTCAGCTAAGATCTCGCCAGAATCACTCCTAATTGCTCCTGCAGGTACAGGGAAAGCAGAATATATGCTATATGCTTGTTCGTTCCTTAACCCCATTATTTTCTGATGCACGTTTTCAAAAGCAAGGGAATGAAAAAACTCTTCTCTAGGATAAGCGATTGCTGTAATTGTTTGTTCTGGAAGCATTGATGGTGGGTCACTAGCAGAATAGTTTGTCAAAGATTGAGAGCTTGCGCCTGCGGCTGCCCATTCTTCTGCAATTTCATAGAATGCCAGATCCCGATCATAATTGGGGTTTGGCTTTTCTACAGTTTGTGTTAAAGGTAATACTTTTATCACATCTAGATTATCTATAAGCACCTCTAAGAGTCCGTCTTCTTTAATTGCACTTAATGAATTTAACAACCAAGCAGGTAAAGTCTCTTCTATTTTGCGACCAATTCTTTGCTCAAGACGAATTTTTTGTTTCCTTGTTTCTTTTGTTCTGTACCTTCTGAAAAAATATCTAAAAACCCTATATGATACGTAACCTGCTACAAGAAGTGTTATTAGGCCTGGAACAATATGATATAAAACAACACCTAAAACCGCTAAGGAGCCAAGTTCACGCGCTGTAACCCCGCTTCTTGCACTCTGGTCTGCACGTGTTTTTGTGCCTGGGGATAAGTCGGGTTGTTTTTGCTCCAATACTTCTGCAACTTCTTTTTTTATCGTCTCTATTTCAAATGACGGAATATTATCAGGTATATATTTATAAACATGGGTATTTACCCAGCCTGATATATAACCCTTCAACCTGCCTTGTCTGCCCTCGGGGGCCGGTGGGGTTATTCCTATTTTGAGGCCATATTCATCCCCATCAAGTTCTTTAGGAATCTTTGCAATAATACCATCTACTGCTTTAGGATCATTAAAGTTGGCGGTAAGGAGTATCTGCTTTTCTTCTTCTGTAAGTTTTAAGCCTTCTGCTTTTACTAAGCTGTTAACAAAATTTTCCCAACCATCATAGTGTTTCTCTATTAAATAACCGAGTAGTGTCATATCTTTTGGTATATTAAGGTCTGTTGCTACCTGCCGAAACGACTGCCAAGCCAAAACATCTATAAATAACCTTTTATATACTTTTGAGTTTATATAATTGTTTACTTCTTCTGCTTTTTTGGAATCAGTAGAAGCTATGTTATTAATTATACCTCTAAAAGCTGCTTCATTTAACCCTAACCCTGTAAACTTATCAATTTCTGCATCACTGATTTTGAGTTTTTTCCCATCCTTTTTCATATTTTCAATAAATTTCTCAGAGAGTCTAAACTCACCTATCTCTTGTTTAATCTTTTGATGGTTTCTTTCAGTAAGCATTAACTGTCTTAACTTCTCCTTTTCTTCATCTGCTAAGCCAAGTGCTTTCGCAGCCTTTAAAGAATGGTAGATTGCCTGAGAATCAACAACGCAGTTATTCCACTCATACCAACCGCCGCGTACAAAGTTCATACCTTCATAGGAATGTGTGAGTGCCTCTACAGCAAGATAGAAGGCCTCTCTTCTTGCCTTCTTGTTCAAGACAAGATATTTACGGTCTTCTAAACTATATCCAACAGCTTCTGCTAGTTGGTCTTCTGTGTATAAGTAATTAAGTTTACCTTCTTTCAAGGCAGCATCCAACTTCTTAAGTGCTGTACGATAAGCTATTCTGAAAAACATTAAGCGATACAGTTTAACAAAGACTAAAAGACCAATAGCGCATAAAGTTACATATACTAAAGCTCCAGACATTACACCGATAAAAGGAATGCTTACTCCTGCTATGCCACTTATCATTTGGATAAGTAGGCTCAAAGTAATAAGTGTAATAACGGTGCTAAGGAAAGCGCGCACTGGGTGCTCCTTAAATGCAAACGCCTTCGGAATACTTTCCCTGTGTACGCGGAATAATGCGCGTAAACCACCGCCTATTACTTCCTTAGCCCATAGGCGTTTATTGCTATCAATTAGGTACCATGCGACAAGTGGCAGTATAAGAGAAAACTCGCCCATAGCTATCCCTAGAACAAGGCCAAGAAGTAAAACTCTATTCGCATCTTCAAATAATTTTGTTGACCTGATATTTTTATAAACTTTCCAGCCTTTGCCTATGCCGTAAATTGAAAAGTATATAGCGCCTATGATAAGCAACAGCCCCCAGTTTGGAATAAATGCCATTATTGAAGCGCCTAATCCTAATGCTCCGATTTTACTAACAGCTGCACCTAAACCTAACAGTGTAAGAATACCTGTGATTGCCGGAGCTGTAAATTTAGGCATAAGACCTTTTTTTCTAACTTCCCGCGGGGCATAGTGATATGGCGCAAAAAGCCATCCAACAAGCATTAATATGTATCTTATGGATATTATCAAGAATATCAAAGGATGATATGGGGCAAGGATGAATATAAGAGGTAATATTAGTGCGGCAAATACTATGCCATATCTATTATGCTCAAATATACTTCCCCATTTATCCTTTGTACCCGGTGTCAATCGCGCAGTAGGAGGAAACTTTGCCTTGCCTCTTGTAGCAATTTTACGCTGCACATCATCATAGTGTGGTATTAATGATGTAAAGTACCAGAAATATCCCGGGCCGAATAACCAGTTCCATAAGAACCTGCCGACGCCAAATGGGGCTCCGTATTGTCTATTGAGCATCACAAATGTATTCATATTGATGGCTTCAGCAAATAACCAGCCACCTGCCACAAACATAATAGCTAACGGGAATGAATGAGCAGGGTCTAAAAACATCACTACTGCTAAAATACAAAATAAGACGTTGGCTATAGTTACCAGAGGTTTAAGCCCAAAGAAGGCGCCTGTGTTGTATACATGCCCCAATTTCCAGTTTAAAGGAGTTCTTGGACTATACATAAGCATCATGCCATACCAATCTTGTATTGTTTCATAATAATCAGCGCTGTATTTTTCTTCAGGGCCCTGGGCCGTACCATGAGTGGTTCCGCCTCTGGAGGCACCAAAAAAAACAGATTGATTATAACGTATATTGCCTCCCCATGAAAGCAGGTATTCTGCTTCTGTAAGGTCTTCTGCATTTCGGGATAGTGGAAATACACCATATCTTGCCTCTGGAGTACTCTTTGCCATATATTTTCCATATTCTCCTAATTGTCCTGTCTCATCCATAAACTGCTGGGTCATCAATGTCCAGGTGCTCTCTGACATAACGTGGCTTGCTGGAGCAGGATTTGCCCTTGCGTCGGTTGCATACATAGGAAATATCATAGCAACTGTGTTGGGCTGATTTAACCCATCAAATAATCTTGGAGTCCACCATATCTCATGCATAGCCATATCCATTGCAGCATCTATCTGCATATATGAGTGGTAACGATATCTGCTATACAAAGCAAGGCCTGGCGCCTTAAGAGGTATCATTAACTCTTTGAGGCCTGCAACTCCACCAGTTCTTAGGTGTCCGTTACTACCCAACCAAGTAAATATATGTGCATTTTCAAGCCTGTCTTTAATAAATTCTGTTACTAACGCACCATCTGGTGAGAATGACGCATGGCATACATTTATGCGAAGCTTTTCATCAACTAACTGCTCATAAAATTTATCATATCGCAGGAAGTCTTCTTCATCTGTACCAAAGCTTTCTGATTCAAGTAAATATTTTTCTTCTTCTTCAGTAAGTAATACCAATGATAACCAGCCTGTCCTGAGTATCACTTCTTTTAGCGCCTGACGCCTGGCTTTTTCTTTTTCTAATGCTTTTGTGTCGTCAGGCATAGGCCTTGACTCAAGAATAGAAATAACTCTATCTGCTAAAAACTTTCTCTCTGCACCTTCCCATATTCCGAATCTTTCCTTTAGTTCTTGATAATGTTCATTATAATATGCCTCTTCAGCATGTGCTCTCCATACAAGCCGGGACTTTATAACACCACTTTGCGTCCTATATACACTAAGCGTGTTTAGATTGCCCCAGTGAATAATCCAGTATAATACCTTTAGCGCTTTTTCGACATTTTCTACTTCATCAAGCGTTATAACGTCATCTGTTATTAGACCTTTCTTGACATGTGCCATTACATCAGCAAATTTAGCTTTAGCTTTAAGCTCTTTATAAACTGTTTCTAATTTCTCTCTGAACGCTCTTGCTTTATTTTTATCACCTAATATGGTAGCAGCAACTTCTTCCATTGTACCGTAGCTGTTTTCTGGTGAGTCAAACTCAGCTTTAAGAAGTATTTTCTTTGCCTCATCATTTATTATTCCTTGCCCCAGCAACCAGTTTATAAATATCTCCCACTTATCAGAATGGGTATTTTTAACCAGGTTATATAATTCTGTTGGATAATTTCTATCTTCGGGTTTCTCGGTTATATAGCTAACCAAATCTTTAACTCCTCCCGCGCCGCCATTATCCCATGTATAGGTATGGGCTTCCGTGAATGAATTTTGATGTATGGTATCTGGCATTCTGGCTTCCCATGGAATGCCGAGGTTAATAATATCTTCACGGTAGAAGTCATTTAATATCTGCTTTAGAGAACTTACAGCTTCCGGTGTATCAAATATTATTTTGGATTTATCAGAGTCCTTGCCATCGATGACTTTTATCAATTCATCCATAGTCTCTTCACTTATAACCCACTCCTGGTTATGCAAAGCCCTTATTCGCTGTTTTAACCAGTCCTTTCCTCTTTCTCTTGCTGTTCTTTCCTTGTCGGTTTTTAAGCCAAAGTTGTCATAATGAAGTTGTGACAATAATGTAACATTATGATGCAGCTTCCAGGCAAGCCAGATAGCAGATATGGTCATACCTATAAGTCCTATAGCAGTTAATAATGGCGCCGAAATTACAAATGAAATACCTAAAGCGCCTGCTATAACTGCTGCTGCAGAGGCCATATTCAATAATGCGGGCACATATATTAATCTTGGTAAACTAAGCTTGGTATCTCCTCCTATGACCTCAAGCGTCTTCATAATGTCGCTTTTGTAGCGGACAACGAATGTCTGTTTTCGCGCTATGGTTTTTTTGTTCACAATCGACTGGCTTAAATATACAAATGTCCTTAACATAAATATACTAAAAACAAGCAGAATAATCTGAGCAGGCGCTGCAATAAATACAAAGAACGGCCAGCCATACCATCCAATCAACATTTGCAATACCGGTATTGCAAACAACCAACTCATAGTAGGCTGGAATACATTCCAGAGAGCAGGGTATGATAAGGCAAATCTGCCATGTTTTATACTGCCTAGTGTTTTCTGATAGCCTACAATTAATAGAATGCCAAATACAAAGACAAACCATAACGGTACACCTATATAAGCAGCAAGTACGTAGCCCAAGCCAAGAAGGCCCCACACAACTGCGAATTCACGTAATCTTGGTATAATCCAGCCCCATTTCATAAAATGTGTAACGCCTCGAATTACTTTTTCTTGTTCGGACAGTTTTTCATCTTGTCTTTCTCCGCTCTTTCGTTTTCTTATGCCTTCTTTGCCAAGTCTCTCCCACTCCTCTTTTGACATACCTGTATATACGCCCTCATGCTTATAACCAAGGGTCTCTCTTTTTGTTATCATCTCCAGCGCTGTGTCAATAAATCCTCTTCCACCACGGGTGAATTTATTATCCACCCAATTCATCCATGATTCCCTGGCTCTTAATCCAGCTTTTTTCCATGGCTTATAGTCCTTCCATTCCTTCTCTAGATCTTCTCTTTCATATTCGGTTGGAATATAGTTTTCATCATATTTTATGAAATAGAAGTATAATTGCTGTATAGAATTAATAACTCTCGGGACTAATAAGGCACCAAATATGACAACCGGGCTTATGTAAACTACAAAAGGAATATGTAAGAAAATTATAAGACCTCCAAGGGCCGCCATTATAATCAACAATGAAAGCAAAGGTATATGCGGAATAAATCTTAATAATCTTGCCGCCTTAAATATTTTAACCGGAAAGGTATAATCAAGCAGCCGCTTTTTCCTTATTTTCCACTTAAGGTAAGAAATGAATCTTTTATCAACTATATCCTGCATAAAGTTTGAAGCTGTTTGTTTTGATATATTTTCTAATGCGCCTAAAAGTTGACGGAGCAGGTGATAGGAAGGTATATGCGCACGATTTGTCTTCATAAGACTCTCTAGTGTTGTCTTACCATCGATTTCAGTTATTGCAGCTGTATCAAGACCTTCTACACCTTTTAATAACTGCTCAATAAATCCTATATTTATGTTTAGTTTCTCAAACGGATTTTCATAATCCAGGAATTCTATCAACTTAGAATACTGCACCTCTGTAAATAGATAGCGCCATTCATACGTGCTTACATCTGAAACTATTGCGCCTCTTACTTTCTCAAGCAGCTTCCAAATAAGCTGGTCCTGCAATATATAAATCCATACAGCAGAACCATCCACTATCTCAGAAATGACATCTTGATGCCTTCCTTCTCCTTCATCGAGTCTTTTCTTAGTAAGTTTTAAGATATGTTTCATCCATGCTTCCTGGCCCTGTAAACCACCAATCAAAAATGCATATAACTCCCTCAAGAATGCTTCTTCAACAGGAATCTCGACCCAGCCAGTATATTTTCCGTCACCTAATGCTTTTCTAAGATCAGGGTCCGCATGCAACAATTCGACTTTCATCCATAATTGTTTGTTATCTCTATCGCTGTCTTCTAAGAATCCAAAGCTATCTACTTTAGCGCATGAGGCTATCTCTTCATTCGCAGTTATCGCTTCTTCTTCATCCAACATCTTATTGATAATGTATTCTATAAACTCTGTTTCATCTTTTCCTTTGTTTAGCTGGAGGCCTGAATCAATAACTTTTAACTTTTGTTTACCAATAATCCACTCCTTCCCATCCTCACTTTTGTTCGCATCTATAAATCCGTACTTTTCTGCTAAATCCCTAAGGCGTTTTTCTTTTGCAGTTCTTACAGTTACCCTATATATTCTTGATGCTATTGCATCCTGTTTGGTGCCGCTGGCTTTAAGCGCTGTGGATAGCTGCTTTATTCTCTTTTTTACATCATCTCTAAGTCCCACAGGTAATTCCTCATCAGTAAATATTGCCCTGTGGAACCCAACAAAAATATCTCTGGTTTCTTCCCAACTTATATATCCGTCCTTGATAAGGCCTTTTATGGCTTCTACTAAGTGCTCTTGTGGTATATGAGTTTCCAGCTGTTCAAAAAATTCAGCTTCATTTGCTGCGTTGGCAGTACTGTTTATAGCTATTTTGTGTTCTGCCGGCTTTTCAGCTACAGGTTCTTCTATCGCTTCACTTATTGGTACTTCTGATGCTTTTCTTCTACTGCGGATATACTTAATACCACTAAAACATAGATACCCAATTAACAAAAGGCCTAGTAGGGCGGGTACATAGTACAATAATACAACACCTAAAATAGCTACTGAACCAAGTTCATGTGCAGTTGTACTGCCATCATGTGTTGTTGGCGGTTGTTTGCCAAGTGGTTGTGCGGGTTTTTGGGCAGGTTCTTTGGGCCATTTGCCAGGAGGAGATACACCGGTAGCTTCCTTAGCACTAATGCGGCCTTCATACTTTTTCTTCCTTCTGAGCATTTTCCATGCGGACATAATTGATGCTGCTAACAGCCCAGCAAAAACAACTCCAAAATTTACAAATTTTTGTATTTTTTCCTTACGGTGGGATTTCTTCTGCTGCTCGTAATCTTCGTTTAATCCTCCCCTTCTTGTTTCTGCTAGTTTAAATGCTTCATCAGCTTTCTTGCGTTGTGCTGATGCGTTATCGCCTCTACCAACCATTTGTTGTCCTTTTTCAAGAATGCCTCTTGAAAGGTACGCTGCTGGACTATTGTGCATCATTCTGTCATACATACCCAATTGAAAATCGCTCCAGTTCTTTATAGCTTCAACATCAGGACGTAAACCTTCCAGTCCCTGTTCATCTTTTGTATCTCTTCTGTACTTTGTGCTCTGGATATATAATAGCTTGCCATTATAAAAAACCCTGTGCGGGTTGCCTCCTGATAGTAAGAAATTGGGATCTTTATCCATATTTCGTTTCAGTTCTGCCATGGCGCTTGGATTAGCGTCAATTTCAAATATATATTGTAGGCCTTCTCTCTCGGTGTCAAAGATTACTGCTATAACCTTATGCGGTTTTTCCGGATCCATATTTTGTCCATATTCATCCACAGCCATGGTAGAATAATCTGGAAGACTGCGTTCATTATAATAAAGATGAATAATCTTTGGCTCAAAACCTGCACCCTCATACCTCTCTGCAAAAAGCCTGCCGTCCGAGCGCAAGGTAACACCTTTCAAAGATCTCTCCCTGTTATCAATTATATCGAATGCAATTAGAGTTTCGCCATTTCTGCCCTTAGCTAGCCTTAAAGAGAGCGCATTTGCAATTCTTTCGTCAACATTATATCCCTTTGCGCCTAATAATTCCTCCCTGCCGGCAACGTAATCAAATGTATGGCTCTCTGTGGCATAGGGTAATTCTCCGTCTTCATAAGGCGTTAAAATTGTTATATATTTTGGGGTATCTAGAGGTAAGTAGTTTTTATCAAAACCGGGATAAGCTACCCTTATAATCTTTAATTTACCTTTAGAACTTTTTACCTCTTGCCATGCCTTTGTAAAATGATTGAATTTAATTTCATTGTCAAAAATTCTCTTTTCAAGCTCCGCATAGTTTAAAGGCGCATCCGCGGGGCTGTCATTAATGCCCTGTGCGATGTTTGAGGTAATGTCACCTGTAACATCATCTATGCCGGCTGTGCTTGATATATTTAATATGCACTCTTTGCCATTGATCATTACAGTAAACAAAGTCCTGTCAGCTATACCTAATCTGCCAAAGCCATTCTCATCATAGAACCTGTAATCCTTTGAGAAAGGAACAAAGTTTTTATCACAATGCCAGACTTCCAGCACATAACCTCTTGCATCCCTTACTTCCTGTATATACATTCTTAACTCAAGGCCCTTTTCTTCAAATATATCAGTATGTCTGTTGCTTATTCTTATCTTACCATTTGCATATTGTATATCATATACTCCAGAGGCACTTATCTGCCTTACAACCTCGCGGTTTCCATTTAACTTATATAAGCTACCAGCAACAGGAACCTCTAATCTTCTCATCTCTCGCGCAGACCATACTCTGCCTTCTTGGGCAGTAAAAGGTTCATCGCTGTATTGCAATTCGAGTAAAGTCTTTGCTGTAAAATTCCTGTTTATTGAATCCAGTTTATGGCTCAACCATGTCCGATCTCTTGTTCTTGCTTGAAGCAGTATATCGCGAATCTCTTCAAAAGAGCCTTCATATTCTCCATCATATCTGGCTTCTATAAGCCCTGAATCAATGTTTCTAAACTCTATAAAAGCTGTTTTTGCAACAAAATCAATTACAAGGCCCTTATTGCAGCTTACAATTTCCCCATTTGTTTTCTCAAAGAATTCTCTGCCTAGTTTAATTGCCCAGCCTAAACATTCACCCATTACACCATCTTTGTACAAATACTTCACTGAACCTAGCTCATTGTCGTTCTCATCATTAATAACTAAGGTGCAAGTGTTAGCAGCCTCGTCAATAATAATTGGTGGTTTTAGGCTATCTAATTCTGTAAGTTCAACTGTGGTCTTTACAATTATTTTACCGTCAGGTGAAAGTATATTCTTTCTTATAACTGTCATATAGGTGCTTACACGATCAGCAATCTCTAAATAGCCATTTCCCCTTAACCATTTCATTAAAGGTCCTATCTTATAAGTTGAAGCCAGGGGATCAACTTCAACAACCGGTAGTATTGGTTGGTTATCATTAGGATCTGTAAAAAGTTCCTCGCCTTGTGCAATCTTATCTTGCGCATGTGCTGTAACCAAATCTATTATCTGCCCCTCTGTTAACCCATCTATTAACCAGCTAATATCTCCTGCTCTGAATATCTTAAGGCGGCTATACTCAACCTCTATGCCATACCTGTTTATTTTAACTCCATCAACCTTAATACCTAAATCTTCAAGTGTACCTATTCTTATAACGTTTTCTGAAACATCCTGGCGGTTATATCCTAAAGATACCACGGAACCAACTGGAGGATTATGTCTATTTTCCAACAAGACCTTCTCAATTGCATCTGCATATATTCTATATTTAATCTTTCTACCATATTCTATTGTTACAGCAGAACGGCCTCTTGGCAGCGTAACATTTCTTTCAAACTCTGCTTCTCGTTTTTCATAATGATTCATTATTGGAACATCTTTATCACCAACTCTTAACCATGTTCCGCTAAAGCGCGAATGCCCAGCTTCAGCACCGATTGTGTAAACTGCATAAGGCCTGTTTTCTCTCGGCTCAAGACCCTTTGTTTTAACATCGTAAGAATGGCCTGTGACAAGCACGTTTTCTCTTCCCCTTGCAACTTCTAAGTCCTGGTCTGTATAATCTGTTGTCAGGTATGCCATTATCTTGCCGGCTTCCTTTACAATCTCATAGACGGACCGCTTACCAACAATTACTACAGTAGCTGTTACCTCCATTGGTAAGCTATCAGCTGTATGGTTATTATATGAACCTACGTACAGCTCTGTTATTGGCACAAGTCTATCTGCTTCTTCATGCTCTAAAAATTCCCCGCTGAATAGGGTATAACTTATTTCTTTAAGCGTGCCATCTCTTTCAGTAACATCGTCATAGTCATCACCATCAAGCTTAAGCTCAAATACCCTTGCCATGGGGTATTTATCTAGCTCTGACTTAGGCACCAACCCTGCTCTGTTTAACAACCTGATTTCTAAATCCGCTTTTTCTGGTTTTTCTACTCTGTTTAACAAGCCATCCTCTTTATCTATTAAAAAGTAATGAGTGTGGTTTTCCGCGTATGTATAATAATCCTCTGGCTCAATATCCGGAGTTCGCAATATGTCGTATTCCCTGCCATCTGCGGCTGTTTGCTTCTCGCCTGTTCTTATTGGCGTACCTAAATAAATCGTTAGTATGTCGCCAGTTTTATATCTTAAACCTGTATTCATGAAATAAGCAACAATATCCATCTCATCTGCAGCAGGTTCTATGTAATTGTCGCCATCTTGCGTTAATGTATAGGTAATACCAGCACATGCGTTTTCCGGCATACCGCTATGCGCGAATGTAATCACTCTGCATAACTCACCGTCAACCTCAGTAAAAGATATCTTTTGATTACCGCGCAACGTAAACGCCTCATATTCAGTAGGCATGTAGCCAAAAGGTGTTTTCTTTACATCTGCCCTGCGCCCATCACCTGATATATCCACGCTTTCCACGTTGTAGGAATAGCATATGGGCATATCCAAATATGTCTCATCGCCTGCCACTGAGACCGCTACAATATGGTCCTCAGGATGCGTAAATTCCACGTAATTACCGCTTCCCGGCGCTGTTTCCTGTAAATCCACTGCCTTACCAACAATATCCCCGGGCTTGGTATCTGGCCCGATATCTAATCTGGTCTCTCGGTCAAACTTGCCGTCTTCGCCCATCCTAAAGAATAAGATAGAATCATCATAAACAACAAAGAACTCACTCGCGTTCGCGCCTTGTTTCGGATTTGCTGACATTATTACACCATGCTGGTTTCTAGTCGCATTAATATCTTCCGCTGCGTAAGAAGCAGCTATTCTAAAACCATTATATGTTCGGCTATCACCTATTGCATATCCGCCTATACGAGCAGGGTTGGTTTTCGCGTCCGCATACTCAATTAAGGTTACTCCATCAGCCGCAGTCTGTAATCTGTAGCTTATACCTATAACCTCGCGCCCAAATGTAGGTGTGATTTTTAAAGGATCTTCCCTTACAAATATTTCTGTTTCTTTTAACTGACCATCTGAATAACTTGGCTTTATGTTACGCCTGAAATACAGTTTCTCACTGTCATACACCGCGAAGATTTCACTCGTGCTAGCGCCTGTTATCGGAATAGCAGCAACTATCCTTCCAAACTTGTTTCTCTTAATGCTGCCCTGGTCAACGGACCCAGCCTTGTATGAGAAAGCCAGCCTTACGCCCCTGCCATCTTGGGATGTTTTATATACCCTCTTGTCACCAATTGCATAACCAGCAATACGCTCTAAATTAGTCTCATAATCTTCATAATCAGTGAAATTAACGTTATCAGCACTCTGTAATTTGTAACTTATCCCTATAACCTCATCTTCAGCAGTGGGTGCTATCTTAAAACGCTCTTCTCTTACAAGCGTCTTTTCACCTGTTATATCATCAAGCTCAAACCTGAAGAATAACTTAATATTCTTCTGAACAGCAAAAACCTCGCTGGCAGTAGCGCCTGTTTTTGGTTTTGCAGATACTATAACTCCATAATCATTTCTTACAATACTGGCTCTGCTTATGTCCCCTGCTAAATAAGAAGTAGTCAGCCTAATTCCGCTATATGTCCTCTTGTCGCCGACAGCATAACCTGCGACACGGTCTAAGTTTGTACCTGAATCCGCATACTCGGTGAAGATCAGCCCGCCATCATCAGATTGCAGTTTATAGCTTACTCCTATAACCTCGCCAATACCTTCCTCATCCATCGATGGAGTAACTTTGTAGCGGCCTTCCCTTACAAGCACTCTCTTGCCGGTCTCTCTATCCCTTGTATATCTGAAGAACAATTTAAAGTTGTTATACACTGTAAAGAGTTCACTCGCGTTCGCGCCTTGTTTTGGTGTGGCCATTTTTCCGTTTGGCATTACATCTACTTCTTCGGCTTTATATGAAACAACCACGCGCATGCCCTCATCAGTAGGACTACTCCTGTATACTCTCTTATCACCTATAGAATAACCGTCAACACGTGCGCGATTCACAGTGACATCGTCATGCTCGGTATAGGTTAACCCGTCCGCAGAACACTGCAGCTTATAACTTATACCTACGATCTCGCCTATGCCGTCTGTTCCTCTTGATGGCGTGTATTTAAGGCGATCTTCTCTTACCAATATTGTCTTCCTTGTTTCTAAATCTATGTCTTCCCTGAAATATGTCTTTATATTGTCTGCTACTATAAAGAGCTCAGCAGTGTTTGAGCCATGTATTGCCTTAGCGCGCTTATTGCCGTCAAATAAGGCCACCTCGTCAGCCTTATAAGCGGTTATTATTCTTATGCCCTCATCACCCGGCTTTTTCTTATATACTCTCTCATCTCCAATAGCATAACCTGAAATATGCGCTTCAGGATTTGCGTATTCTGTAAAGATATTACCCACGCGCTGCAATCTGTAGCTTTTGCCTATGACTTGCCCTATACCTTCTTCACCTATAGCAGCTCTTTTTCTAAACGGCTCTTCTCTTACAAGTGTTTCTTCGCCGGTTTGCTCATCTCTGTATTTCTTAAAATATACCTTACGCCCATTTGATATAGTAAACACCTCGGGACTAACATTTGCGCCATGCTTTGCTCTTGCTGTTGTGCCGTCTGCTGAAATAACTATCTGCTCAGGCATATAAGAAAAGGCTATTCTCACACCTTCATCTGATTCATTTGCTTTATAAATTTGGTCACTGGCTATTGTGTAACCTATAAGTTCTACACTCCTTAAAACGCTTCTTGTGCTATCAAATGCGAGCCTGTGACGTTTACCAAGTATCAGGCCTTCCGGGGTATGCGCATTAAGTGTTCTCTCGGGGATATCAATGTTGTAGCCTTCCCCATGTTCTACCCTGGTTACATTACCGTATTCCATACCGCGCAGCTCAGGGCTTGCCTCGCTGCCAAAAACCGCAAACATTCGTAATTCCTGAATCTCAGAATCATTTGCCCGTTTATACGCTATGAGCCTTTCATATACTTCCTGTGCTGATAAATCTCCGAATCCGCTTGTGTCAAAACCAGCCGGTACTTCCATTTCCATATATGTTCCATGAGCAGCCAGCGCATACGGGTCTTTAAGATCCTCTACCATCATAGGCCTGCCATTTACATAATAAGGCATTACAATGGAACGGACGACATCGTCAATTGCCTTGTTTTTTACAGTCTTCTCTACATAAGTCCTCTCACCGGTTGCATCGTAATGTATGCTCTCTGTTATGAGTTCCTTTTCATCCTCGGTTACCTGTTTAACCATCCACCCAAAATGATTAAACCACTTTGTATATTCTTTTGTTGTGATAAATTCACCGTCTACTCCATAGATCCATTTTTTCTCCTTAACTACAGGTTCATAAAGCCCTGACTCGGCATTGCGTATATGTTCATGATGCCGCGCCTGCGATAACGGCTTTTCAGTGCCCGCGATCTCATTTCCTACGGCATCTATTTCAACAACATAGCTTTCACTGGAAACAGCGGTATTGCCTTCGTATGTTGCCTTGCTGACTAATTGCCTGTTTGTCCCGGATATGGCCTCTCTCGTTTCTATTAACTGTCCACGAGCATTAAAGACAATTATGTTTTCGATAGTTACTGTATCGCCTGTTAAAGTCTTCTTGTATTTAAGTTCGCGGTGTACTGTCTCAATAGCGCCTGTGTCTTTATTTATTCTTACTTCTATCAGCTCCGATGAAACAAGGTGTTCTGCTCCGGAAAATGTATCACTTGCGCCTGCTATCTTAAGGAAGATATTGGATCCTTCGGCTGTAAAATCATAATTTACCGTCTTTGTCCCTGCCGCAGAAGATGTGATTTGCGTTAAAACAGCCCCTGTGAGTATGTCAAGCACTTCTTCCTGCCTATTTATAGGCCTGCTTGTATCACCGTCCACATAACTTGTTACAGCCCTGTTTACTGTGTGCGCCATGACATTGAGACTGTCCGATATGGTACGGAATGCGCTAAGGATCTGATTGGTCCTTTCATTATAGGTTATACCGGATGATGCGATAAGCGTGGGCCTTGTAACCATCCATGAACGTGGCTCAAAATCCCCGGCAAAATAATCAAATTGCAAATTATCGTCATCGTATCTGTATTTTGTAACTATATCGCCTCTTTTCTCACGAAGTAGTCTTCCGTTAAGATAGCTATATGTGGTTTCATCTACAAACGTAGGTGTTGTATCATTCTTGCTGTAATACCAATATTCGTTTCTGTAAATTTCATCTGCTGCTGCGTTTATATAGGAGTTACCAACCTTCCGTGGAGTGGATATATTTACTATAGTATTGAAATCTTTATTGATCATCCGCAGGTTTGGCGAGGCATATGCTGAAACAAGGTCATCTCTGGCTAATACCACTGATACCCTTGCTAAGTTTGCTCTATTAAAACCAGCTTCTACGACCTCTTGTGAATACTTATCATCGTAATATGATATAATCAGCTTGCCTGCTCTTAGCTCAAATCCAAAGCCGTCTTTTCTCTTGGCACCCTTGCTCCTGATAAATTCTTCGCCAACTGCTTTTAACCTTGCTTGCACAATAGCGCTACCGCCTTCAGCAGCTGTACCAAATAGCTCTCTGGCTTTTTCCATTACAGCTATAAATTCATCAACGCTTCTATACAACCCGTCCACAGGTTTTATATTGCGCACTTCTTCAAAAAGTTCGGTAATAATATGCGGTGTTGTGTAGTCTATCTTATACTCGCCATAGAGGAAGTTTATTAACATTGGCCGCAATGACAATTCCTTTATCATTTTAACAACTATTTTAATAGAGCGAATATATTCATCTATGGCTTCACTTATACTTATATTTTCTTCTCTTGACGTGGTCACTATCCTATAAGCAATATCAGTAATTAGCCATCTTAATATCCTATTGGGCTTGTTATTACCGTGATAAGATACGCCCTCAAGCCCATAGAGAGTCCTTATGTCATCAAATGCGTTATCTATAAGTTCGCGCTGTGTCCTTAACATATCAACAATTGTAGGCACTATGTCTGCAACAAAATCACTTAGACTAGTAACACCCTCTGGTTTTACACGATCAAAATCATCTGTCACTGAATTATATACCAGGTAGCCGCCTAAATTAAAGTCTCTTAGCATGCCTGCTGCTAGGGCTGCTGTTTTTTCTGTATCAGTGGCTCCTACCCCGTATGCGGTTGCTATTT
>Ga0208279_1000371_pt1 | contig 38197 bp, 40 predicted proteins | sample AntAceMetag02UKM_FD_184766 | JGI IMG/M metagenome (GOLD analysis project Ga0208279, IMG submission 184766) | Saline lake microbial communities from Ace Lake, Antarctica - Antarctic Ace Lake Metagenome 02UKM (SPAdes) (version 2) | ecosystem: Environmental > Aquatic > Non-marine Saline and... | reverse complement strand
AGCGGTGCGCCTTGAGCAGATTGAACGCATATCCTCACCGGGCATCAAGGATGAAATCGCTCAGGATATCGAAAGCGCCTCTCAGAGTATTTTGAAACAGGCACGTTCATTTTATATACTTATGATGGGCAGGGCTCAGCGCTGAGTCCTGACCTAGTGTACACGGCCCGCATAATGGCCACATCACGAGCGGTGCATACGGTATGAGTATCTATAATTTGGTCAGTTTCTGCGGAATTTTTATTATTATGGCCATTGCCTGGCTGTTCTCATCGCAGAAAAAAAATGTCAACTGGCGCCTGATCCGGGGAGCCCTGGCCTTGCAGGCGGCTTTTGCGCTATTTATTTTTAAGGTTCCGGCTGGTTCCCGGCTTTTTTTGGGAATCAATTCGGTGGTCATTGCCGTGCTGGAAGCCGCCTCAAGCGGCTCACGTTTTGTTTTTGGCAGGCTGGCTCTGCCTCCGGGCTCAGTCAGTGATGTGGGCGAGCCGTCGCTCGGGTTCTTCCTTGCTTTTCAGGCTTTTCCCACCATTATTTTTTTCTCTGCCCTCGTTTCAATTCTTTATTACGTCGGTGTTTTGCCCTGGCTTATCAGGCGCTTTGCCGCTCTGTTTACAAGGCTTTTTAATATATCTGGAGCCGAGTCGCTGTGCGCTGCAAGCAATATGTTTGTTGGGGTGGAATCAGCATTGACCGTTAAGCCCTATTTGCGTGATATGACCCGCTCGGAACTCTGCACGGTGCTGACCTGCGGTATGGCTACGGTGGCTTCAAATGTGCTGGCCCTGTATGTGTTTACCCTGCAGAGTCAGTTCCCGACCATTGCGGGTCATCTCATTTCGGCCTCAATCATTGCGGCACCTTCAGCCTTAATTATGTCCAAGCTGATTGTGCCGGAATCAGGCGTACCGGTAACGCTTGGACGCAGTGTTGTGCCTTATTACGAGCGTGAAAAGAGTTTTTTTGAGGCTATCATCAACGGTGCCAATACCGGCGTTCGCGTGGTTGTGGGTATTGTGGCCCTGCTGCTGGCCGTGCTGGGACTGGTGGCGCTTGTGGACCTGGGAATAACCTCGCTGGGTACATGCGTCAACAGCTTTGCCGGGTTACAGATTGACTGGTCCCTGCGGGCTTTGATGGGTGCCGTGTTTTATCCATTGACCATTGTCATCGGGGTACCGCTTGAGGATGCCGCACTTATTTCCAGGATAATCGGTGAGCGTCTTATCGTGACCGAAGTCGCGTCCTATCAACATCTGGCCGCTGCCATTGCCTCCGGCGCAATAGCTAATCCGCGTTCTACGGTTATCGCGACCTATGCCCTGTGCGGGTTTGCACATTTTGCATCTCTGGCAATTTTTATTGGCGGGGTGTCGGCTTTGGTGCCGGAAAGGACCGCAGAGTTGAGTCGTGTAGGGTTTCGGGCCCTGCTGGCGGCAACCCTGGCCTGTCTGCTGACGGCCTGCATCGCGGGAACATTTTATACCAGCGGATCAATTTTGACTATTTTGTAAGTGACTCCAGGGCTACCTATATGAAGATTCGCAGGGCGGATATAGCCTTTATTATTTTGATTTCTCTGGTTGTGCTGTGCCTGTGGCTGCTCACCACCGAGCAGACAACGCTGCGTATCCCTCCTGATGATGATCACCGGGAGTTGCTGCAGATATACAGGGCAGGCGGTAAAAAAGCAGCTGAACGGGAGTGCCGTACCTGCCACGGTGACGACGGCATCCCTCTATCCGAGCTCCATCCGCCTAAGTATCGTTGTATGTTTTGTCATAAGCCCTCGTCTCCCGGCAACACTGCTCAAGAAACGGATATCCCATGAAGCGTTCGGGCCGCACACACCCTCTGGGCGAGATAATGGAAAAGGTTTTGCCGCAACTGGACAGTGGCCGTCGGGGGCAGGTGTTGCTGCCGCGCCTGTGGAAGGAGGCTGTCGGGGAGGTGTTCGCGCGTCAGTCTTGCCCGTGCTCAATCGTTAACGGTTTGCTGCAGGTATCTGTGAGCAATTCAAACTGGCTGCATGAGCTGCGCTTCATGAAGGCTGCGATTATGGAGAGGTTGCATGACATGCTGCCCGAAACGCCGATCAGCGATATCAGGTTCAGGGTCGCACATGTACCGTGCGCGCTGGACCTGGCGGACGAGGAACCGTTGCCGGAATTGAATAGCAGCGAGCAACAGGCTATCAGCGCGCAGACCGAATGTATTCAGGATGAAGATCTGCGCCGTGCATTTGAGGCCGCCATTACCGCGCATGCCAGAAACAAAAAAGCGGGTGTCTGACAGGTTGTTGAAAAACGTCCATCCTCCGTAGCAGGTCTACTGCGGAGGACGGGCACGTCTGCTGCGGTGCGCTCTATACTGCGACGTATAGAAAAGCACGCCTCAGTTCTTATGATTTCGCGCGCCTTGCATGCGGGCATTTTTGAACAGCCTGCACAGGAGGCTTTAAAAAAAACCTGTTCAAGCTGCGGGTCGCAGCGAAATCGCCGGGAAAGTAGTTTACTTCAGGGTCTTTTGCAGGGCGGCATCTTTGGCGATTACCTGTTCTTCCATCTTCTGGCGATAGTCGGCAAGTTTGTCGACGAGTGCGCTGTCAGCGGTTGCAAGGATCTGGATCGCGAACAATGCGGCGTTGCGGGCTCCGCCCTTGCCGATTGCCATGGTAGCCACCGGAATTCCAGCCGGCATTTGCACCATGGACAGCAGCGCATCAAGGCCGTTCAGGGGCGATGAGTCAATTGGTACGGCAATGACCGGCAGCAGGGTGCCTGCAGCAATAACACCGGCAAGGTGAGCGGCCCAGCCTGCGCCCGCGATGATGGCCTTCAAGCCGCGCTCAGCAGCGCTTTCAGCCCAGCGGGCAGCTCGCTCAGGAGTGCGATGGGCCGAGGCGACAATAACCTCGTAGGCAATGTCGAAAGAATCAAGGGTTGTGCAGGCCTCGCGCATGATTGTCATATCAGAATCACTACCCATAATTATTCCAACTATTGGGGTGCTCATACCGGTAACTCCTCTCGTGTGTTTGTATGTGGTGACTGCCTGCTGTCCATAGAAATTCCGGCGCAGGGTTATCCGGAAAGATCCCCGGTTTTTTCTTCAGCCGCATTGATTGCGGTGAGTAACTCAAGCGCGCAGGCGTTATTTGTTTGAATTTCCAGAGCCCGTTCAATAAACGGCCGTGCCTGGGTGTACCAGCCGTTTTCAAGGTAATATCTGGCGGCTGCAATCCAGGCCGCATGTGGGCCTTCCGGAAACATGCGTTTGAGAAGGTCGCGGTACTGGTCGCGGCCGAATACCGCGTTGGCGTTTTTTTCTTCTTCCAGCAGCAGCAGCAGTATGAGCATGTTGTTGCGGCCGGCAAAAATTATTTCATGCAGATGATAGAGGGCTTTGCTGAACAGTTCAGCAATGTTTTGCACCTCAATGGGCACATTTTCCTTGGCCCGCTCAATTAGGACAAAATATTCCTGAATGATGGCGTTGAGAGTTGTGTCGTAGCTTTTATTCTTTACCTTCATCTCTAGCAGCGGTTTGTAGGATTCAATCTGGTAGGCTTCTTCCTTGAGCTTGATGGTCTCATGGAAAATGGATCCGACGGTCCAGTCAAACAGGTTTTCGAATAAGCTCCCGGCATTATTGGAACTGCTGCGATACAGGCGCTGGCTGTGGTCCTTGAGCAGCCACAGAGGCCCCTTTTTTTCATCAGAGCCGACCCAGGTATCAAGCCGCTCAAAGGATACCGCGTCGTTGCGCTGGTATGCCCTGGAGATTGTATCGAAAAACAGTTTTGCCTCGAAAAAGTCCTGAATCAGGTCTCGTTCAAAGACTCCCCGGCGTTCCTGTATCCACTGATTGCTCATCGCTGCAGGGCTTTCTGTCCTATATCGTTTCGATGCTGTGCTCCGGGCCAGGAAATACAGTGCACGGCCCGGTAGGCATTGTCAATGGCTGCGGCAATTGATGCTCCGCGCGCGGTAACGCCCAGCACCCGTCCGCCATTGCTAAGCACCTCCTGCCCCTCCTGCCGGGTGCCGGCATGAAAGACCATGGTGTCAGTCAGTGCAGCAGCCTCGTTAAGGCCGGTAATGGGCAAGCCTTTTTCATACGCTCCGGGGTATCCCCCGGCAGCCATCACCACGCATACCGCGGGCTGCGGGTCAAGGGCGATGGTGACCTCACTCAAGCGTTCATCAATAGCCGCCTCAATCAGTTCAAGCAGGTCGCTTTGCAGGCGAAACAGGATGGGCTGGGTTTCGGGATCGCCCATGCGAACGTTAAATTCAAGTACGTTGGGGACACCATCGTCGATCATGAGACCGGCATACAGAATTCCTTTAAAATGGATGCCGTTTTTTCGCAGGGTATCAACCACCGGCTGCATCACGGTTTTCATGACAAGGTCATGTAGGTGTGGGGTTACTACGGGCGCAGGGCTATAGGCCCCCATGCCGCCGGTGTTGGGGCCTTCATCGTTATCGAATATGGGCTTGTGGTCCTGTGAAGAGGGTAGGGGCACAACGGTTGTGCCGTCGGTGACGCAGATAAAGGAGGCTTCCTCGCCGACTAAGAAGTCTTCAATTACCACGCGGTTTCCAGCTTCACCGAACTCATGGTGCAGCATGATGCGTTCCAGAGCTTCAAGGGCCTGATCTGTTGTACTGCAGGGAAATACTCCTTTGCCGGCTGCCAGCCCGTCGGCTTTGAGAACCATCGGTTTGTTTGCCTGCATGATATACACGCGGGCCTCTTCATGGTCGGAGAATTCCCGGAATGCGGCGGTAGGAATGCCGGCTTGACGCATGATGTCTTTGGCGAAGGTTTTGCTGCCCTCCATTTGGGCCGCGGCCCGATTGGGACCAAAAATGCGCAGTCCGGCAGCTTCGAACTCATCCACGATACCGAGTGTGAGCGGTTCTTCCGGGCCGACTATGGTCAGGTCTATCTGGTTTTCAAGGGCGAAGGCCTTGAGAGCCGGTATGTCATTGGCGCCAATGGCTATGCATTCAGCGCTGCCCGCGATACCGGCGTTGCCGGGGGCGCAGTATATTGTTTTGACCCGCGGGCTTTGGGCAAGTTTCCAGATCAGGGCGTGTTCGCGCCCGCCGCCGCCGACGACCAGGATGCGCATGAATGTTCCTCCACTATCGGTTCAGGATTGTTGTGTAATGCGTGCGCGACGTGCTACTGTATGCGTCCAACGCCTATAATACGTGGTTTTTTTATCACTAAAAGTGTGATAAGTAAAGGCTTTAAACGCACGTACGGGTCTGTGCTGCAGGCCTGTATCCTAAGGGGGTTGTACGCCACATATGCGACGTTTCTATCTTGAAAGTAGACCAGAAAATAATACCGCGCGTATTCGCGGTGATGAGGCTCGTCATATTGAAAAGGTGCTGCGGCTCGGGCCCGGTGACAGCCTTGAGCTGTTTGATGCTGACGGCAGCGTATACCGGGCCGAGATTGAGAGTCTGCATCGCGGAGAGGTTATCGCGCGTATCTGCGCCCGTATAGCGGGGGTCTCTGATACGGACGTTCATATTACGTTGTGTCAGGCGGTTGTGAAATCGCAGAAAATGGATTTCATTGTTGAGAAATGCACAGAGCTGGGCGTAACCGAAATTCAGCCATTTTTTGCCCATCGTTCTGTACCGCGCTGGGATGAGGCCAAGGCTGCACAGCGTGTCCAGCATTGGCGCAGGATTGCTCTTGCCGCGGTCAAACAGTCCGGCGCGCGCAGGCCCCCGGCCATTGAGCCCGTACTCAGCTTTAAAGAAGTGCTTGCGAAATCCTATCCCGATTCCATGCGGGTGATGCTTTGGGAGTGCGAGCGCGATATATCCCTGCGCAGCCTGCTTGCAGATTGTTCGCACCGGATCGTGTTGATTGTCGGTCCCGAGGGTGGTTTTACGAATGAAGAGGCGAGTCTCGCTTCCAGCCATGAGTTTCAGTTTGCCGGCCTGGGAGACAGGATTCTGCGGGTAGAAACCGCAGCGATTGTCGGGGTTGCGGTTGCGGCCTACGAGTTCGGTGCGCTTGGCGGCTGAACAGGCCCACCAAGCTGTTGAAAAACGTCCGTCTGCTGCGTTACGCTGATCATGTGTCATTGCAGCGTACGGAAAAGTACGCCTTATCTCTCATGACTGCGCGTGGCGTGCATTCGGCCATTTTTGAAAAGTTTTTAAAAATCTGCTGAGCTGAGAGTGCTGTCTATTTAACTGAACGAAACGAAACAGGATTTCATCATGATATGTCCCCAATGCGGAAAGCACTATGTTGAAAATGAAGGCGTTTGCCGGCTCTGCGCCGTGCCCCTGCAATCCCCAAGACCTGCTGCAGCACCGGTCTTAGGGCTCGGCCCTGTCCGGCCTCCTGGTATTGATCAAACTCTGGAGAGCATTCGGCAGGATATTAGCACTATTGATCAGCGCTCGGTCAGGCCGGCTGGTTTTTTTATACGCTTGTTGGCTTTCGCTATTGATAACATCCTTTTGACGCTGCTTACTCTGGTGGTGGCATGTGCCTCTTTTGTGATACTGGAGCGCAGCGGTACGTCCATCAGCAGTGATCCGGATGAATTTATGCGCTGGCTATGGTTGTTGTTCATTCTTCCAAATACGGTACTCTCGTGTATGTATTTTGTTTATTTTCACGCGGTTACGGGTCAGACTGTCGGTAAGCTGGTGTGCGGCGTGCAGGTAGTCACGGCCGAAGGGAACCGGTCCCTGGGATGGTGGCGTTCTATTGTTCGCTATGCTGGATATTGCCTGAGCGCGTTTTTTATCTATATCGGGTTCTTGTGGATACTGGTCAATCGCAGGAAGCGAGGCTGGCACGATTACCTGGCCGGCAGTGTGGTTATATACCGGGAGGATTGACCCGGATACTGTTTTGCACTTTGGAGCTTTGAGGGCAGTATTAACAAATCGTTTTTATAGCAGTTCCCGTTTGATAATTTAATTGACACACACTCAAACCGAGACTATATTTTTTTAACACAGCAGATTTTTATTACAGCAGGTATATGGTTGAAGGTTCAAAGATTGTAAGTCTGACATCAAAATCCTGAAACATTTTTTAGGGGGAGATTTTGTGGAAATTATCGGCATTGATATCGGTTTTGGCTTTACCAAGGTGACCAACGGCAGGCAGTCTTTGGTTTTCAAGTCGGTGCTCGGAGAAGCGACTGATATACAGTTTCAGGAGCAGGTGCTGACCGGTGACGTTGAGGATGATCACCTGCAGGCCGAAATCGACGGCAAATCCTGGTTTGTGGGAGAACTGGCTGAGCGGCAGAGCAATGTGCGTTTTTTCACGCTCGACCAGACCCAGTTTCTCGCCCAGTTCGCAAAAAATCTGGCTCTGGCGGCAACGGCCCGGATGGCAGCCGGCTTTGTGCCGATCAGCCTGGTGACCGGTTTGCCCATTGGCTATTACCGGCAGCACAAGGATGAGCTCGCGCAGATCCTGCAGGGAGAGCACAAGGTAACGCTCGTCGATGCCGCTGGCAAGAAACAGGAAAAGGTGCTCAACATTAATAGGGTTCGGGTCATACCGCAGCCCTTTGGCTCAATGTTTAACCTGGTATTGAATGATCTTGGAGAAGCTGCTGAGAAATATAAGATTAGGGAGAAAATCGGGATTATTGATGTTGGTTTTCGAACATCCGATTATACCATTGCCGATAAGATGCGTTATTCGGAACGGGGCAGCCGTACCACTGATTCGGGTATCGCCCGGGCCTTTACCTCCATTGCCAACAAATTGCGTGAAACAAGCGGGGTCGAGGTGGAAATTTACCGGCTCTATGATGCCGTTGACCGGGGGGTGATCAAAATTCGCGGCAAGGAGCATGATTTGACGGTGCTGACGGAGCAAGCTTTTGGCCAGCTTGCCACCACGATAGCTAACGAGGTCGACCGGCTTTGGACGGATGACTGGGACATAGACGCGATGGTCATTACCGGTGGCGGCGGCGCGGTACTCGCCCGCTATCTTACGCCGCTGCTCAACGGCAATGTGCTGCCGATGGATCCGAACAATGATGCGCGGTTGTGCAATGTGCAGGGATACTGGAAGTTCGGCAAACATTTGTGGGCCCGCGGAGCTATTTCTACGCCGCCGACTGAATGATTGCAGAGAGCTTTTGTACGTTCGGCAGAAATTAGCTTCCTCAGAACGCCCCTGATCGGGGTGTTTGGTTTTTTATAGCTTCGTCATTTCATTTACTGTAAATGAAGCAATCGCGCCGTCTGTTGCCTTCAGAAACCCGGCAAGGTGTGCATTGTTCATGTGTTCCTGCCATAGCTCGCGTTTTTCCCAGTTTTCGCAGAACAGGAATACTGCCGGATTCTCATTGTCCTGATGCAGGTCATACTGAATGCAGCCGGTCTCTTTCAAGGTTGGTTCGATCAATTTCAGCAACTCTAATTTTACCAAATCAATACGATCATTGTTTGCCTCAATACGGGCAACAATTGTTAAATTTGCCATTAGCATTTTCCCCCTAAGATTCTAGTGAAGTAACGATTAACAGCATAGGTGATTTGCTTAAAGGCAAATCGTACATATGCCAGTGATGGTTATACTTCGAAATCATCAGAGTTATCTACTGGAAAATGTTCACAGGCAGGCGCAGGTTCATCCTCATAATAGTGAAGGTGGTTTTTCCAATCCCGCAGTTTGCCTTCATCCTTGGAATGTGCGCGCTTGGTCATACGCTTCTTTCTGATGTGGGAGGGGCAGAATACATAGTGAACTTCCACAGGAGCACCAAGGTGTACAGTTAGTTTCATCGGCCACTCCGGATCCTTTATCTCTTGAGTAAAAGGCGCCGCAATGATCACGCTCCTCAATGGCAGGTTGTCACGAGTACTATCAAACAGCTGTTCATAAATAGGATCTCTGAAATACTTCTTGAAGTATGGGCTATCGCGATCTTCGGGATCATGCCCGGACAGGTCAAGCGCCAATTTAACCAGGCGCTCGGTTGAGACATCGCTATCAAGGAAAACAGCCTGCTTTTTTTCGGCTAACTTTTTGCCGTAGGTAGTTTTTCCGGCAGCAGGACTACCACAAACAAGGTATGTCAGGTTCATGACCAATGCTTACAAGAGAGGTGTAGCGTCTGATGTAACTGCTTGAATGATTTGGTATGTGCTCTGCCATGACATATACAAGAAAGGCTGGACTACATGATCACTCTTCTTGCATGCCAATACTTGTTTTTCCAATAATAATCACTCAGTTTTGAAATTGTCACACCCTTTTTTGTTGAAACATGAAGGAATTTACCATTTTCTATATACATACCAACATGCCTGACTTTAAAGTCTGTTTTAAAGAATACCAAATCACCTGCACGAAGTTCACTGCGTTTTATTTCTTTTCCAATTTGAGACTGAAGCCTGGTTGAGCGGGGAAGCTCTAGGCCCAGTTTTTTAAGATACGTAATATACACTAAGCCTGAGCAGTCAATACCGTTTTTACTCAGGCCTCCCATTGCATAGTGTGTACCTTTCCATTGTTGGTACTGCAGATACAATTTGCCCTTTATAGCTTTAGAATCGGCTAAATTTGGTCTTTGCGTATTTGAGATACTATTATCTTCAGGTTCATGTGTAACCGGCAAGGGGCTGCAACCAGTTGCTGCAAAAGTTAGAAAGAGAATTGTGGCGCAAGACAATATCTTTTTCATAATTTCTTTCCTTTAACAGTCGACCGCTAACGCTGCGAAGTCACCGGGGGCGGTGCGACGTCCGGTGAACAGATTTGTTATGTATATACGAAGTTCGTAATTTCCGGGAAATTGCGAGTCTGTTTGTTGTCAAATATAGCAAAATTTTACAGCTGTCAATTTTTTATATTCGTATGTCGTTTTATCTGGCTATTACCATGATATACGAAGTTTGTATAACATAGGAAAATTGGCGGCGAGAGAACTTGGTGGCACTTTTCAGTTTTAAACTTGGAACATCAAACATCAAACGTAGAGTGTTGAATAACTTGTCAAACCGTTCTGCCTGTACTCAGTTCATCATCGTCTTACAAAGCGTTTGACAGCCCCAGCCGCTTCACTTATAATATTTCCCTTATTTTAAGCTGGTTAGCGGGCGCACTATGTCAACTCCGTTGAGCCGGTTCAGAGTTTTTTTGAAAGCGAGGATATCGTGAAGGTCAGTAAGGATCAGAAAAAAGTACTGCTTCGCAAGATGGTCGAAATCAGGCTTTTTGAGGAAGAAATCGAAACCTTGTTTCAGCAGCAGCGTATTCCCGGTTTTGTGCACTTGTCAATCGGGCAGGAAGCCTCGGCAGTGGGCAGCTGCGCGATGCTGCGTGAAGATGATTACATAATTTCAACGCATCGGGGGCACGCGCATATCCTGGCCAAGGGTGCTGAACCGAAGTACATGTTCGCCGAATGTTTCGGCAAGGTGACCGGCTATTGCAAGGGCAAAGGCGGTTCGATGCATATTGCCGATTTTTCAAAGGGTATCCTGGGCGCAAACGGTGTTGTAGGCGGTGGTTTCCCGATTATGACCGGTGCGGGCTTCTCTATAAAGCTGCGCGGAACTGATCAGGTTGGTATGGTATTTTTTGGCGACGGCGCATCCAATCGTGGAACTTTTCATGAGGCGGTCAACATGGCAGCTGTTTTTAAGCTTCCTATAGTTTTTGTTTGTGAAAACAACCGCTATGCATCAACATCGCCTGCTGAGAAAATGGTCGCGGGTGGTTCAATTGCAAACCGTGCGCATGCCTATGGAATTCCCGGTGCTATTAACGACGGCAGTAATGTTCTGGCTGTGCGTGAATCGGTGGCCGAAGCGGTAAAACGGGCCCGTAAAGGTTTTGGACCCTCCATTATCGAGAATGAAACCTACCGGTACAAGGGGCACTTTGAAGGTGATCGTCAGAGATATCGCACTCCTGATGAGATTCAGCACTATCGGCTCACCCGCGATCCGATTGACCGTTTTGAAGCCCAGCTGCTGGAAGATAAGGTTGCGACCCAGAAGGAAATTGACGCGATGAAGGCTGCGGTTGCGGCTGAAATTGAAGAAGCGGTTCAGTTTGCCACAGATTCCCCATTGCCTGATCCGCACGAGGCAATGCAGGGCTTGTTTGTGAATCCATAGGGAGAAAATACATGGCAGTACGAGAGCTTTCCTGTTCCCTGGCAGTGGCCGAGGCCCTTATGGAGGAGATGGAGCGGGATAAAACAATATTTATACTCGGAGAAGACCTGGTTTCAAACGGAGGTATTTTCGGGCAGTTCCGCGGTCTTTCCGAGCGTTTCCCTGAGAGGATTATTGATACGCCCATTTCGGAAACCGCGATTGTCGGCAGTGGTGTCGGCGCCGCCATTACAGGCATGCGTCCGATTATCGATATGCATTTTGCTGATTTTGTGACAACCGCAATGGATGAAATCGTCAATCAGATGGCCAAGATCCGCTATATGTTCGGTGGTCAGGTGAAGCTGCCGTTGGTGCTCTGGGCCCCTGATGGAAGCGGGCTGAATGCCGCGGCTCAGCACTCGCAGTGCCTGGAGAACTGGTTTGTGCATGTGCCGGGGTTAAAGGTTGTTGTGCCCTCGGAGCCTGCGGATGTGAAGGGTCTCTTGAAGGCGGCCATCCGTGATGATGATCCGGTTATCTTCTTTCAGCACAAAAAGCTGTTTGGCCAGACCGGCCCGGTTAGCGAGGATAAATATATTGTGCCGCTGGGTAAGGCCCTGGTTAGGCGCGAAGGAAGTGATGTTACCTTGCTCACCTATTCTCGCATGACCTACTTCTGCAGGGAAGCCGCGCGTGAGCTGGCACAAAAAGGAGTACAGGCGGAAATAATTGATCTGCGTACGTTGATGCCGCTTGATTTTGTGACGATTGCTGAATCGGTCAAGAAAACCCGGCATGCTGTTGTTGCGCATGAAGCCTGCGTAACCGGCGGTTTCGGAGGCGAGCTTTCAGCCCGGATAACCGAAGAACTGTTCGACTATCTTGACGGTCCGATTGTGAGGGTTGGCGCCCGGCATGTGCCTATGCCGTTTAGCCCGTGCATGGAGAACTATGTGCTACCGCAGGTTGAGGATATTGTGGCCGGTGTAATGAAGGCCCTGAAGCGCTAGCAGGGTACAGGCAGCCCTAAAACGCTCATCTGCTGCGTTGTACTCATCATTCGTCCTTGCGGCGTACGAAAAGTACGCCTCATTCCTCATGAAGTCGCACGCCTTGCATCTGATCATTTTTGAACAGCCTGCCCATTCTGCCCCACCTTCTCTGGGCCCTTTATTTCTGCTTAATCAGGGGTGTGATTCGGTTGCGCCATTGGCGTGGTGGCTGGTGTCAGGGGTAAATGATCCCGTCTTAAGAAAATGTATCGTCTTCTCAATAACTTCATCATTTTTCATTAAATATGGATGCGTGGCATGCACTACGATGTGTTCTTTCATGCCATCAACCCTGGTGCGTTTAACAGATACTTTGCCGTCATCTAAGCCCTCTATCATCATACTGTTGATCCAGTTGATAGAGCGATCACCTGCAATAACACCTAATTCGAAATCAACAGCCCCTAACATGTTTGGTGTAGATGCATTGTCGGTTCCAAGTTCATCTCCTGCGGGGCCGTTCAATTTTTTAAAGGACCACCATGAACCGATAGTCTCAACAACCTCACTGCCCTGATTGGGTGGGCCCAGCATCACAACACAGCCAAGCCTGAAAGACTCATGACGTTTAAAATAACTGCGAACCAGAATCCCGCCTAATGAATGCGTAACAAAGTGTATTTTTGAACAGTTCTTTAAATGTGGATCCTGCAAAGCCGCACCAATGGCTGCATCACTTAAGGTGTCGATTGTTGCAGTGCGGGAAGGATAATCGACATTCAGGACAATGAAACCGGCATCCTTAAGTTTCAATTCCATCTTCTCCATGCTCGCATTGCTCCGGCACAGGCCATGCAGCAGGATAACCCCTTCACTCGCGTGCAGGCTTGTTGCCCAAAAGAACAGGAGCAGGAAGAGGGCGGAGATCTTTTTTATCGTGTGCATTCGCATCCGATCTGAGCGGTTATATCTTCGTCAGTCGCGCAGCGCTCTTTTTTTTGATAGAGCAACTTGAAAATTGAGTTATCCGAAAAAAATTGAACATCGAGTGTGCCACAAGAGTCAAACGCATTGGTCCATGATTTTATTTCAGAGATGGAGGGCGATTCTCGTTTGAGACCAAAGTAGATGATCGGTCCCAGAAAAATACCCAGCAATGGGGACAATTTTATTTGTTTGATAATCTTTCTGATGCCCGTGAACATACCGTCTGTGCATGAGTCGGCAAAGTACATGATTCCGCCGTCCGCAAGTACATTTTTTGCCTGAAGCAGGCCCGTGAGAGGGTCCGGGAAGTGCTTGAGGGCACCCAGTGAATAAATTCCATCCAGTGTGTACTGCGCAAACCCTGAGAGATCCATTGCGTTTGCCCGGGTAAAGACCACCTGTTCAAGCCGCCCGGAGGAACTTTTATTGTCAGGAGCGGCCTTTTCAATAGTGGCCCTGGCCAGATCGAGCATTTTCGGCGAGTAGTCCGTCACAATAATCTGCAGGTCGGGCCGGTGCTCTAAAATGCGTGCCGCCATAAGGCCGGGCCCGGCGCCTATCTCAAGCAGGGTTCCGTTAATCGGAATCCGGTCAAGGAACCGTGCGAGGAGATCGTTCCAAAAAAAATCAACGGAAGACCTGCCTGCCTTGCTTTCGTAGAAGCGCGTGAAAAAGCCCCGGTTGTAGAGCCAGTTGCTGATTCGATGCTTTTTTTGCCGGGACATTATTGTGCACCTGAACTTGGTATGACATATGTGCTTAAAAGAACCCTGAGCGCGGTCTTAAACATTACTAAAGATGGTTATCTATTGTACCGCAAAAAAAAATTTTAAGCCTAAAAAAGCCTCCCGAAGGAGGCTTAATAGTGGTTTCCCAAAAAACGAAGACAGGATCAGCGTTTTTTGGGTCGACTGGATGTGTATGTATTAAGTGGTTACAGGGTTTGATTCCTTGGGATTCGGGCCGAATTGATTTTCGCCCGGCATGCTGTCCAGAACTGCAAATATAATCAAAACGATAGCGCCAAGAACCGGGATAAAGGCGATCAGCCACCACCAGCCGCTGCGACCGATATCATGAAGCCTGCGCACAGTTACTGCAATCGCTGGAATTAAAACTGCCAGCAAGTAAAGGGTGCTTAATATGCCCGCGGTGAGAATGCCATCGATAACACTCAGTACGATGCAGATGATGATATGGATTAAAACAAAGCACCAATACTCTTTTCTTCTTGCTCTGCCAGTGAAAACCGCATACTTTTTTAGAACGTCAAGATACCAGTTCATGATTACTTCCTTTCTGCATTTAGGTTTTTAAATTTTTGATTCCTACGTCAGGATTTCCTGGCCTGAGGCAGTCAAATTAATTTCTTCAGCAGTAGGCGTTATGTCATCATAAAAACGCGCGAAAGCGACATATATATAGGGAATCAGCCACAGAAAACCAATGCCCAGTGTCAGAAGACACAGTAGGCCCCAGCCGATAAAGCGCAAACCAAGGCAGAAAAGTTTCCATCTGTTTCCCCGCATCATTTCTTTACTTTTGGTGATGGCTTCCAGGGGGCCGATTGAGTCGTCTTCCGCAAGAATGAAGTAGATCATGGTATAGGATAATGCCGCCATAATACCCGGAATGATTAAAAGCAGCATCCAGAGCAGCACAAAAATCAGCGCCAGAAGGTAGGTGCCAAGGCAGGCCCAGAATTTTTTAATGCCGTCGAATAGCTGCGCAATCGTTGCTTCCTGTTTTCTTGCAATAGACAGGGAAAAAATTGCTATACCGACCATCAAGGGGGCTCCAACAATTATGCTGATCAAGAACCCGGCTTTTGGGATGAGTTGAACAGCAAATATAATCACGTAATATATAACATTCACTCCAATGGCCAGCCCCCATCGGCCCTTGAGCGCATCGCGTGCCTGGGTCATCAAATCCCTGTTTTCAGTTTGTGAAAGTGTATTCATCATACCTCCTTGTGATAATGAATATTTTCCTATGCAATAATGGCTGATTACTGTCCTTTGGCTGTTGTGCCGTGCGCATCACTTTTCAATCGCATTCATTGCTTATTCAGCAGTGGGAGTCGCTTCAGCAGCAGTGCTTCTAACGCGAGCCGTCTGCCTCCGCGGGGTCCTTTTGCGGCCAGCAGGCCGCCTGCGTTTACTCCTGGAATACTTAGACTCCAGTGCATCTATTCTGGACTTGACTTGGGTAAGCTCACTTTCCACATTGTTGATTTTGTTTTTTAATTCTTCTTCCTGCCCTCCATTACAGCCATACAGGGCCAAGGCAAGAATAAGCGTTGCAAGAATCGTAGCTGCTTTCATCGTGGGCTCCTCCATGAATGTAATCATTTAATCGGGTGCAGCCGGCCCGTGTCTCAGATCGACAGGGCGGCCCATTTATTTTTCTATTCCTGGGATTTGTTGGTTTGTTTTAAAACCGACATTGCGGTGGCAACCATTGATGACATATCTCCTAAGTTTGAGGGGATAATCATGGTGTTATTTTCTTTTGCCAGTTTTCCAAATTCAGCAATATATTTTTCTGCAACTCTCAGGTTTGCGGCATTTTCACCGCCGGACAGACTTAAGGACTCTGCAATCTTTCGTATTCCATCAGCAGTCGCGTGAGCAATGAGTTCAATTTCCTTGGCTTGGCCTTCAGCCTCATTGATGCGTTTTTGCTTTTCACTTTCAGATACTTCAATAGCTTCTTTTTTCAAGCCTTCAGCGCGGTTAATCCTGGATTGCCTGTCACCTTCAGATGTTGCAATTGAGGCGCGTTTTTCCCGTTCCGCCTTCATCTGTTTTTCCATCGCATCCATAACGGTACGGGGCGGAGTAATATCCTTTATTTCATAGCGCAGTACTTTAACACCCCAGTTTTGCGCGGCTTCATCAATGGCGGATACAACTTGCTGGTTCAGGCTTTCGCGTTCTTCAAAGGTTCTGTCCAATTCAATCTTACCAATGACAGATCTGAGTGACGTTTGAGCAAGTTGACTGGCTGCGAGCCGGTAATTATCAATGCCATATGCTGAAAGTTTACTGTCTATTACCTGAAGATACAGAACCCCGTCGACTGATACGGAAACGTTGTCCGTTGTAATGCAATCCTGAGATGCAATGTCCAGCACTTCTTCTTTGAGTGTTCTTTTATAGGCCACGTTATCCAGGAACGGGATTAAAATATGGAAACCGGCACTCAATGATTTGTTGTATTTGCCTAAACGCTCGACAATATATTCAATTCTTTGCGGAACAATAACAGCGGTTTTTATAAGCAATACAATAACAATGAAAGCAATAACGCCAGCAACAACTAATGATCCGTTCATTTCTTTTCTCCTGATAGAATTTTTACTTTAAAAGTGAGACCATCTTCAGATTCTTTATTTTCAATTACAACTGATTGCCCTATTGCAATATCAGTATCAGCCACAGCCCTCCAAAAGCTTCCCATAGCTTTTATTTCTCCGGGGATATCCGCGGTTATTTCTTTTGTAACGAGAGCCTTTTTGCCGATTTTCGGGTCGGCAGAGCTGTCATCGGTATTCTCAAGTGTAGTTCCTTTAAATGTTTTGAGGCTATATGTGCGAAGTGTGAACAGAAGAACCAGCGAAGAAACGGTGAATATAATTATTTGCGTTGTTAGGCCAATATCAATCACCCAGACTGCCAGCCCGGTTATCCAGCATCCGGCCATAAAGAAAATTAAAATAAATCCGGGGACTATGAATTCGACAGCCAGAAATGCAACTCCTGCAAGAAACCAGAGCAGCGAAGGTGAGATAGTCATGAGGTCCTCCATTATTATTGGTTGGCAGTCTGTTGGAAAACGCCCATCTGCTGCGTTGCTCTGCGTCCTCGGTCACTGCGGCGTACAAAACGTACGCCTCATTCCCTCGGACTTGCGCGCCTTGCATTTGTGCATTTTTGAACAGACTGCAAAAAACTTTTTCGAAAACAATTTAAAGTCGCAATAATTTTTCTTTATGTGAGCCGTTAATTGAATGTGACAGATTGTAATACCTTTTCAAGCTTTTGCAAGCCTTCTTCATCCCGGTAATTGAGTGCGATTAACAATGCATAGTCTTTATAGATAGCGGCAAACTGTTTTTGAAAGTATTTAATCTGTCCCATTTTAAACGTCATTTCCAGAACATCAAAATGTAATGTGCCCAGTGATGTTTCATAGATTTCTCTGGGGTAGAAAGGCTTGACAGCACTTTTTTCGAAAATCTTTTTTGTAGTAAAATGATAATCACTGCCCCTTTGCATTCCGGGCAGATGTTTTACTTTTTCGGCCATTATCAGCAAACTGGGGTTCGAGGCAACGGGAGCCCCTGGAGGTTTTTCAGAGGCGAGTATTAGACTTAAATTTTTTAAATCGGATGCTTTTGCAACAGTTTGCAAATTTTCATTATCTCCAACTATTGTTTTTACAGCTTTTTTCATAAGCTCGATACGCATTTCATCATCCATTACATACCACGATTGTGGAATAGAAATTTGCATATTAAAATAGTTGTTTGAATAAACATTGTTTTCAAATTTACCAAAATCTATGGGTTCTTGCTGTTGTTTGCTGCATGAGCATACCAGCATTGTGAGAGATATAAGAGTAATTACAAGCATTGAACGAAGAGTTTGCATGCGTGTTCCTTTCCGGGGATGTATATTTCAAAAATACAGGTCGTTTGTTGTTATGTTCTCATCGGCCTGCCAAATAAAAGTTTTAATGATTTCAGCAACTATTCTATCACTATTTTGAGGGGTTACTCTTAATTTTTCACAATTGCGCCCGGCATACATTCGAAGCCTCGGGTTGTTCAGGTCATCCAGTTGTGAAAACACTCCGGTTCGGCAGCCAATCTGGAAGAGCCTTTGCTCTGCTTCGTCCAGGGAAAGGAACTTCTTAATAACGCCTGTCATGCGGTCTTTCTGCCCGGGCAGGGTTCCGTTGACCTCCTGCAGCAAATTCAGGATATGATCGCTTTTAATCGTGCTGGTTATTCCTTCTAGCGATTCAATGAAGAGGAGAATCTCTTCGGCGACCTGAATGTCGTTCATGGGTTCAAGCGTGCCGTCGTGTACATCCTTGAACAGTTCGATGTTTTTAGGGATGGCCAGGGTTCTGAGCCGGATAAAGTCGGGGTTAATCTGGTTTATGGCATCGGCGGTCTCTAAGGCGTGCTCTCGGGAAAGTTTCTTGCCGCCAAGACCGGGCATGAAATATTCGGATAACTGTATACCGGCTTGTTTCACCTTTTGTCCGGCAAGAATGTGTTTTTCTTTATCCGTGCCCTTTTTAATTATTGCGAGTATGGTGTCCGACGCGGATTCCAGTCCCACATGGATGCGGTTAAGACCGGCTGCTGCCATGCGTTCAAGATTTGCATCGCTGATGCGCGCAATTGTCTGCGAGCGGGCATAGGAGGTGATGCGCTCAATCTTCGGGAAGGTGTCTGTCAGGTACTGTAAAACCGTTACCAGATCATCGGGTTTCATGATCAGGCTGTTTGAATCCTGCAGAAAAACTGATTTCATCCCGTTTCGTACCCAGCTCAGGGCAGCGTAAGAGGCCATCTCATCCGGGCCGGTGGTTGGCTCAGGCGTTTCGCCGCTGTTGATCTTCTCAACATAGCTGTGAATGAGGTCAATATCCCTGATGATATGGTCAACCGGGCGCAGGCTGAATTTTGTATCCTTGTACAGGTTGCAGAAGGTGCAGCGGTTCCAGGGGCAGTTTCTGCTGACACGGATCAGCAGGCTGCCGCTTTCACTGGGCGGGCGGATGGGGCCCTGTTCAAATCCGCTGTAGTGTTTGTCTTTTTTCATTGGTTTTATTGTAAGGTTGTTTGTCTTATCCTGTCCATTATATCTTCAAAAAACTTTTTTCATGCATTAAAAAAGCCTCTGAAAAGAGGCTTGGTAACGCTATTCAAAATAACTGGCCCGGTTTGATCCGGTTGCTGTTTGGTGCACCCGAACGGCTGCGCGTACAGAGAAGGCATCTCAGTCGCGCATATCAGATCAATGCTGTTCGGTTGCAGCACGAAGTTTATCGTTGCCGATGGCCGGCTGTACCCGGGAACCTGGCAGACATCTTTTTCCTGAACCGTTGACGCTCTGCGCGAGCGCTACGCCGTTTGTTTCCCGGTGACTGAGTCGCAGCAGATGGATGGAAAACGCCCCCGTGCTGCGCTGCCCCCGGCATACCCCCTACCGTTGCATGCCAGATATCAGACCATCGGTGCGCTGCTTGTATGAATTCCCGCAGATCGCTTGCATGGTTTGCAAATTTTTTTGCCTGGCTCAACCAGATGCGCTGTAAGTCCTTATCCGGCATGCTGTGCAGATTAATTTTCGCGTGCATGTTACTTCAATTACCTACCGGATGGTCAGGAATTGCAGGCACTCCCTCCGGAACCTTTACAGGATGGTCAGGAATTGCAGGCACTCCCTCCAGAACCTTTACAGGATGGTCAGGAATTGCAGGCATTTTCGCCAGTGCGGTTTCGGCAGCAGCTGCAGCCTGTTCCCGCAGTGCGGTTTCGGCAGCAGCTGCAGCCTGTTCCCGCAGTGCGGTTTCGGCAGCAGCTGCAGCTTGTTCCTGCAGCTCTTCCTGCAGGAGGGCCTGTGTTTCATCTTTGACAGCGGATACTTCCGCCTTCAAGTCGTCGGCAATATCCTTGACCTCGGCAAGTTCGCCTTTCACGTCGGAAAGTTCGCTTTCCATGTCGGCAAGTTTCTTGTCTTCTTGCTGCGATTTTTCGCCACTGCAGCTGCACAGTACCAGTGCGAGCAGAGCTGCTGCGATTAATGCACTTGTTCTCATCATGTCTCCTCCTTGTATGTCGGGTTATTGGCCTTCCTCGGTGCGCCCCTACAGCATCCGGTACGGCATAAGCCGTTTTACCGATTGGCGTATGCGGCTACGGGATGCCTGAGAATGTTTCGATAAGTGTTATGTAGTTTATTTGGGATGTAATTTCAAGGGGGGTGGTTCTGTTACATGAACTGCGCAGTTAGATATGCAGGGTCAGCTGACCCCGATTAGTATCCCACGTATTCTGGATTGCCCATTTTTGTCTTTAGAAAATTGTTTTTAAGTATTAAAAAAGCCTCTAAAAAGAGGCTTACCAGTGCTATTTCGGATAGTTAGCTTGGTCCGACCCGGTTATTTTTTGGCCAGACTACGAATCTTTAAAAGTCGCTTTCCTGCTTCGGCAAGGGTATCTTGCTTCTTTGCAAAATGGAACCTGATATATCTGTGGACCGGCTCCCGGAAAAAACTCGATCCGGGCACTGCGGCAACGCCGATTTCAGCGGCCAGCCACTCGCAAAATTCCATGTCATTTGTTACACCGAATTCCGAAACGTCAACCATGACGTAATACGCTCCTGCCGGCGTAATGTAGGAAAGGCCGGCCTGGTCGAGGGCGTCAAGAAACAGCGTGCGCTTTGCAGTATACTTTGCTGCTAAGCCGCTGTAATAGGAATCAGGAAAGTTAAGCGCAATGACTGCCGCTTCCTGCAGCGGGGCGGGAGCACCAACGGTCAAAAAATCGTGCACCTTGCGCGCTGCGGCGATGACATTCGGAGGCGCGATGATATAGCCAAGCCGCCAGCCGGTGATGGAATATGTTTTGGAAAGCGAGCTGCACGAAATAGTTCTTTCGAACATGCCGGGTAGCGAAGCGAAATAGGTATGCACGTGAGGCGCATAGACAATGTGTTCGTAGACCTCGTCGGTAATGACGAAAGCGTCAAACTCTTCGGCCAGGCTCGCGATGTACATCAGCTCGTCGCGGGTAAACACCTTGCCGGTGGGGTTGCCCGGATTGCACAGGATAAGCGCCTTGGGGTGCTTTTCAAATGCTTTGCGAAGCTCGGCAGGGTCGAATGTGAATTCCGGCGCATGGAGCGCAACGTGCAAAGGCTCCGCACCGCTCAGAATCGCGTCCGCGGCATAGTTTTCGTAAAAAGGTGAAAATATAATAACCTTATCGCCCGGATTGATCACTGCCAACATGGCGGCCATCATTGCTTCTGTGCTGCCGCAGGTAACGGTAATGTTCGTTTCGGGATCAATGGGTATTCCCATGAAGCGCTGCTGCTTTTTCGCCAGAGCATGCCGGAAAGCGGGAGCGCCCCAGGTAACGGCGTACTGGTGAGGGCCCGAGACTGCAACGCGCTGCAGGGCCTCTTGCAGCTCGACGGGGGGATCAAAATCGGGGAAACCCTGCGAAAGGTTAATAGCATTGGTTCGGTTGGCAATCCGGGTCATGTGCCGGATAACCGATTCTGTAAACGAGGTTGTGCGTCTGCTGATATCCGGCATGTCTATTTTTCAGTTAAGGGCAGTTTCAATACTCTTCTGTGTTTCGGTAAGGCAGGATATAGAATGAGTGCGGGGGTGTCAAGCAAATGATAAGGCTCAGGTCTACACTCCTGACAGGCAGATTGTCACATGTGGAGACTTGACCCCTATTTTTCCACTAAAAAACCTTTCGAAAGAGGCGTGGCAGTGCTATGAGCTGAATGTGACCCGGTTATTGTGGTTCCTGTCACTATTCCGGGATAGCTGACCCGCAGAGGGATATTTTTTTATTTTGTTGTTTTTTTTGTGTACTCATATCCTATACTAAAACATGAAGGGGCAAGCGCTTAGCACCTCACTACCAGTAAAGGAGGCATGATGAATGTATGGTATGCAGAACTAAACCGGCCGTTTCTGACCCCGCCAAACTGGTTGTTCGGTCCTGCCTGGACGACCCTCTACATCATGATAGCCATAGCCATTATCTTCTATTATAAAGCATCCGGGAAGGAGCAAGTGCTGCTGACCACTGCTATTCTGGTTGTACATCTTATCGCGAACTTCTCATGGACCCCGCTTTTCTTCGGACTTCAGAATCCGCTACTTGCCCTGCTTGATATTCTTATTCTGGACGTGACCCTGCTGGTGCTTATCTATTTGTTCTGGCAGGCAAGCACGGTTGCATCATTGCTCCTGATTCCCTATCTGCTGTGGGTAAGTTTTGCGACCTATCTAAATGCAGGTTTCTATTGGCTCAACAGGGGGTAGTGCCCGCCAATACGTATAGTAGACTGCCCATGAAACACTTCTCTATTTGTGAACCAGGGAAGTGTTCCCTGGTTATGTTCATAATAGTTAACAGCACAAGGAGGCACACAATGACTATGCTGATAAAAGACGCTATTACCTGGGTCGGAAAAGTCGACTGGGAAATTCGCAAGTTTCACGGCGAGGAGTATTCAACTCATCGCGGGTCAACATACAATTCCTATCTGGTGCGCGATGAAAAGGCAGCCTTGATCGATACAGTCTGGGCCCCTTTTGGGAAGCAATTCACAGAAAACCTCTCGAAAGTAATCGACCTGCAGAACATAGATTATGTCATTGCCAATCACGGCGAAAAGGACCACAGCGGCGCTCTTGTCGAGCTCATGCGGCACATCCCGGATACACCAATTTATTGTACACAAAACGCGGTGAAATCACTGAAGGGCCAGTATCACTGTGACTGGAATTTCAAAACAGTAAAGACAGGTGACACGCTGTCGCTGGGTACAAAAGATCTGATCTTTATCGAAGCGCCCATGTTGCACTGGCCCGATACTATGTTTTGCTACCTGACCGGAGACAACGTGCTTTTCAGCAACGATGCCTTTGGGCAGCATCTGGCATCAGAGGGGCTGTTCAACGACCTGGTTGACCGGGATGAGCTGATGCAGGAGTGCATAAAATACTATGCAAACATCCTTACCCCTTTCAACATGTTCGTAGAAAAGAAGATACAGGAAGTACTGGACTTGAAGGTGCCGGTAGACATGATTTGCCCCAGCCACGGCGTAATCTGGCGGCAGGATCCTTTGCAGATAGTCAACCAATACCTCGAGTGGGCCCGCAACTATCAGGAAGACCAGGTTACCATTGTGTATGACACTATGTGGGACGGAACCAGGCGGATGGCTGAGGCAATTGCCCGGGGGATTAGCGGTGCAGATAAAGCTTTGACAGTAAAGCTGTTTAATATCGCGCGGTCTGATAAGAATGACGTAGTGACCGAGGTGTTTAAATCAAAGGTGCTGCTGATGGGCTCACCGACCATTAACAAGCGGATCCTCTCGGCTGCGGGCGGTTTTCTGGAAGAAATCAAGGGGCTTGGCTTTAAAAACAAAAAAGCAGCGGCCTTTGGTTGTTACGGCTGGAGCGGGGAAGGAGTAAAAATTATTTCTGAAGGACTCAAGGAGTGCGGCTTTGAGCTGATCAATGAGGGCCTTCGCACGACATGGAATCCGGACAGCACGGCAATCGATCAGTGCATAGCCTTTGGGCAGCAGGTGGTCGGCGACGTTCAATAAATAAGGGCTTTCACGATATCAGTTGATAAACTGCAGGAAGGGCGATTATGGAAAACAGGTTAAAGCTTGGGGGCTTTTTGTTGAGATATTCCTGGCGGCCGCTGTTTGTTTGTGCTGTGCTGCTATCCTTTGCAACCATCGTTCCCCTATTAACCATACCCGCTCCTTTGGCGGGCCCGGTGCGCCAGGTTCTTGCTATCTGCATCATCTGTTCGGTCAGCTGGTTGTGTATCCGGCTTGTGAGTGGTCTTGAGGAAAGTATCCTTGGGCAGTACGACATAGCCACCCAAGACAACCTCAAAGCCCGCACAATGCACACGCAGCTGCGTGTCATTAAAAAGATTGTTATTGTTATTATTATAGGTGTAGGTTTTTGTGCCGTGCTGATGCTGTTCGAGCGTGTACGGCAGCTGGGCATGAGCCTTTTGGCCTCGGCCGGCATCGCAGGCATCATTATCGGCTTTGCAGCGCAACGCAGTATCTCAACGCTTTTTGCAGGACTGCAGATTGCCGTTACACAGCCCATCAGAATTGACGATGTCGTGATTGTTGAAAATGAATGGGGCCGTATTGAGGAAATAACCCTGACCTATGTGGTTGTGCGGATTTGGGACCTGAGGCGGTTGGTGCTTCCGATAACATATTTTACCGAGAAACCCTTTCAGAACTGGACCCGCAGCAGTGCAGACATTCTCGGCACCGTGTTTATTTATATGGATTACACGGCTTCTGTGCAGGTAATTCGGGAGAAATTTTTCGAAATACTCGACCAATCAGATCTGTGGGATGGTAAGGTGCGCGGCGTACAGGTAACCAATACAACAGAGCGTGCTATGGAAATACGGGCATTGATGAGTGCGCCGGATGCTTCAATAGCCTGGGATCTTCGCTGTGAAGTGCGCGAAAAATTAATTGATTTTATTCAACAGCGCTATCCGGGTTCCCTGCCGAAAGTCAGGGGCGAAATTCTGGGCGACAAACCGGGGTAAGTCGGCCTTCATAGTGTTCATAACGGTTACAACAAGCATGGTTCTATTGTTAGCCACGAGCAATGAAAGGAGAAAAATATGACAACCTATACCTGTACAACAAGTGGTGTGGTGTCCTTCGAGAAGGATTGCGCGCCATCCTACGAGCCACTCGGGAAGGAGCACACAATCGAGTCGCGGCTTGCGGGCTACGAGGCCCTGGCTTGGAAGGTGATCGGCGGACACGGTTATCCGACCACCTTGGATGAGTTTTGTGAGGAGTTTAAAAATGGCTCCAACCATCCCGATGCGGTCAAAATTGCCCATGGTATATTTCTTCACACGCAGGCCATTCGCGATCAGGTTAAGCAGGGTGATGCCGAGGGTGCCGCACTTGAGGCACTGCGACTGGAACATCAGGCGGCAAAACTTATGGCTGAGTCTAATGGCTGACTTTTGTGCACTGCCTGACTATTGTGAGGGGGCTGGCAGGGAGATCCATGCCGGTTGTACCTTCAAAGAATAAAAAAGCCCCTCAAAAGGGGCTTGGTATCGTAGTTCAAAATAGTTAACGGGGTCCGACCCGGTTATGGGGTTAATGAGTATCGTGCCCCTGGATTTCAATTATAATCAATCATCATGATTTGGAAGGAGGCAGAATGGACGTATTTTACCTGTCCCTTCTGCCTCCATACCATGAAGGCCTGCTACATCTGCCAGATGAAGAAATCACCCTCTTCAACGGGCAGTACGATCTTAAGTTTTAGAAACTCATCCGCAATGATGCCAAAGGCTTCACCGCCGTTATCGGTGTCATAATATTTAAATTTGACTTTGCCAAGTGATCCGGCGCTAACGACATCATCATTGGTAAAAAATTGTCCGTCATTGCCGGGCTCCACTCCAACGGCCAGTACACTGCCAGCACCCCAGGCTCCCACCTTGACGGAGCCAACATCGCCGCTAACGTGCCAGATTGAGTTCAAAAGCGAACCCTTAATGGAGGCCTTGCCCAGAGTATAACCCTTCCGCGACGTTTCTTCGCCCGTAAGATCTACATGGCCAGCGAAATCACCTTTAATTGTCAGCTTGTCGATCCATTCGGCCTCTATGCTGCTTCCGGCCTCGGTTCCGGCAATTTTTACCTTTCCAATCCCGCCGGTTACTGTCAGCATGCCGGTCAAGACAACGTCCTTAGCCTTGATGCCCTTCAATGAACCGGTCACATCAAGTTCACTAAGATATATAAAGGTTTTTTTCAATTTCGTTTTTATGGTTAGAGAGGAATCTTCAGTCGTGCCGGTTAGTTCAATCCGCGCAATGTCAATCTCGTTCAATTCAAAGATAACATCCAAGGCACCAGGGCCTTTGAGAGTGACCTCGGTCACTGGCGAAGTAAGCGGAAATGAAACACATATGCTGCTTGCGCAGGTATATAGATCCCCGCAGTCACTGTCTTCAAGGCATTCCACGCAGCTCTCGGTTGTTTCGTCGCAAACCGGAGTTTCGCCCTCGCAGTCAGTGTCGTCAATACATTCCACGCAGAACGCGCCATTCCATACAGTGCCTACAGGACATTCGAGAGTATCATCAATACCATTACAATCGTTGTCCAGCGTTTCTGTCGCCTCATATGGATCAGAAGAAATCTCCACATACACATAGCACGGAGGTCCTTCTTCACAAATATTGCCGATATCATTATTATCGTAATCACCTTGGATAGGATTAAAGTCATCAGGGCAATTGTCACAGGCATCGGGGAATGTATCATTGTCAGTATTATCTCGGCAGGCATCTCCTGTCCCGTCCTCGCATGTGTCTTGTTGATCATAATTTGAATCATCAGGACAATTGTCGCAGGCATCACCCAGAGTATCGTTATCATAGTCGCCCTGGTCGGAGTTGGAAGTGTTTAGGCAGTTATCCAGATAGTTTTCAATGCTATCATCGTCTCCATCTCCAAAAGGATCGTCGCACACCTCTTCAGGATAGGCACGATAGCCATTCCAGGGGTTGAGAAACCCAAAAGAAGTGGGAGAATAGCACACATGAAAATCAGCTGCGGTGCCACTAAAAACGTCATCACCCATCACAGGAGAGTCTCCAGGAAAATATGCGCTGCTCATGCGCCAGTTACCCTGAAACGCTTGTTTGACAATTTTGGTAACACTTTCAGGAATAATCACGCTGGTTAAGTTGGTGTTATTCCTTAGCGCACCTCTTTCAATGGTTTCAAGACCATTTCCCATATTGACAGTGGTTAAAGAATCCATTGGGCTAAGACAATAATTATTAAGAGTAGTAACGCTGTCGGGAAGGGTTACCTCCGTTATAAAATGAGCAGCTCTGAGCGCAGAAGCCTCAATAGAGATAACGCCGTCTGGAACCGTAAATGCGCCGACTCTAGCAAGTGGAAAATACATAAACTTTGTTCCCGACTTGTCATACATAACGCCATCACTACTGGAGAAGTTGGCATTAGCCGGGTCAACGGTTATTTCTTCTAAAGCTGCTGTCTCCCAAAGAATACCGTTGCCAATTGCAGTAACGCCGCTTCCGATATGTATGCTGGTCAAACCCTTACATCCATAAAACGTCGGCCCTACGAGGGTGGTCACGCTGTCCGGAATGGTCACGCTGGTTAAACCAATAGCATTACTAAATGAACCGGTCATCCACCCACCGTTCATAATAAGCACACTGTCCGGAATGGTCACGCTGGTTAAAAGTTCACAGGCAACGAAGGAGCCGTCAGCAAGCTCGGTAACGCCGTCAGGAATGATAAACGCGCCGGCAATGCCCTTGGGAGCAAGCAGAAGGGTTGTCTGATCTTTGTTATATAGCACACCATCCAGACTGCTGAAGGAAGGATTAGCTTCATCAACGATATACTCGGTTATCGAGGGAGTATCGAAAGCAATACCTACATTAATGCTGGTAACGGTGTCTGAAAAGGTCACACTGGTTAAAACAGGTGATTCACTAAACGCATGTGCCGGAATTGTAGTTACGCCGCTTGGAACGCTAAATGCGCCGGCCACACCACAGGGATATTGAATAAGCGTTGTTCCATCGATACTGTACAGCGCATCCGCACTGCTCGCATCATCCGCATTGCTGTAAACGGTATTCGCCGGGTCAACAGTTATGCTGGTCAGGTTGGGACATCCTCTGAACGCCTGAGCCTGTATGGCGGTAACGCTCGCTGGAACGTTCACACTGGTTATACCGGCTGAATAAAACGCTTGTCTGGCAATTGTGGTAACACTTTCAGGGATAGTCAGGTCGGTTACAGCGGTGGTTTTATTAAAAGATAGTTTCCCAATAGTGGTAACGCCGTCGGGAATGCTAAACGCGCCGGATTTCGCCGTAGGAAAAATAATAAGAGTTTCCCCAAGCTCGTCATACACGACGCCATCAATACTGGTGAAGTTGGCATTAGCCGGGTCAACGGTTATGCTGGTCAGACTGGTACAATTATCAAAGGCTGCCGTAGAAAGACTGTCAACGAGTGCGGGAATGTTCACACTGGTTAAAGCAGCGCAGTTTTTAAACGCACTGGAAATAGTGGTAACTTTGTCAGGTATGGTTATACTGGCTAAACCGGTGTTGGCAAACGCCGAAGCGCCGATGCTGGTAGCGTTATCGGGCAAATCCACACTGGTTAAATCGGTGCATTTAGAAAAAACAGAACCATTAATGACTGCAACAAACTCAGGAATGGTTATACTGGTTAAACCGGTGCGGGCAAACGCCGAACCGCCGATTTCTTCAAGACTGTCAGGAAGAGTCACACTGGTTAAACCTGTACAATCCAGAAACGCTGAAGCGTTGATGTTGATAACACCTTCAGGGATAGTCACGCTGGTTATAGTAGTAATTTCACGGAAAGCATTAGTCCCAATGCTCTCAACCGGCATACCGATTACCGTGTCAGGAATAACAATAGCTCCGCCGGCTCCGTTATAGCCGGTAATGGTAATTACACCGTCATCTCCAGTATATTCAAAATCTCCCACGTCCCCCCAATACTGCCCGAAAGCATTTGTTGCTACAAACGCCAACAAGCAAACAAGCAGCCCACAAATTTTCTTTCTCTGCATGTGAATACTCCTCTCCCTAAGATTTAATCTGTTGTATCCGGATGTGACCGCCTGCTTCAGGCAGATCATATCTCTTCTATTTTTGTATCTTTTTTTTTGCTGTCCTCAGATCGCGACATTGTTTGGTTATTGTCGCTTTATTCTCTCCCTTCTAAATGACAACGTTTATAAAAGTATCCAATTTCCAATTTAATTAAAAAAAATTAAAAATTTTGGGCAATAAAAAATGCGGCAGAATGAGTGGTTAGGGCACCCAAACTGCCGCATTTTTCTATTCTTACGTCTGTCAAGAGTTGGCCGACCCTTAGCAGAACCCATCATAGCTTCTCCTGCATGTTCTCTAGGGGAAGCCTTTGAACAATTGTAATCGTTTGCCGGAAAAGTGTCTTTGATCTATTGGCATACTTAACCCGGTAGTATCATTTCACAAACGTCTGTTTGTTTAACTTGTTGAGGCTTTAATAAATTTAAACATGCTTATGGAGTATGCGCAAGGGAGTATAATCGGGGGGGGTATAGGGTATATAAAATACCCCCACTATTGTTTTAAGGTGTTAAGGTGGGTATGCAGGTTAGTTTTTGTATTCGTTATACCCAGCTTTTTGCGGATATTTTTCCTGTGATTAATAACTGTATCCGGAGATAGATTCAGCAGGTTTGCTATTTCCTTATTGCTATGACTATGTTTAATTAAATCTGCTACCTGAATTTCAGTAGCGGTTAAATGAATATATCCCGATGTTAAGTCGCGTGTAAAAGGTGAAATAATTTCCTGCAGGTTTGCGTCGATTATCTTAATAAAATTTTGCTGCCTGGTCTCGGGACAGATTTTAGCCAGTTTTTTTAAATATGGTTTAACCAGGGTATTCATTGTTTCGGTTATTTTTTTTTCAAGTTCCAGCCGATTTTCATCCTTATGTTTGATGAGTACCTTGCACGCAGTATTCAACTCCTCAAGATTATAATTCTTATCCTTTAATTCCCGATCTTTTTTTTTCAGCAGGGTGTTTGCTGTCTTAAGTGACTGCGTCTTGTCCAGTAATGCGGCAGTGCGTTTTGCTATGCGTTTTTTTAATTTTTGAGTGAGATCTTCTTCTAGATGTTTAAATCTAGTGATATCCCTGGCAACAGCATAATTTGTGCGCTCTTTGACAACTGGTATACATGTCCATGACAGCCACTTGTATGAACCATCTTTACATCTATAACGATTCTCATATCTGGTTATTGACATCCCTTCTAATAACAGGTCGTTAGCGCTTACTGTTGCATCCAAATCGTCTGGGTGAACAAAATCGGTATAGGGGCGCTCATACAATTCTTTTTTTGAATAACCTAGTGTTGTTTCAAAAGCATTATTTATAAGCGTAAAATTTCCATCCATATTCGCCACACACAGCAAATCGACAGAAAAATTGAAAAATTTAACCATCATTTTTTCGGTCTTCTGACTTTTGTCTTCAAACAAAGATTCCAGTTCCTTGTTTTTTAGTTCTAATTCTTCATAGGTTGGTTTTTTTGCCATTAGCAAGACCTCAAATTACAGTATTAGATTTTACTGCAGTAAACTACAACCAGCAATATTGATCATGCTTCAGATCAGTCAACATATAATCAGGTATGCTAACCGTCGGGAGAAACATCGAGTGTGAAGGTTAACGATAACCATTGTATGATTCTATAATTCGGATGGCTAGCGGGGCATTAAAAGACATTTATTTTAAAGACTCAAGGTAGTAGACGAGATTTTTGTTAGTGTTTGTTATCCCCAGTTTTTTCCGGATTTTTTTTCTGTGGAACGCAACTGTTTGTGATGAAATATTGAGGCTTTCAGCTATTGCCTTGTTGCTGTAGTTTTTTCTAAGAAGATTAGACACCCGAATTTCAGTCGCGGTCAAATTTGCATATCCGGATGACAATTTGCGGGAAAAAGGCGAAATGATTTCTTTCAGGTTTTCATTGATTATCTTAATAAAATTTTGCTGTCTTGTGTCGGGGCAGATTTTGACCAGTTTGCTGAAATATGGTTCAACCAGTAGTTTCATTGATGCAATTAATTGCTCTTCAAGTTCCGCCCTGTCAATATTCTTTTGCTCAACTAATACCTTCAAAGCAGTATTCAACTCCACAAGAATAGTATTTTTTTTCTTTAATTCCGTCTCTTTTACCTTAAGTATCCGCGTCTTGTCCTTTAATCTGGCAGTGCGTTGTTTTACGCGCTGATCCAATAGATCGTTTGTTTGCTTTAATTTTCCCTCTGTCCGTTTGCGCGCTGTAATGTCTTCAACTATTGCAAGATGAAAATCAGGCTCTTCTCCAACATCCCACAAAGCAGCTACGGTGAGGTTACCCCATACTAACGAGCCGTCATTATGGATATAGCGTTTTTCCATTGAAAACTCGCGCACATCTCCATCCATTAACCTTTGCATATTGTCCAGGTCTGCCTGAAGATCGTCCGGATGCGTTATTGCCATAAATGTGGTTGCCGTCATATCATCCTTTTTGAGTCCAAACAGATCACAAAATTTTTGATTAACCTCGATAAGTTGCCCGTTTCTGCTGTTTATAATGGAAAAACCCCTGGCCGTCAGTTCGAATATAGTGTTAAATCGAGACTCTATTTTCATTCGAAACGCACCTCTTTTCCAATTTTTTAATACTATGCTTAAAACAATCCAGCCTTACCTGAACAATCTTTAAACTCCCGCTCGTTTAAAGATTGCGAGAAAGATACAAATGTATTTTTCAAAAGTTCCGGACTGAATCGGGGTCGACCTACAGATGGTTTGCTATTCATTTTTTTATAATCACATCGCTACTGTGCTGTTATTTCAAACTGATCGCTAGCATTTTTCAATCCATAGAATTCCCTTTTTTTATCATATGCGCTAAAAATAGCAAATTTTCTGTACCGTCCAAGACCGCTAAAGAACTGTTGTAAGCAGTAAAAAAGCCCCTCAAAAGGGGCTTGGTATCGTTATTTAAAATAGTTGGCCTGATCCGTCCCGGTTATGGGTAGAGTGCCCATGGTTCCTTAATAGGCTCCCTGTGAATAGGTAAGCTCATAACTATGTGAGTAGATTTCAAATATGAGACCGAAGGGATCTTCCATATACACCATTCGGTAGGGCTTTTCACCGGGATAATACTCGCGAATCGGCATTCTCTGTTTGCCGCCATGCGTCACTATCTTTTTCACAAGACCCTCTATATCCGGATCCTGAACACAAAAATGAAATGTGCTTGTTTTCCAGTAGTCAAATTCCTTTGGCTTCTCATTGTTTTTAAATTCAAACATTTCTATCCCGATTTTGTCACCTGTAGACATGTGCGCGATTTTGAAAGAGCCCCAGCCGGTTCCAAATACATCCGTGCACATTATTCCTATCGGTGTTTCTGACTCCTCGGTGATAACGGTTGGTTTCATGATTAGATACCAGCCCATAACTTTGCTGTAGAACTCAACGGCTTTCTCTACATCGGGAACGGAAATTCCAATATGTGAAAATGTTCTTGGATAGGTAGCCTCGGCAGTAGCTGCAGTCTGCTGCTGCCGTTCCTGTTGCACGAGGGCCTTTATTTTTTTTTGGGTAGCAGATAATTCCGACTTTAAATTCCCGGCCATGACCTTGAATGCGGCAAGTTCGCTTTCCATGGCGGCAAGCTTCTTGTCCGCTTCCTGCGACTTTTCGCCGCTGCAGCCGCACAGCACCAGTGTGAGCAGAGCTGCTGTGATTAATGCACGTTTCATCATGTTGTCTCCTTCTCTTTCGGTGTGTTTGGTGTACTGTTGCTGGCACACGCATGTGCCGACTGCCCCCAGTTTTTTTAGGTATTTCTCAATACTCCTACATAGCATATAAGAACGATCAAAACGGCTTGTTAATTTCAGTGATACAAACAAATCTCGGAGACATACCGCATCTCCGGGATTTGTTTGTTATTAATTTCTTAGACCGAATGAATACAGGAGATGGTTTTATTTAAACTTAGTCAAATTAGAACCGCCCCCTTTATTACAAAAGCCTTTGCCCGCTGGCCTAGAGATCCTGGGTTGTGGGCCGAATGACCATTTCATTGACCTCCACATTGTTGGGCTGTTCAATTGCATAGGCGATGGCATCGGCAATGTGCTTGGCCGGGATAGCGTGCTGGGCATAAAATTCCTTAACTCCCTTGCGTATTTCTTCGACGGGCGTAGAATCTTCCAGCTCGGTTGAAATCAACCCGGGGGAAATAATAGTCACGCGTATGTCAGGATTTTCCTCACGCAGTCCTTCGGAAATAGCGCGCACTGCATGCTTTGTGCCGCAGTACACCGTAAAATTGGGAACCACTTTGAGCCCGGCAATAGAGGCAATATTTATAATCTGACCTTCCCCGCGTTTCTTCATCAGGGGCAGGGCCGCGGCAATGCCATACAGCACACCCTTAATATTAACGTCGATCATCTGGTCCCAGTCGTCTACGCGGGCCATCTCCATCGGTGCTACCGGCATTATGCCGGCATTGTTAAGCATAACATCCACCTGCCCAAAGTTTTCAACAGCCAGATCAACCAGGGCCGAAACATCTTCACGTCTGGTTACATCGGTAACCTGAACAATTGCCGTACCGCCACTTTTGTTGATGTCGTCGGCAAGGGCTTTTAGCCGATCAATCCGCCGGGCACCCAGAACAACTTTCGCTCCTTTTTGCGCAAGCAGCCGGGCGGTTTCTTCGCCGATACCACTTGACGCACCTGTAATAATAACTACCTTTTCACTTAATGTTTTCATGCAATACCTCCTTAAATGTATGTTGATACCTGTTCTCCATAATAGCATACGAGAACGATCAAAACGGCTTATTAATTTCTATTTCGATAGTTGTCTTGGTCCGATTCGGTCTGATTTTATCTTATAGTGGATGGCTTTATGGGGTGGTGTTGCTATTCGTCACTCCGGCGAAAACCGATGTCCAGCTTTATAATTCCTGATATAAGTCTTTCCATTCAGGATTTTTCTTTTTAATCAGACTGATTTTCCACGCACGCTGCCATTCTTTGATTGCTTTCTCACGGGCAATCGCCGACATCATAGACTCATGCGGTTCATACCAGACCAGCGTATGAACGCCATAGCGTCGTGTAAAACCTTCTACGGTGTCATGTTTGTGTTCCCAGATTCGTTTCATTAAGTCAGAAGTCACACCGACATACAGTGTACCGTTTCTCCGGCTTGCAAGCATATAGACGTACGGCAGTTTTTCTATGAGTTTATGCCCCTCCTCCGTCACTCCGGCGAAGGCCGGAGTCCAGTTTTTTTGAACCACCTAAAAGATTCTGGATACCGGCCTACGCCGGTATGACAGGAGTAGATGTTTTGGTTTTAAACCCCGTTGCAGCGAGGAGAGCCGAAGGCCAAGCTGCTGGGCGCCTTTTCTTTGGATACTTTCTTTGGAGCGCGCAAAGAAAGTATCAACAAAAGTTTTTTAAAAAATTGTTTTATACCTATTCTTCGGTAAAGGCCTCAAGGGCCTTCATGACCTCGGCAACATGCGCCAGGCCCGGTCCGCCCTGCATCAAAACGGCAACTGAGGCAGCCTCTAAAATCTCTTCGCGGCTGGCGCCCTGCGCGAGCGATGCCTGTGTGTGGGCGTAGATGCAGGGCACGCAGCGCAAGCCGACCGCGATTCCGACTGATATCAGCTCCTTTTCCTTGGCACCCAGTGCGCCATCCTCCATCACGCTGTCCCTGAGTCCCATGAAGTTTTTGGATATCTCGGGAAACTGCTGGCCGAATTTGGCGGTAAATTCAAAAAACTCTTCCATTTTTGCGTTAACTTCTTCTTTGCTCATAGGTCTTTCCCCTTTAATGTATTAAGGCAATTAGGGTCAGGTTGTAGGGGTTAAATATTTTTTGAAATTTTCATTTTCAAGCAGCAGCATTGTCGCAGTTGTGAATACAAGAATATCCATGTAAAAAAATGGCAGGTTGCATAAAAATGACACTGCGCAAAATGCTTCAGTATTATTCTGCAATGGAGCTGTTATATATAGCTGCATGAAGGACTTTACAGTTGCCATAATTAAAATTATCAGCATGAATGCGATACTGCATTGCGGGTTTTCAATCAGGCATTTGATGCCGGAAGTTATAGAGAATATTCGTTTCCTTGTTATGAACACAAGGGGGAAAACATAGATCGTAAGGATATTGATAATGATAGTAAGTGTTGTGTTGGCAGCAAATTTACCTAAAATACCGGATAAACTTAGCACAGCATATGGAATGGCGAGGATAAGCATCACCAGGGTGTAATTCCACCAGTGTTTATTAAAAAGCTGCGACCAGATTATTTTGTTTTCACTGCTTGCGTTTTCATAAAACCGACCGTAAATCAAGGGCGCAATAATCATGAAAGCCAGTAACGTCAAACTTGCTAATCCAAGTGATTTTGATGGATCAAAAATGAGCAATGCGCTGAGTATCGCAACGAGAAAAATATTTTTGTTGATGATGCCGATTGACCTGATGAAATAGATCTGAATTTGTTTATCCATGATTGTATTGCTAATCCTTTCCCCTGTTGTTACGCGAATTTGTACATCCTCAGCAGGAATGAAACATAGGCGATGGGGACGGAGTCAACGTATCTACGTAACCATTGTACAATAGGTTGACAGGTTGAATCCGCCCTCTATTCCCTACGTAGAAGGTGGTGTGGACTCGTATGCTGTTCCCGGATGTTACCTGCGTCCCATGATTCGTAATACCCTTATGAACAAGTTGATGATGTCCATATATAATGCTGCTGCACTGTCCACTGCGTTATCTAACGTTTTAGGAATCCGATTTGCACGGCCCCAGTCATAACCAATGTAGCCACAGAATATCAGGGCTACTGCCCAGTCTAACCACCCTTGATGGATTCCCAGAAAAAAAATCTGGAACAGCTCTACCAGAATTACCACAATCAGAGCAATGCTTAGTGCCCCGGCAATACGTGCAAAGAATCGAGGGAACAAGGACCCTAGCAGCATCATGCCGCCCGTAACCAAACCAGTTACTTTGATAGCGTCTAAGACTATGTTGGGGTCGTAGCGGGCAACAACAATATTGATTATTAAACCAAAGGGGACAACGACAAAGTTGTAGCCAATAAAACTCACCACCGGATTGTCGGACTTTTTATATAAATACATGCCGAAAAAGCAACTTGCAAAGTAGCCTATAAAAAATATCCAGGGAGATATAGATAGTATTGATTCAACGGGTATTTCTTTTACCATTACCCAGTTAACCAAGAATCCCCAACACAGAACTGCGCCGATAGTTAAGTTGTAGAGTCCAGGGCTAATTTCATTATCACTATGCCCGGTGCGATCAAATACGTTTGATTCCATTATGTGCTCACCTCTCCTTGTCCTCGGATTTGCTAGGGAGTTTAATTATCTTAAAGAGCTTATTTTAGCAACAAAAAGCTGTTTTTAAGCATAAAAAAAGCCCTTGAAAAGAGGCTTAACTATGAACGCTTCCGGTTAAATCGTTAACCGTAAATTAGTACCTATCAACGTGAGCAATGAAGGCGGCACACTGTGCTCAGCGGCTAAGCTGTTCCATCGTGAAACATGCTCTGTAGTCTCTTCGATTATCTGATTAATTTTGCGTTTGCTGAATAGGGGGCTTAATTCTTCAAGGCTATAAAAGTCTTCTCGTGTAAAGTTATCTCGCTTTCCATTGAGCTTCATCCAGTGACTATTCACCCAAGGGCTTTCGGGCTTGTAGCTGTAGGCTAAATCGTATGCAGGAGCTAATTGCCAGTTGTTTTGATCATCGAGCATGAAAGCAAAGTTTTTAGAATGATCATCATGGTTGCGTGCAACAATATTAAAAACCATGCGTTTAAATATCTGCATCGCATCATCAGGGCTTAATGTAAGCTCTCTCGCAAGTGCGAACAGTTCGCCGTACGAGTACAACCCTACTTGTTTGTAGCTAATGTGCGCCAGGCCATTTAATGTTTGTATATGCCGCTTTTTATTGCCGTCTCGATCAAAACGCCGGGTAACGAAGTGGCGCCTGTTGCCTTCATTCAGCAAGCGACACGGCATCATGTCTATACCGCACGCTTTCGCCATGAGGTAATACACATACTCCATTGTTCCATACCCCATCGGATCGCCAAAAGTTTCCCTATCTTTGTTGTGTTCGCTGACACCATCAAATTTCATTATATAATGAGTAAACCCTTCCGGTACATCTGTTTGCCCTGATCGCACCTGGGTGAAATCATCGTTAAACGCGAGTACCGCTTTTGGCCTGGCTCCGCCTGCACTTACACCTACAGACAATAATGCCAGCATTGCTTCTTTATTTTCCTGTCCCTGTGCCCCAAGGGCTATGTTGAACTGTTCTCGCTTATCTAAAATTTCCTGGGCAATAGAAACCAAAGATTGAATCTTAATCTGTTGTGAAGCGTTTAAATTTTTTCTTTGGGTCGCAGGGTGATATGTTAATGCCCCCATGCCGCGCTTTCCTGTGTATTTAAGACGCTCTATTGGTGTGATGTCAGCCGGTGATTTGCCCTGGCTGGCTATCCAGGCATTCAATACAGCATTACCAAAAGCATCAGGCAATGAGTCCGCTATCATTCCGGGTAACCCGTTGAAAGCAAGCGGGTCCGCTTCCGGGAATGAATATATTTTTTGAGATAACGGCATTTTTATAGGTGATAGCTCTATACCTGTTTTGATAAAACGAGGTTCAAATTCGAATGAGCCAAGACCTGTTTCAGTATTGAAACTGACAGCGCCAACATCATGCCCGTTATATTTTACACTGACGACATCTTTTACCATGAGGGTTTAGCCTCTTTTATCTGAGGATTCCTTTTCCCGGATTTTGATGCTCGTTGCCGTTCCCGGCCTTTGAGTTTCGCCAACTGTATGGGTGATATTTCTTGTACGGGTAGAAACAAATTGAGTTGGTCTGTCATATTTATTGAGGCTAATATGGCGATAAGATTATTTAGCTGAACTGCGCCTTTCTCAGCATTAAGAACAGTTCTTCTGTTAAGGCCGGCTTGTGAGGCCACTTCAGCCTGAGTTAAGTCAGCATTGAGCCTGGCTTGTTTCAGCCTAGTGCCTAATTCTTTCGCTATAGCGTCAGCAGACATATTCTTAAGTTCCATAATGTTACCCATTAAGTACAGTAATTGGTTTTTTTAGCTTAAAGTTAGCTTTTAGGTACATTATAGCTGGAACAATTTAAAAAAACAAGTGTCTTTTTTTAAGATACATAGATAGTAACATTAAGTCCATATTATGCCATTAATGTGTATCAATACGTACTTTGCGATTTCTGGATACCGGACTGCCCGGTATGACAGGCTGTATTGATTGGTGTTGTTATTCGTCACTCCGGCGGAGGCCGGAGTCCAGTCTTGAGAGTTTGGAGAGGCTTTTTGGATACCGGCCTGCGCCGGTAGGACGTTTTTTTTAGGTTTTTAAAACCCGTTGCAGCGCAGCCGAGCTGCTGGGCGCTTTGAGTCAAGCTTTTCAAGCTTGACCGCTACGCTCTTTGGTTCGTTGAGTCAAGGCTTCCAGTCTTGACCGCTGCGCTCTTTGGC
>Ga0208279_1000370_pt1 | contig 38203 bp, 27 predicted proteins | sample AntAceMetag02UKM_FD_184766 | JGI IMG/M metagenome (GOLD analysis project Ga0208279, IMG submission 184766) | Saline lake microbial communities from Ace Lake, Antarctica - Antarctic Ace Lake Metagenome 02UKM (SPAdes) (version 2) | ecosystem: Environmental > Aquatic > Non-marine Saline and... | reverse complement strand
ATTGTTCCAGCCTCTCAGGAGAGAGACCGAAAGGCTCTTTGTCGGAGTTGCGCCCTCTTCCTCCGTGTGGTATCATTCGTTTGCCCAATAGGGGGAGGGGGGAAGGGCTGTTTTCTTGGCCCTTCTCCCTTTCCTTGGGCCGGCTTGACCGATCACCAGGAACCAGAGGGCTCGTAGAACACTTCCAGAGGATCACAATAAACACTGCCTCAAGTGGTACAACTTTTTGGGGGAACCCCCGAAGCAAATGAATATCTTAGAGCAATTGTACTCAGAGCTTTAAGGTTTTCGCCCCAAGTTCATGATGAACATTGGGCTATTATCACCGAGTATGCTATGCAAGGTGCTCTGGTAGAGCAGTTGATGGCAACTGAAACTTGGTTGCTTCTGAGTGACACACCGGGGTTCATTGACCAAGAAAAATATACTGGCGTAATCCGAGAAGAATTAGCAAAGAACCCGCCGTTGAAGTTGACCAAGAATTACATGCTCCTATTGAGCCTATATGATTCACTGGAAATCCCAAGTCAAGACTTTGAGAAATCACCGATTGTTCAACAAGCGTATAGAATTAGCTGTCACCAAGAGACTCCTGAACTACTGAGCTATGTGGAACCGAGCTTAATACGAGCAAATTTCTATGGTGGAAAGCAAGCAGATGAACCGTATTTTGAACACATCAGTTAGCGCTTTATAATGCACACCTAGCTTAGGTCGAGGAAACCCACAGTGAATATCATCTCTGCCAGTCGCAGAACAGATATACCAGCCTTCTATATGCCCTGGCTGATGAATCGTCTACGTACTGGGTTCGTCTGTTATCCCAATCCCTTCAGCGGTCAGGTCTATAGGGTGTCGCTTCGCCCGGTAGACGTCCACAGTATCGTGTTCTGGTCGAAGAACTACGGACCATTGTTATGCCATCTGGACGAACTGAAGGAACGAGGCTATCAGTTCTATTTCCACTATACTATCACTGGCTGTCCTGAAGCTTGGGAACCTTGCGTACCAAACTGGCAGCAAGCTACCGAGACATTCCTGAAACTGGCAGAGCAGACCAGTCCGCGTCATGTTCAATGGCGCTTCGATCCGATAGTCCTTACTGATAGGCAAAGACCGTCGTTCTACACGGAGCGTTTCCGCGACATCGCCAAGGCGCTGGTGGGTGCAACGGAACGTTGCTACATCAGTTTTGGAACATTCTACGGCAAAGTGCAGCAGCGACTGCGAAAAGCACACATCAACTTCCTGGACCCTCCACTGCAAGAGAAACTGAGAGTAATCAAGATGCTGGCGGACATTGCCAGTAACTACGGTATCACTCTCTATGCCTGCTGCCAGGATGCCCTGGTGACAGGAAAGGTGAAGAAGGCACATTGCATAGACGGTGACCTGCTGGCCAGACTATTTCCGGATCGTCCGCATGTCTCACAGCAGAGGCCGACGCGTAAGCAGTGCGGTTGTGTGGCCAGTCGTGATATCGGAATGTACGACACATGTCTACATGGATGCATCTACTGCTATGCTAACCAGAACCGCGAAGTGACATTGAAGCAATTCAAATCTCATACCCCAATGGGGGAAATGTTAACAAAGCACTACGTCGCAGGCCCATAAAAAGCATGAATTCTCAACGCCTTACACCAAATCAGCAAGCAATCATAGATGATTCCTTCGAGACCAAGCTCTTCCTCGAAGTCCCCGCCGTCACCGGCAAGACCACCGCCGGCGTCGGGCGGCTCCTCCACCTGCTCGAAGCGAGCGTCCCGGCTGGCTCGATCCTGGTGATCGTGCCCCAGCGCACGCTGGCCTCCCCGTACTACGACGCGCTCCGCCGCTCGACCGTCCGCGCTGGGGGGCAGGTGACCATCCTGACCATACCAAAGTCAGCGCCGACGACAAAGTAGGGATGCGTTTCATGACCAGCCGGGAGGTGGGTGTTTCAGCGTGTTCAGCAGTGGCGGAGGAGCCGAACCACTGAAGCAATGTCACTGAAAACACTGAGGGAGCCTTTCAGTGCCTCATCTGCTTTCAGTGGTGTCAGTGATTCCAAGAGACTGGAGGACCAGATGACAGACCTACCTCAACTGACCGAATCCGACGTCCGCCGCTGGATCGGCGAGCGCTCATTTGGGCGCGGCCGGGGATACTTCCGAGGCGGATACATCCTCAACCCACGCCGCCAGGGAGACACGCTCAAAGCCCGCTGCCTGGGCTCCCGCCCTCAGCCTTACCACGTGGAGGTGACACTGGGACAGGAAGGGATTGTCGCCGGCGAGTGCTCCTGCCCGGTGGGAGGAGGCGGCCACTGCAAGCACGCTGCTGCCCTGCTCCTGACCTGGCTGCACCAGCCCGAGGCCTTCCTGGGGATAGAGGAACTGGAGGCGGCCCTGAACCGGCGCAGCAAGGCGGAACTCGTCGTCCTCATCCGCCGGATGGTGGCTCGCTACCCCGACCTGGAGACGCTGTTGGAACTCCCCATTGTCGGGGAGGCAGAGGCTCCGCCACCTGTGGACGCGGGCGTCATCCGGCGGCAGGCGAGCAGTGCCTTCTACGGGGTTGGGTACGACAAATGGGGAGCGACCTACGGCATCGCCCAGAGACTCCTGGAACTGGTGGAGATCGGCGACGATTACGCCGAGCGGGAGGGCTGGCGTGACGCAGCGACGATCTATCAGACCGTGGCCCAGGAGACTCTGGATAACTACGGGATGGTGCAAGACGAGGAAGGGGATCTGAACGGGGTCGTCAACGGGTGTGTCGAGGGGCTGGGGGAGTGCTTGAAAGCGACGGAGGACCCCATTCAGCGGGAGGCCATTCTGCGCGCCCTGTTCGACGTCTACCGCTGGGACGTGGACTTCGGCGGCATTGATATGGGATACCAGGCCCCGTCCATCATCCTGGAGCAGGCCACGCCGGAGGAGAAGCAGCAGGTCGCCGGGTGGGTGCGCGGGGCCTTGCCCACGGGCGACTCCTGGAGCGTCAACTACCACCGGCAGGTCTACGGCGGCTTCCTGCTAAGTCTGGAGGAGGACGGGCTGGACGACGAAGCCTTCCTGCGCCTCTGCCGCGAGATGAAACGATGGCGCGATTTGACAGATCGGCTCCTGGCGCTGGACCGGGTGGAGGAAGCAATCGCCGTGGCTCGCGAGGTGGGTGACTACGACCTGCTCCGGCTGGCCGACATCTTCGTCTCCCACAGCCACGCCGACCTGGCCGAGGACCTGATCCGCGAGCGGGCGCGGACCAGCCAGGCTTGCCCCGAGGGTCCGGCCCGAAGGGACAGTCGCCTGATCGTGTGGTTGAAAGAGCGAGCACAAGAGCGGGGCGACCTGGAGGAAGCCCTGGCTCTGGCGAAGACACTGTTCTGGCAGCGCCCCGCTGTGACGGGCTATCAAGAGTTGAGAGACCTGTCCCGCCCGTTGGAGCGGTGGGAGAAACTGCGGACAGCGATCCTGGCCCGCCTGGCCGACGAGCGGCAATACCATCTGTTGACCGAGATTCACCTGGAGGAGGGGGAGGTAGACCGGGCGTTGGAGACGGTAGAACAGGTGCGTGGTTCGGCGTGGGGATGGGGCGGCGGCCAATTATCCATCCGAGTCGCCGAGGCGGCGGAGGAGAGCCGGCCCCGGGCTGCTATCCGCATCTACGTGGAGCGAGCCGAACGGCTCATCACGGCCCGCGGGCGGGGCAACTACGCGACAGCGGCCACCTACCTGGTGCGCGTGCGCGACCTGTACCATCGCCTGGGGGATCCGGAAACCTGGCAGGCTCTCATCGCCGACCTGCGGGAGCGTAACCGCCGGTTGCGTGCCTTGAAGGATGAACTGCACAAAGCCGGGCTGTAGCAAGCACATCACCGCCCAGCGCGACGTCTTCTTGACCAGGATACAGGCAGCGCAGAAGTGAGTGAAATGGCATCAAACGACAATATGCGCCTCAAGAGCGCTGGGACGCCATCTGCCCGAGCGTTTCCCACCCCGGCCTGGCAACCAGCAGCAGGAACAGCGTCATGCTCACCGCCGAGGTCAGGCACCAGGAGCAGGTCGCACCGATGACGAACGGCTCCAGAGAGGTCAGGTAGATCAAGAACGCCGTGCCGAAGGATGTCAGTCCTAACAACGCCACCGGCATCAGTTCCGCCGACCGCCCATGCCTCAGCCGTCCCCAGGCCCACACAACGAGGATAATTACGTAGCCCGCCACGCCGAGTACCGCGATGGGAACCAGGCCAAAAAGCAGGACATACTCACTCTGCTGCACCGTGTTGCAATCGCCTACCGGCCCGCACACCGCTTCCGTGAGCGTGATCTCTACGTAGGCCAGATAGCCAGCCACGCCCAGGCCAAGCAAGCACAGGGCTAACACGGCCCAATCCCGCCAGGCCGGCGTGCTCGTTGGCCCGGACCCGGCAGACTTCCGCCCGCGTGGACTCTTCCGCTCGCGCCAGACGCGCACGCCGTCCACCGCCACGTATCCCACGCTCAGCACCATCCCGCACAGCACCCCAATGGATATTGCATTTCCAGGCATGTCGCGGGCGATAACCTCGCCGATACTGGACGGGACATCCGTCTCGGGCGCCGGCGTGGCGGGCGCGAGCAGACCAGGGATGGCAGGCCAATCTACGCCACCGGCAGCCAACCCTTGCTCAATTGACCCGGGCAACCACTCTGGGATCTCCCGCGACCCAACCAGCACCGCGTCGCCGATGATCAGCGTCGGCACACCCTGCCGTTCGGGTGGGATTTGGAAGTACTCAACGGCCGCCTTGTAGAGCGCACTCCCCTCAGGGGTATGAGTGTCCACGCTGCCGATTTGCAACTGTTCTCCATACTGCTCCATCAGCGGCGGCAGGACTTCCTCGATGACGTGGTGACAGTGGGGGCAATTCGGCGAGTGGAACAGGATAGCGCGTACTAACGGTTCGCCGTCGTCGGCGCGGACAGGAGCGACCACCAATGCCAGCAGAGCAAAGCCCGCGCAAATGAAGAGTAGAAGCCTCCTCATAGACAAAACACTCAGCATCCACCCTCCAGCCTTACACCGCCACCACGGAGACAGTCAGCCAGGCTGCCAGCGCGGCGAAGAGCAACGCCATTCCCAGTTTGACGGTCGCCGCCCGCCGCTGGAGGAAGTGGGTAAACTGCTTGGAACCGGTGCCGTAATAGGCCAGAACGAAGACCACGACCAGCGGCAGGATGAACAACAGATTGTAGAACAGGAGGAAGATAAACGCGCGCACACGCATCTCAGGTTGGCTCATCACAAAAATGATGGTCGGCAAATAAACCTGGCCCGTGCAGACCAGTTCCAGGAACGAGACCACCAAACCGGTGACGAAAGAGCCTGCGACGAAGGCTCGCGATTTGCGTCCCCTGCGAATGACCGCATTGATGCGCATGCGCAGTCCGTGGGGCAGGTTCAGGGCCATGTCGCCGATCTCGCCCCGCCGGGCCTTCAGAAAATCGAGGAAACTGAACACCGCCAACACGGTACACAAGACCCCGGTCAGGCCATAGACCCAACGTCCCAACGTCGTCAGCAGGTCGCCCATCAGGTCAAGTATCTTGTAGAAGCCCAACCCTACCGCCAGGTAGGCCAGAAACACGCCGAGGGTAAAAGCACCGCCCACGGCCAGAATCTCCCGCCCCTTGCGCCTGCTTAGCATCAGATAAGAGACGAAAAAGGTCAACGTGGCAAAGGCACATGGGTTGAGACCATCCACCAGGCCAGCGAAAGCGACGGTGAGAAAACCGAAGGATCTAAAGCGCTCGATGATGCTCTGCTCAGCCTGCTCGGGGTTGAAATCAGCCCACGCTCGCTCCGCGCCGGTGGAGGCGTACCTCTCGGCCAACGCCAACACTGCCTCAAACGTGATGCCGCTGCCGATCAAGTACTCATCGCCAACGAAGAACGCCGGGGTTGCCAGACGTCGATTCTCCGGCACATGGAAGCGAGCGCCCAGCCATTCCGCCAAAGCAGCGTCTTCCTGAACGCTATACTCCTCAACCAACAACTGCGGGTACTTGCTTTGTACGTACCAGATGTCGTATTCGGCACGGCTGCACTCTTGACAGCCCACCTCGTAGAAATAAGCCGCCCAGATCGGTGCAGGCCCCTCACAGACAACCGCATCCTCTGGGCCACAAGCCTCCACCTCCTCCAGTTCCAGGTCAAATCCCAGGCCTGGCCCCTCTACGTCCTCAGCCAGAACGATTCCCTCCAGACCAGGGATGTCGGGCCAGGACGTACCCCCCGCCCCCAGGCAAGTATCGAGCAGGCAGAACAACTGCCCGCGGATGGCATCCTCGCCGATGAGCACCTGCCCATCAATGATCAGCGTCGGCAGCCCACGCTCATCCGAGGTCACGTCGAACATCTCCTCGGCGCGGATCAACATCTCATAGTTAGCCGGATCGGAGATTTCGACCGTTTTGATCTGCATTTGATCGCCGTATTCGGCCTGCAGCGGCGCCAATACCTCATCAATAATGACGTTGCAGTGAAGACAACTCTCAGCGGTGAAATAGACTATCCGCACGACCGGACCACCCTCAGCCCGGACTGTGCACGCTCCCCAGGTGAGGGCCAACGCCAAAATGATCCCGGCCGTCCCCAGCCAATATCTCAACCGCATCTTATCTTCCACCCCCTGTCACCGTTTGCTACGTTCTCGCCTCGTACAGCGGAGTATTATGCCACAATTCGACAGTTGTGCAACTATTCCGAATTGCCTCACTAAACAGGTTGATCCAGGATGCTACCACGAGCTGACGCGGATCAGTCCCGCCACAATGGACCCTCTCCTATCGGGTCATCGTCCCCAATTGAGAAAGTCGCGGGGCTTCACCAAGCCCGGCACACTGCCAAGGCCCAAGTGCACGTGTTTGCTGCCATTTGTCGCGTCCGTGAGCGTTTGCCGTTTCCATTGTTGGGCATCGATTCAGATAATGGCTCCGAGTTCATCGACGATCAGCTCTATCGCTACTGCTTGCAGGAGGAGATCACCTTCACTCGCGGCCGAGCGGGCAAGAAAAATGACGGCGCCCACGTCGAGCAGAAGAACTGGTCTGTCGTCCGACGGGCAGCCGGCTACTATCGCTACGATACCCCCGAGCAACTGGATTTACTCAATCGCCTCTATGCTGTCGTGCACTTCTACGTCAACTTCTTCCTGCCAGTGATGAAGCTCGAAGGGAAGACGCGCGTGGGCAGCAAGGTCGAGAGAGTCTATGACAAACCACAGACGCCCTATGCCAGAGTCCTGGCCAGCCCTGATGTCTCCGAGGTGCACAAAGCTGAACTTCGAGAGACCTACGACCTGCGGCGCGTCGCTGCCATCTGTGCCCTGGGCAACAATCCGGCTCTCCGCCTACACCTGATCCAGCACTCCCCACGCCATAGCCAGGCGTGTGAGCGTAGCCGTGTCATGAACACCCAGTTTGTTCATCAGCCGGTGGCGATGATTGCGGACGGTGTAGACACTGATGCCCAGCCTATGTGCAATTCGCTTGTTCGTCAAGCCACCAGCGACCATACCCAGCACCTGACGCTCACGTCTGGTCAGGAGGGCCATCTCGCTGATCAGGTCTACCTCCTGCTGTTCAACGACGGCTGACTGTTTGCCCAACCCCGACGAAACGAAACGATCACCCTTCATCACACAGCGCAGCGCCTCAACCAGGTCATCCGTGCAACTCGCTTTAGAGACATAACCATCCGCGCCAGCGGCCAGTGCCCGATCTACCATCTTCCACTCAGTACGTGCGCTGAATATGATTATTTTGATGTCTGGCTGAATCCAGCGCAATTCGCCCGTCACCTGGAGACCATCCTTGCCGGGCAGCATCAGGTCAAGGACGACTACGTCGGGCTGTACCCGCCTGGCCAACTCGATTGCCCGGTGTCCATCCTCCGCCTCAGCGACCACGACAAATTCGGGGTAGTCGGCGAGAAGCGAGACTATCCCCTCTCGCAACAACGCATGATCGTCGGCAAGCAATAATCTTATCGCCACTTCACCCTCCTTCTGCACATCTTCCTTTCGCACCTCCGCCAATCACCTCACTGCATCACACATCCGCCTGGTCTAAATATACCAGACACTAGAAACGATGTCTATGGGGCAACGCCCCATTTTAGCCATCATGTCGCCCCATTCTGGCACGGGAGAAAGCCCATCCCGCTTGACATCTCGGCACAATTCGCGTACCATTCACAGTATGTACACAGCAGGCGTGGACGTGGGCGCGATCACGGCCAAGGCAACCATCTTCAGCAACGAGGGGCTACTTTCCACGTCGGTCATCCTTGCCGGATACGACCGGGCGGCCGCTGCCCTGCAGGTACTCGATCAGACACTGGCGCAGGCAGGTCTCACTCGCGAGCGGATCGCCCGCCTGGTCGCCACCGGCTACGGCCGCGTGCAGGTACCCGGAGCAGACCATACTGTGACTGAGATCACCTGCCACGCCCGGGGCGCGCACTACCTCTGCCCTGATGTGCACACCGTGATTGACATCGGCGGGCAGGACAGTAAAGGCATCACCGTCGGCGACGGTGGCAAAGTGCTCGATTTCGTGATGAACGACAAGTGCGCCGCCGGCACTGGGCGCTTCTTGGAGGTGATGGCACACGCGTTGGAAGTGAACCTGGTTGATTTTGGCCGGCTTGCCCTCTCTGCCCCGCGTCGCGCCAAGATCTCCAGCACCTGCACCGTCTTCGCCGAGTCGGAGGTCATCACCCACCTTACCGCAGGTACACCCCGGTCCGAGATCATCGCCGGCATCCACGAGGCCATCGCTGCCCGCATCGCCACTATGCTTGGGCGCATCCTGGTACGAGACACGGTCGTGCTGACCGGCGGCGTGGCGCACAATGCAGGAGTAGCCCGTATGCTGGAAGAGAAACTGGGCCACGCCATCTTTATACCGGAGCACGCGCAATTGGCTGGTGCCATCGGTGCAGCCATCATCGCCCGTGAGTAAACAGGCAATTCCCTCCGTGCCCGCGACTTCATGCAACAGGCACTGACCGATGTGGCAAACACCGATAACTGAGCCCCTCCCCGAACAGATTTGTGTCCTATGCGGTTCCCATTCACACCTCATCGCCGCGCACCTGGGCGTGTGTCTGGAGTGCATCCGCAGCCGGCCCCGGGAGGCGTTACCGGTCGCCGACGCCGCCCATGCCGCCTCCCGCCGCCTCTTCGGCCTGCCAGAGCGACCGCCCCGCACCGAGGGAGGTCACCGCTGCGGGCTATGCGTGCATACTTGCGTCATTGGCGAAGGAGAGCGCGGCTACTGTGGGATACGCGAAGTGCAGGACGGCAAACTGCGCCACATGGCCGGCACCCCCGACCAGGGTCTTCTCCACTGGTACCGCGACCCTCTGCCCACCAACTGCGTTGCCGACCCCTTCTGTGTCGGACACACACAGCGTGGCAGGCACAATCTGGCGGTCTTCTACGCTTCGTGCACCATCGACTGCCTGTTCTGCCAGAACTACCACTTCCGCGAGACCGACTCGGGCCGCTCGCCTCGTCTGACCGCCGCCGAGTTGGCCAACACTGCCAACCCACGCACCTACTGTGTCTGCTACTTCGGCGGCGATCCGGCCAGCCAGATGGTACACGCTCTGGCCGCCAGCCGCCTCCTGGCCGAGCGGGGGGTCGTCATCTGCTGGGAGACCAACGGCACCGCCCATCCCCGCCTGATGGACCGCGTGCTCGACCTCTCCCTCGTCACCGGCGGCTGCGTCAAGTTCGATCTCAAGGCTCACAACGATAACCTGCACCGTGCCCTCACTGGGGCCAACAACCACCAGACGCTGACCAACTTCGCCCGTGCCGCTGCTCGCTTCGACGAACGTCCCATCCCACCCCCCGTCGTCGCCAGCACGCTTCTCGTACCCGGCTATGTGGATGCCGAGGAGGTGGGCCGCATCGCTCACTTCATTGCCGCCCTCAACCCGACCATCCCCTACATCCTGCTCGGTTTCGCCCCCCATTTTCTGTTTCCCGACCTGCCCCGCACCTCCGTGCGCCATGCCGACGAGGCCGAGGCCAGTGCCCGCGCGGCTGGGTTGCACACCGTGCGCATCGGCAACCGTCACCTGCTTTCCCGCGACTATTGAGTGATACTGCTGGTAAATCCTCCCCGCTGCTGGTCTGTACCCATTGGGGAGCAAATCACGCCTACGTGCCGTATCGCACAGACCCGTTCACACGTAGGCATGCTCACTTCTCAACGACAAACCAACGGTCAAATAGCCCATAAATCCTATTGAAAGAATGTATCTTTTGGTGTATTCTATAGGTACGGACAAACAGGGACTGATCGCCGATTACGCAGAGACCGATCCATACCCAATCAGCATCAGGAGAGTATGACAATGCTCAGGAAAACCTTACCCAGCGGGTTGCTCTTGCTGACACTGCTGGTCGCCAGCACCTATCTGACCCACGCCGCGGGACCACCAACCCCAACTCCGATCCCACCTCAACCCAGCAGCGGCATGGAATCCATCAATGTCTCGATCACCGTTCGCCCGGACGGGACATGGAATGGCGAGGCAATCCTCTCCTTCGTTCTTCCACCATCGGTGTCATCCGACCCGGGAGAGGCTCTGGATGCACAGATACAGCGAGGAGCAGCGGCGATCTTCGGAGACCGTAGGATTCGTTACACCTGGGAAAAGAACTTGAATGGGAGAGAGGACACCAATTGGACCTTCCTCCTGGAAGGAGAAGATGCACGAGAAATCACAGAGATAGCCCTCAATGCAGGACGCGCCGCGGAATGGCTCGAGGGGCCGGTGGCTCTAGAACTGAGCGGGGCTATTCGCGCGGGTCAGACACTGATGATCGCTCTGCCGGCCAATCCCTCCACTGGTTACTCGTGGGGAGTAGAGAGCCCGGATAGAAGTACGCTTTCCCAGGTGAACGATGTGGAAACACACCAAGTCTCGAAAGGGTTGGGGGCGCCAGCCAGGCAGGTCATCCGGCTCAAGGCTGTGAAGACAGAGCAGACCGATTTGCGTCTGGTCTACCGGCGCCCATGGCAGGCCGACCTCCCCCCAACTATGGTGATCTCGATCCAGGCGAACGGCATGGACCTGGGAGAGGCCTGTGCAACCCTCAGTGTGCCTCTGCCGCCTCCAGATCTCGCTCCTGCTTTCGGGATCCCGAATGAGGGAGGGGAGGAAGAGGACCTAACTCTCCATCAGGATACCCCACCTTCCTCTGTGCAGAGCCTTCCTAGCGCCTACAACTGGTGCGACGCGCACGGTGGATGCCCATCGGTCAAGGATCAGGGAGCGTGTGGAAGTTGTTGGGCCTTTGCGACAGCAGGGCCGCTGGAGGCGTGGATCAAGTACAGCGATAGTAGGGGGAGCATTGACCTCGCGGAGCAGTACCTGGTCTCTTGCAATGTCGACGATTGGGGTTGTGATGGCGGCTGGTGGGCTCACGACTACCACCGGAACAAGAAGCCACCGAGCGAGTCCCAGGCCGGAGCAGTGCTTGAGTCGGGATTTCCCTATGTGGCGAGAGATGACCCCTGCGGAGGAGGATACAGTCACCCGTACAGAATCACCTCGTGGGCTTTCGTCGGGAACGAGGATGGTGTCCCCTCCGTAGCCGCGATCAAGCAGGCCATCCATACCTACGGACCGGTCGCGACCGGGGTCTGTGCGGGCAATACCTTCTCGCGTTACACAGGCGGGGTCTTCCAGACCGACGAGAGTCAGCAGTGCACCTACGATGTAGATCACGCCATTGTCCTCGTGGGCTGGGACGACAGTCAGGGAACGAACGGGGTCTGGATCCTGCGCAATTCCTGGGGCACCAGTTGGGGCGAGAGCGGCTACATGCGCATCGGCTACGGAACTTCCAACGTGGGCTATTCGGCAAACTACATCGTTTACAGCCCCTCAGTAGTCGCATCGGACTGGGCCTACCTGCCGATGGTAGCCCAAGGCTCCGGAAAAACTTACTCCCTGTCGAACAGTGGCTTTGAGAGTGGCCGTGATGGCTCCTGGAGCGAGTACTCCAGCAATGGATGGACCCTTATCCTGGAAACGTCGGACTTGCCCACGTCCGTATCTCCTCATGGAGGAAACTGGGCCGCCTGGCTGGGAGGGGACGACGACGAAACCTCGATCCTTTCTCAGAAGGTAACCATCCCTTCCAACGGTACCATGCTCAAGTACTGGTATTGGAGTGCTTCGGAAGACCTGTGCGGCTACGACTATGCCTATGTCCGCTTTGAATCAAGCACACTGAAGACACACAGCCTCTGCGCTGACAACAACACGGGGGCATGGCTGTCTCAGCAGATCAATGTCACCAGTTGGCAAGGGCAGACGGTGGAACTGCGCTTTGTCGTCGAGACCGACTGGCTTTGGAACAGCAACTTCTTCCTGGACGACGTAAGCATCTCAACAACCACGGCATCATCTGACCTGTCTATCTTCCCTGATGCGTCAGAGACCTCGGTGGCTCACCCGACTGTAAGTAAGGAATCGCGATAGCCCAGATGTTCTCTAGGCGGCAATCAGATTCCCCATCCGCACTGGATCCAGCACTCCCCAGCTCACAGCAATGCGCGTGAGCGTAGCGGTGTCATGAACACCCAGTTTGTTCATCAGCCGGTGGCGATGATTGCGGACAGTGTGAACACTGATGCCCAGCCTGCGTGCAATGTGCTTGTTCGCCAAACCACCAGCGACCATACACATTATCTGGCGCTCACGTGAGGTCAGGAGAGCCATCTCGCGGCTCCGGTCTACCCACCGCTGCTCAACGACGGCTGGCTGTCGTCTACCCAACCCCGACGAAACGAAACGATCATCCTTCATCACACAGCGCAGCGCCTCAACAAGGTCTCTCGTGCAACTTGCTTTAGAGACGTAGCCATCCGCACCAGCGGCCAGTGCCCGATCTACCATCTCCCACTCAGTACGCGCGCTAAATACGATTATTTTGATGCCTGACCGGACCCGGCGCAATTTGCCCGCTACTTGGAAACCATCCACGCCAGGTAGCATCAGATCAAGAATGACTACATCGGGCTGCACCCGTCTGGCCAACTCGATTGCCTGGAGTCCGTCCTCCGCCTCAGCGACCACGACAAACTCGGGGTAGTCGGCGAGAAGCGAGACTATTCCCTCTCGCAACAGTGCATGATCGTCGGCAAGCAATAATCTTATCGCCATTTCACCCTCCTTCTGCGTCTCTTCCTCTCGCACCTCTGCCAATCACCTCACTGCATAATACATCCGCCTAGTCTAAATATACCAGATACTAGAGACGATGTCTATGGGACAACGCCCCATTTCAGCCGCCATGTCGCCCCATTCTGGCATGGGAAAGAACCCATGCCGCCGCGAATCCCCCACTTGACATCTCCGCATAATTCGCGTACCATTTATGGTATGCACACAGCAGGCGCGGATACGGGCGCAACCACCGCCAAAACGGCCTTCTTCGGTGCAGCTATCATCGCCCGTGAGTAAACATGCAATCTCCGATCCCCAATCCGAAAACCGAAATTCGCAGCCTTCAATCTCCCCTCGGCTTCCTCACCGCTTATGTCCCTGAGGCACTCTTCCACGCGGCAGGCTTCACTCCTATGTTCATCTTCCACACCCCAGACGACCGCGGACACGCTCGCGCCCATCTGCCCGGATTCACCTGCTGGGTCACTGATTCCGCACTCGATCAGGCCCTCGCTGGCAAACTAGATGGCCTGGCTGGGATGGCCCTCGCCCAAACCTGTGACACAGTGCAAGGGATGACCGACCTCTGGCGGCGGAATGTGCCCGACATCCCCCTGTTCCATTTCGGGATGCCGCTGCGCCTGGACAGCACTTCCGCCCGCACCTATCTCCTGGCCGAACTCCAGTCGCTGCGCGAGCGCATCCAGTCCACAACCGGCTACCCCATCCACGACGACGCACTGCAGGAGAGCATCGCGCTCTACAACCGCACACGTGCCCTGGTCCGCCGCCTCTACGCTCGCGCCGGAGACTTCGCCCCATACGACTTCTACACCCTCGTGCGGGCCGCCTTCCAGACGCCGAAGGAGACGTACAACGACGATCTGGCGCGGCTGCTGGAACAGCCTGCCATCCCTCCCGCTTTGGGGAGCCCAGGCAGCATGCCCCGTATCCTTCCGGTCGGTTCCGCTCTAGCCGACCCTATTTTCTTCGCTGTCCTTACTCAGGCTGGTGCCCGTGTGGTTGGGGACTTGCTGGACCTGGGAGAACGATACTTCGCGATGGACGCCGCCAGGAACGGCAACCCTCTCGAAACTCTGGCAGACAGACTGCTGGCACTCGTGCCCACCCCGACCAAGTATCACCCCCAGCGTACTCGCGCCGCCCACCTTCTATCGCTGGTACAGACGCGGAGCGCCGACGGCGTCATCTTCGTCCGCCAGAAGTTCTGCGAGCCCCACGGCTTCGATTACGTGCAACTGTCCCACGCGCTGGACCGGGTCGGCGTGCCCCACCTGCTGGTCGAACTGGAGCAGGCATCCCAGGCCGGTCAACTGCGCACGCGGATAGAGGCGTTTGTGGAGATGCTGACAACCAACCAACAGTAGGCACGATCCAATGCCAAACTATCCTCGCCTCCAGTCGCTCAAAGAGATCAACAGCGTGATGGCGCGCTACTACGTGCAGCGCAAACTACTAGCACGACTCAAACCACTGGCCTACGTCACCAGCGGTGCGCCGGTCGAGATTGTGGAGGCTATGGGAATTCTCACCCTCTACCCGGAGAACTACGGTGCACTGTGCGGTGCGCGCGGAGCCGCCGTCGATCTATGCCAGATAGCCGAGGCGACCGGTTACCCCGCCGACCTGTGCTCCTATGCCCGCAGCCACATCGGCGCGGTGCTGCAGCCCAAAGACGCGCCGCTGAAGGGGATGCCCCGCCCTGACCTACTGGTCTGCTGTAACAACATCTGTGGCACCGTGCTCAAGTGGTACGAGGCGCTGGCCACACTCTATGATGTGCCCCTATTTATTCTCGATGTGCCCTTTCAACGCACCACCCCGGCTGAGTCCCACATTATCGCCTACGTCACCGAGCAGTTGCGCGAGTTCATCGCTTGGCTGGAGGTGCACACAGAGCGTCGCCTGAAACCCGACAAGTTCCACGCGGTGATGGCCCACTCGCAAGAGGCAGTCTCGCTGTGGCAGGAGATTCTAGAGTTTGGACAACACAAACCTTCCCCCATCAACAGTCCAGACCTCTTCGTCGCGATGGCTCCCGTCGTCGCGCTGCGCGGCACGCGCCAGGCAGTAGATTGCTACCGCCACCTCAAGGCCGAACTGGAGGACCGCGTCGCTCAGTCCATTGGCGCGGTGCCTGGTGAGCGATACCGCCTCCTCTGGGACAACATCGCCATCTGGTATCGCCTCTACCGCTTCTTCCGCCCCTTCATGGACGCCGGTGCCTGCTTCGTCGCCGACACCTACACCAACGCCTGGACCGTCGAACTTGACCCGGAGGAACCCCTCATCAGCCTGGCACGGGCCTATACGAGCGTGTTCATCAACGTAGACCTGCCCACGCGACTGCGCATCATCGCCGACATGGCCCGGCGTTTCCAGGTGGATGGAATGGTGATGCACGCTAACCGCTCCTGTAAGCCCTTCTCCATCACCCAGGCCGACGTCCGGGACAGACTACGGGATGAGTTGGGCCTCCCCGTTCTCATCCTGGAGGCCGATATGTGCGATAAGCGTCTCTACAACGAGGGATCGGTGCGGGAACGCGTGGCGGCATTCCTGGAGATGCTATAGGCTCCGACGATGGCTACTGGTTTCTTCGAACGAGTCTACCGGCTGGTGCGGCAGGTGCCGCCCGGCAAGGTCACCTCCTACGGGGCAATCGCCCGCATGTTGGGCCATCCCCGCGCCGCCCGCACCGTCGGCTGGGCTCTGCATAGCCTACCCTCCTCAGTCCCCCCCATTGGGGGGCTCCCCCCCTCGATCCCCCCCAGTGGGGGGCTCCCCCCCTCGATCCCCCCCATTGGGGGGGATGAAAGGGGGGGCGACGTCCCCTGGCACCGTGTCATCAATAGTCAGGGCCGTATCTCCACCAGTTGCCGGGAGCACAGCGCTGACCTCCAGCGGACATTGTTGGAAGCCGAGGGAATCCAGTTCGACGAGCGTGGGTACGTGGATTGGGACCGTTTCGGCTGGATGGGGCTTCCGTGGCCGGAGGTCGAGGAACTGATGCGCGTGCATAACTGACACCAAGCGGAGAAACTCTATGTCGCTGGAAGACTACCCGCGCCCGTCCGTAACCACCGACGTCATTGTCTTCACCCTGCAAGAAAACGACCTGCAGATACTCCTGATCCGGCGGAGGAACCCGCCCTTTCAGGGAATGTGGGCTATCCCCGGTGGATTCGTGGACATAGATGAATCACTGGAGAATGCCGCGCTACGGGAACTGGAGGAGGAGACCGGCGTCCGCGACGTCTATCTGGAGCAACTGTACACCTTCGGTGACCCAGGCCGTGACCCCCGGGGCCGCACGATCACGGTAGCCTACCTCGCCCTGGTCCCCGCCACCACTATCCATCTCCACGCCGGAGACGATGCCACCGAGGCCCGCTGGTGGTCCATCCACGCCCTGCCCCCCCTGGCCTTCGACCATGCCGACATCCTGGCCTACGCCCTTCAGCGACTGCGCTACAAACTGGAGTACACCGCCGTAGGGTTTGAACTCCTGCCGGAGGTCTTCACCTTGAGCGAGTTACAGGCCGCCTACGAGATTGTCCTGGGGGAGGAACTGGACAAGCGCAACTTCCGCCGCAAGATCCTCAGTGCGGGGGTCATTGAGGAGACCGGCGAACACCGCACCGGAGAGGGCCGTCCGGCCAGACTCTACCACTTCCGCGACGACGCCGTGGCAGAGGTCAAGACCCGGCGGCTGTTCCCTTGACAAAACGCGCCTTCGGGCGTATAAGTTGATGCACAAGAACACTAACCGTTCTTCTTTTTTCGACCCGGTTAGTGTATGAATTACACTATCTTCAGGAGGGCCAGATGAGCAACAAGAGCGAATCATTTCTGAACTGGCTGGCCCGTTGGGAGGCGGACCTGCCATCCCTCGACCTCAGTACGGTCGTTTCCGATCCCTCCCGCGTCGCGCTAGTGTCGCAGGATCTGCTGAAAGGGTTCTGCAACCAAGGACCGCTTTCCAGCCCGCGCGCGGCTGGCATCGTTCCCACTGCGGTGCATCTCTTCCAAGTCACCCATGACCTGGGGGGCCATCACTTCCTATTGCTACAGGACACCCACGACCCCGACGCCGTAGAGTTCTCCGCCTACCCCCCCCACTGTGTGGCCGGCACAGCGGAGAGCGAGACGATTGACGAATTGAACGACCTGCCCTTCTCCAATCTCTTCACCGTCATCCCCAAGAACTCCATCAGTTCCAGCGCCGGCACAGATCTCGAGGCCTGGCTAGAGAGCCATCCGGTGGTCACTACCTTCATCATCGTCGGCGTGTGCACCGATATTTGCGTCTACGACCTGGCGATGGGCCTGCGTGTGCGGGCAAACGTCCTGGGCCAACGCGACGTCCGAGTCATCGTCCCCGCTGACTGCGTGCAGACCTACGACATGCCGGTCAGGACGGCAGCAGAACTGGGCGCGCTCCCCCACGACGGAGACCTGCTCCACCGCATCTTCCTGTATCATATGGCTCTGAACGGCATTGAGGTCGTGGCCCATCTTACTTGAGTCACAAGTCACAGGTCACAAATCACCCAGTCATCAAGTCACCAAGAAGACCCAGATGTTCCCTCCCGACAGAATCGCTACCTGGCTCCGCGAGCACCTGACTGCCGCCAACGCCAGCGGCTTCGTCCTCGGCCTCAGCGGCGGGGTGGATTCGGCCACCGCCGCCGCGCTGGCTGTGCGCGCTGTCGGTTCCGAGCGCGTCCTGGCCGCGCTGATGCCCTGCCACTCCATATCGGAGGATGCTGCACTGGGGCAATTCGTTGCCGATACCTTTGGCATCCCCGTCGTCACTGTGAACCTGAGCGGTGCTTACGATGCCCTGATGGCCGCCCTGCCACCATCTGACCACTCTCTGGCCACTGCTAACATCAAGCCGCGCTTGCGGATGATCACCCTCTACTACCTGGCTCAGTCCCACAACTATCTGGTGCTGGGCTCCGGCAACAAGAGCGAACTAATGGTCGGCTACACGACCAAGTACGGCGACGGCGGGGCGGACCTGCTGCCCCTGGGCAGCCTGTACAAGACCCAGGTATGGGAACTAGCCCGCGAGATAGGCGTACCGCAGGAGGTCGTCGAGCGAGCGCCCTCGGCGGGGCTGTGGCCCGGTCAGACCGACGAGGGGGAGATGGGCATCACCTACCGCGAGTTGGATCGGGTGCTGGCGGCCATTGAAGAGGGGGATACGTCCGACATTCAATCGGCGACGCTGGAGAAGGTGTGGGGGATGATGACGCGTTCCGAGCACAAGCGGGCCATGCCGCCGATTTTTCGAGTGGGGAGGAGTGAGACGTGAAACGTGAAGACATGAGACGTGAGGACGTGAGGACGTGAAACGTGAGGACGTGGTGGAGGCCGCCGGTCCACTGATTGAATTGGCTATCGCCGAGGACATTGGGCCGGGCGACGCTACTTCTGAAGCGGTGCTACCGGCTGAACTGGAGCTACACGCACGCATCGTCGCCAAGGAAGCGGGCGTCGTCGCCGGGTTGCCTGTGGCCGAGGCGGTCTTCTCTCGCGTAGGCCCTGCTCTGCGATTCACTGCCCGCGTCCAGGATGGAGCTTGGGTCGAGCCGGGCGACCTGGTGGCCGAAGTGGTTGGGCCGGGGTGGGGGATGCTGGCCGCTGAGCGGATCGCGCTCAACTTTTTGCAGCGGCTTTCGGGCATCGCCACGCTCACCCGGGCATTCGTGGATGGGGTCGCCGATACAGACGTGACCATCCTGGACACCCGCAAGACCCATCCCGGCTACCGCGTGCTGGAAAAGTACGCCGTGCGCATGGGCGGCGGGCAGAACCATCGCATGAGCCTCCACGATATGATGATGGTCAAGGACAATCACATTGACGCGGCTGGGGGAATCACCGCCGCCGTCGAGCGGGCTTGCTCTGCCCATCCCGACTTGCCCATCGAGGTCGAGGTTCGGACCCTGGACGAGTTGCGCGAAGCGCTGGGGCTGGCCGTGAATCGTATCATGCTGGACAACATGGGCCTGGACGAGATGCGGGAGGCTGTTCGGATTACCGCCGGGCGAGTGAAGTTGGAGGCTTCCGGCAATGTCAATCTGGAGACCGTCGCCGCTATCGCCGCCACCGGCGTGGATTATATCTCCGTCGGCGCGCTGACACACTCCGCCCCCGCTCTAGACCTGAGCATGAAAATCTCCAATCTCCAATCTCCAATCCCTGCTCTCAAATCTCAGTTGGGCGACTCGCTCGTCATCCTGGGCCACCATTACCAGAAAGACGGGGTCATCCAATTCGCCGACTTTCGCGGCGACTCGCTCAAGCTGGCCCGCGACGCCGCCAAGTGCCGCGAGGCCAAGTACATTGTCTTCTGCGGCGTGCATTTTATGGCCGAGACGGCCGCCATCCTGGCCCAACCCGGCCAAACTGTGCTCATACCCGACCGGGAGGCCGGCTGCCCGCTGGCGGCTATGGCCGACCTGGAGGACGTGGAGCGAGCGTGGGCACAGTTGGGCGACGTACTGGACGTCGAGAGCAATGTGATGCCGATAACCTATGTTAATTCCGCCGCTGCTCTCAAGGCCTTCTGCGGGCGGCACGGCGGGCTGGTCTGCACATCTTCCAACGCGCAGGCAGTCCTTACGTGGGCGCTCGAACGGCGGCCTCGCGTTTTGTTCTTCCCCGATCAACACCTGGGCCGCAACACCGCCAAGCGGATGGGTATCCCGCTGGCGGAGATGCTGTTGTGGAATCCGAGCCATCCGTTTGGCGGACACGCGACCGCGGCCTTGCAGAAGGCCCACATATTGCTCTGGCGCGGCTTTTGCAGCACCCACCAACGCTTTCTACCGGAGCACGTGATGGCCTGGCGTGAGCGGGAACCGGGTATCCGCGTCATCGTTCATCCTGAATGCATGATGGAGGTCGCGGACCTGGCGGACGAGGCCGGCTCCACCGCCTACATCATCCGCCGGGTGGAGGAATCCCCGCCGGGCACCAAGTGGGCCATCGGCACCGAGTTCAACCTGGTCAACCGTCTCAAGGAGGAGCACCCGGAGCAGTTTATCGTTTCACTCTCTCCCGAACCGAGCTACTGCCGGACGATGAATCTCATCACGCCGGCTAAACTGGCCCGCGTGCTGGCAGGGCTGGCCCAAGGTAAAGTCGTCAATCTGGTCACAGTCCCGCCCGACGTGGCCCGCGACGCGCAGGTGGCGTTGGAACGAATGTTGGAGGTCAGTCAATGAATTCCCATCAAAGCGACGTTTTGATCATCGGCTGCGGCATCGCTGGCGCGTCTGCGGCACTGCGGCTGGCGCAGGACGGTCAACGGCAGATTACCATCATCACCCGGGCAGCAGAGCCGGAGGAGAGCAACACACGCTACGCCCAGGGGGGCATCGTCACGCTGGGTGAGGATGACAGCCCCGCTCTTCTGGTCAAGGACATCCTGGCCGCTGGCGACGGTCTCAGTTTGTCCACCGCTGCCCGTATCATCGCCGAGGAAGGCCCCGACCTGGTGCGTCAGGTACTCGTGGAGACCGTCGCCGTTCCCTTCGCCCGAGCGTCCGACGGGCGGCTGGCTTACGGTCGGGAGGCGGCCCACTCGCGTTCGCGCATCCTGCACGTCGGCGACGCCACCGGCAAGGCCATCATCCAGGCTCTCATCGCGGCCCTGCGCCAGCGGCCCAACGTCCGCATCGTCACTGAGGCCACCGGAGTAGATTTGATCACGTTTCCCCACCACGCCCACGATCCACTGGCTGTTTACGAGCCTATTGCTTGTCATGGCGCTTACGTCTTTGAGCAGTCCCGGCGGGCCGTGAGCCGCTATCTGGCCGGAGCGACTATTCTGGCCACCGGCGGGCTGGGCCGCATTTACCGCTACACCACCAACCCAGAGGGCGCTCGAGGCGACGGGCTGGCGATGGCCTATCGGGCCGGGGCACGGGTCATCAACGCCGAGTACATCCAGTTCCACCCCACGACCTTCGCCGTGTCGGACGGGGACGGGTTCCTGATCTCTGAGGCGATGCGGGGCGAGGGTGGGCGATTGTTCACGCCCGATGGTCGGCATTTTATGGAGGAGTATGCCCCCGAGTGGGGAGACCTGGCCCCGCGTGACGTGGTCGCCCGCGCTATTCACCACGAGATGGTCGAGCACGGCTACTCGCACGTGTTGTTGGACATTCACTCGGTACTGCCCCCCGACCGCATCCGGGAGCGCTTCCCTACCATCTATAGTCACTGTCTGGCACACGGGGTGGACATCGCTAGCCAGCCCATCCCAGTTGTCCCGGCTGCTCACTACTCTTGCGGCGGCGTCTGGACCGACGAGTGGGCGCGCGCGACCGTCGAAAATCTCTACGCCGTCGGCGAGGTCGCCTGCACCGACGTTCACGGGGCGAACCGGCTGGCAAGCACATCGCTGCTGGAGGGTCTCGTCTGGGGCAATCGTGCCGCGCGGGATATAGCCGACCGCGGCCTGCGGCCCGTCGTCGGCCCTGGCGATGTGCCGTGTTGGGAAGAGGAGGGGTTGAAGGAGGAGGCCGACCCGGCCCTGATCTGGCGCGATATGCGGACTATCCAGCACACGATGTGGCACTATGTCGGCCTCGTCCGTTCGGGCCGGCGGCTGGCGCGCGCTTTGCGCGATCTGAGCCATCTGAAGCAGGATATCGAGGATTTCTATCGCACCACCCGCTTGAACGACGCGCTGATCGGGCTGCGCCACAGGGTGCAGGCGGCGCTCGTCGTCGCCGCGGCCGCGCAGCACAACCGCCACAGCCGGGGCTGTCACTACCGCGATGACACAAAGGGCACGGCGCTGATCTGAGCCAGACCTCCGAGGTTTTCCGAAGCCTCGGAGATCTACGAGGACAACCGATATGACTGACCGCCGCCTGATCAAACTGAGCAAATTCCTGGCCCTCATCCTCCGCCACCAGCCGGAGCGATTTGCGCTGGAACTGGACGATGAGGGCTGGGCATCGCTTCCGGAGGTGATGGAGATCCTGCGAGGGCTGCCCAACTTCCGCTGGGCCACCCGCGCCGACGTGATGCAGGTTATTGAAGAGGGTGACGGCGATGGCAAGCGCCGCTTTGAGGTGCAGGGGAACCGCATCCGCGCCCGCTACGGCCATTCACTGGCCCGTCCCATCCGCTACGAGCCCTGCGCCCCGCCACCGTTTCTCTACCATGGCACCTCACCCGACGCCCTGGAGACTATCCGCCGCGAGGGGCTCAGGCCAATGGAGCGCCAATACATCCACCTCTCGCCCGACCGTGAGACGGCTATCCGCGTCGGAGCACGCCACACCGACCATCCCATCGTCCTCACCGTCCGCGCCGCTGAGGCCCATGCGGAGGGTGTTGAATTCTATCGGGCGGACGAAGCAGTTTACCTGGCGAAACAAATCCCACGCGAATTCCTGGACTCGTGAAGCATAAAACAGGGTCGCGCATCACATCTCACGCATCCGTGCAGGAGAAAGAGCATGACTATTTTCAACCGCCAACGCCTCGACAACACTGTATTCAAACTCGACATCGAGCGCATGCGTCGGGGCTGGTACTCCGACAAGTATTTCGAGAATGTCTACTGCATGCTCACAGCCCTGGCCACCTCTGGTTACCGATACGACGGCCAATATCCCCGCGACATCGAGGTGGACACCGACGATATGGACGTGGGGAACATGGTCGTCGAGACGCAAGTTTTCACCCGCCGCAAGGGTTCGACCGTGGTGGTAGGGGTGGACAAAGCGCTGACGATGCTCCGCCACTGTGCTGGCTATTTCGACGAAGACAGCAACTTCGTGGAGACCTATGACCAACTGGAGGTCTGGGCCATCCACGACGGAGCGGTGGTCAATTATCCGCCCAAGGGGAACGCCGGGGACGGCGACCCCCGCTTCGTGCAGCCAGCGATGATAATCCGAGGGCGATACCGGGACTTTGCCCTACTAGAAACCCCTATCCTGGGCGCACTCAGCCGGGGCAGTCGCATCGCTACCAACGTCTACCAGACCATGGTGGCGGCGCGGGGCAAGCCAGTTCTTTTCTTCCCCGCCCGCTTCGACGCCCACGAGGTCCAGGCCGCCGATGGCTACGCCTACGACGTGGCAGTCCAGCGGTTCAACCACGACTACAGCCAGCACACCCCGGCCCTGGTCTCCACCGACGCCCAGGGGGACTACTGGGGCAGCCAGGGCATCGGCACCGTCCCTCACGCCGTCATCGCCTGCTTCCTGGGCGACACCGCCGCCGCGATGGTCGTCTTCGCCTCCACGCTCCCACCCGAAGTGTCCCGCATCGCCCTGGTGGACTTCAACAATGACAACGTCACTGGCAGCCTGCGCACGCTCAAGGCCATGTTCGACCGCTACCGGGAATTGATGGACGCCGAGAACGGGGAGGAGGCCCGCAAGTACATCCTCCACGGTGTACGGCTCGACACCTCCCGTTCGGTCCGTGATGCCAACGTACCTCCCCTGGGCGACCCGGAATTGGACCTGGGGGTCAATCCACGCCTGGTATTTATCGTACGCGAGGCACTCGATCATGCCTGGGAGGGCTGGAACCTGCCGCCGGAGTGGGAAGAGCGAGCAAAGGGGTACTGTCGCGCCGTCAACATCGTTGTCTCCGGTGGCTTCAACCCCAAGCGCATCCGCCGCTTCGAGCAATTGGGCGTGCCGGCCGATTCCTACGGTGTGGGTTCGTCGCTGATGTCCAACGATGCCATCGTCGGCACCAACACCGACTTCACGGCCGACGTGGTACGCATCCAGGTGAAAGGGCAATGGGTGGACATGGCCAAGGTAGGCCGCGCCCCCTGTGACAATCCGGAGATGGAACGGGCAATGTGGGGGGGATAGAACAGCATCGGCCCGGTCGAGGATATGTCCCGACCGGGCCGGTGGTCTCTGGCATAGGACGCATGTGCCTGACCAGGTTACTCCCCCGCCAACACCCGCTCCAGCGCCTGCTCCCAGAAGGACGTCTGGCCATCCAGAACCAGCAGCACCCCCTCCTTCTGGGCCATCGCCTCTGCCCCCTCAGTGGCCCGTTCCCCTGCCACCGCCGGCAGAGCCACGTACCCCACCTGGCTCAGGTGTCCGGCCCGCCGCTGGGCTCGCTCCACATCGTGCTGGTCAATCACCCCTGAGACCTCGACCGCCAGCCAGACCTGGGGGGCATCAGGCAGGTAACGAGGCCACCCCCTAGCAGATCCAGCAGCAACACGTCACGGAACTCCTCCGCAGAGAGATGGGCTTCCAGGTCGTCTTCGATCTCAGTGGGAGAAATGGCACGCACACGTCGTAGGAGGGGGGGGGGGCCAAAATAAGCTCCGGCTCGCTCCTGGTAGGTGAGTTCCAGTTGGCGGCCCTTGATGGCTCCAAGGGTGTCCTGCACGCCGGCCACGACCTGGATCAGACCATCCAGCCGCTCCTCGGTACGCCGTTGCGCCTCGGCCAGTTGCTCCAGCCGTTCCTCGGTGCGGGCCTGCGCCTCAGCCAGCCGTTGCAGCGCGGCTTCCACCCGATCCATTCGCACCTCGACGCGACCCTGCGCTTCTGCCAACCGGTCGTAATCCTGGCGCACGACCTGCACCGCCTTCATCCGGTCGTCCACCAACGCAACTACCGCCCGGTACGTCTCGGCTGTCATTCCGTAGTACTGTTCCATCACTTCAACACCTGCAGGCTGAGTACCTCATACAAACCCATTATACCCATCCAGGCCCTTTTCAGCAAGTCGCGGCTATTCGAGCCTGAAAATGGCCTTACGGAAACCTCCGAGCTCTTGACTTGTGGGGCTCCCCCAAGTCTTGCATGCGCCCAATGACCAAGGCCGGCATCAATGGGTGAGGCGTGGGTCCAGCGCGTCGCGCAGGCCGTCGCCCAGCAGGTTGAAGCCCAATACGCTCAGCATGATCGCCAGGCCGGGGAACAGCACCGCCCACCAGGCACCGCTGGTCAGAAACCTGTAACTGTCACCCAGCATAGCACCCCACTCCGGTTCCGGAGGTATGGCGCCCAATCCCAGGAAACCAAGCGCGCCGGCCCAGATAATGGCGCTGGCCAGGCCCATGGTCGCCTGGACAATGACCGAGGACAGGGTGTTGGGCACGATGTGACGGAAAAGGATGCGTGCATGGCCCGACCCCACTGACTGTGCAGCCAGAACATATTCTTTCTGGATCACCGAAAGCACCGTGGACCGCACCAGGCGGGCGTACAGCGGGATGCCCACGAAGCCGATGGCGATCATGGCTTTGTCCAGGCCCGGCCCCAGGAAAGCCACGATCGCGATGGCAAGCAAGTACGCGGGGAAGGCCAGAATGATATCCATCGCGCGCATGATGATATTGGAAACGAGCGGGCCGCCCAGCGGCAGGGCTACCATCCAGCCGATGAACAGACCCAGAATCCCACACGTAGCAGCGGTGTAAGGGCTGACCAACAAGGCTAGCCCGCCGCCGAGGAGGAGGCCCACGCCAGCGAAGAGCAACACGCGAATGGGCTTGCCCGCCAGAAAATTCTCCAGGAACACTGCCGCGACCCCCAGCGCACAGAACAGGAGTGCCTGGAAGGGCTGTCCGGCGATCCAGGCCGACAAGGATCCCAGACAGAGGCCGACGACGCCGAAAAGAACGGCCCGACCTGTCCGGCCGAGTGGCATATTCTCGTAGAATCCGGCCAGCAAGCCCAGTAGACCCCCGATTGTCAGGGAGATGCCTACGGCCACCACACCAACACGCAGTGAGTTCCACCCTCCGTGGACCACGCGGCGAAAGGTGTCACGTCCCAGCTTGTCGGTGCCGAAGGGGTGGATAGACTGGATCTCCTCGGTGGGCCTGAGGTTGGGCGGCTTGAGTTTCAGAGAATAGTCGAGGTCAGTTCTGGGGTCGTATTCCCAGAAGAAGTGGGCCAGCACAGCCGACAGGACAAACAAAACCACGATCGCCAGCCCCAGCCGGGCTGTATTGCTGGAGATCAGCCGTCGCCACGCATCCCCCCACAGCGACCGATACTCCCGAACGGCGAAATCAATCAAGCCAATCTCATTCGGTGTCGTTTCTGCCATACGATCCTCACTCGTAGTGAATCCGTGGATCCAGAAAGACGTAGGACAAGTCCACTAGCAGGTTGATGAACACAATGATAAAGGTAATGAGCAACGTGCCGCCTTGGACGACAGGATAATCACGTCCCAGGATGGCATCGTACACCCATTTGCCGATGCCAGGCCAGGCAAAGATGGTTTCCGTCAGGACAGCACCGGCCAGCAGACTACCCGACTGGAGACCAATGATGGTGACAATCGGAAGGAAGGCGTTCTTGAGGGCATGGCGGAAGAGGACCACCCGCTCCTGCAGTCCCTTGGCGTGGGCGGTACGGATGTAATCCTCCTGCAGTACGTCCAACATGCTGGAACGCGTCATGCGGGCGATGATGGCCGTGGGAATGGTCGCCAGGGCCAGCGCGGGCAGGGCTAAGTGTTTCAGGGCGTCCACCAGCGCCTCTCCGTTGCCGGCGATGATACTATCTATAAGGACCAGGTTCGTCACCGCCCTGACTTCGATGGCGTGATGCAGGCGACCTCCGCTGGGAAACCATTGCAGGATCACGGCAAAGAGCATGATCTCCATCAGGCCCAGCCAGAAGATCGGCATGGAGACACCGATGAGGGAACCGACCATGCTGATGCTGTCCAGCAGAGAATTACGCCGCGCGGCCGACGCGATGCCGACCGGCACGCCGACAAAAATGGCGATCAACATGGACAACAACGCGAGTTCAACCGTCGCCGGAAAGCGCAGTTTCAGTTGGTCGGCAATCGGGATACGGCGATGAATAGAGTTGCCCAGGTCGCCTTGGAGCAGTCGCCCCAGAAAACGAAGGTACTGGCTGTCGAAGAATCCGCTGACGTCGCCCTGCTGTAAAGCTTCCTTGTCCAGAAAAAGAGGACGATTCAGACCGAGTTGCTCGCGGATCCGCTCCACGTTTTCCTGGGCCGCGTGCTCGCCCAACATGGCGATGGCCGGATCGCCGGGGATGAGGCGCAAGAACATAAAAATGACGAAGGTGACACCCAGCAGAGTAGGAATCACCGAGATGATCCGACGGATGAGATATCGAGTCAAGGGCTCCCTCCTTACCAGGGATGCAGGGGGGCGGATACACCCACATTCCGCCCCCCTGTGTGACGTTCACATCGTTCGTGAGCCGTCGTGAGGTAGCCCCAGATGACAAAGCAAAGGCTAGGGCTCCAGGACCGTCCCCTCGTAGTAGTCAGCGCCGACCGGCTGCGTCACGTAGCCGCTGACCTTGCTGGAGAAAATGAGGGGGGTGTTGTTGTGGGCGATCCAGATGCGAGCAACGTCGTCGTGCAGCAATTGCTCGATCTGCTTATACATCTCCTCACGCTCGGCCTGGTCGGGCTTGATAGCCGCCTGGTAGCATAGGTAAGCGACTTCCGTGTTAGCGTACCAGCCCTCGCGCTTCTCAGGACTCTTCACCCAGTCCTCAGGCTCCCCAACCTGGTCATCTGTGGCAAAACCAAAGAAGTAGTTGTGGAAGTTGTCGGGGTCACCGTTGTCGCCACCCCACCCAAGCATGTACAGCCCAACGAGCAGGCCATTGCGTCGCAAGCCCAGGTAGGTCGGCCAGTCGCCCGCCAGCTCAAGCGTGGCGTTGATGCCCGCTTTGGCCAGGTCGGCCGCCATCGCCTCGCCGATCTCCTTGGGGGAGGGGTAATAGAAGCGGGTCACCGGCATGTAGTACAGCGTGAGCGGGATCTTGTCCCCGGCGCTGTACACGGCGTTACCTTCCGCATCCACGAGGTCCTCCGCGATGGTCACCTCGCTCAGCCCATCGGGGAAGCCGGCATCGGCCAGGAGTTGCTTCGACAGGTCTGGATCGTAGGCCCAGTCCTCGACTGCGTCGTTGTGGCCCCAGATCAGCGGCGGCAGGAAGTTGGTCGCTGCCTCGCCGTACGCGCCGTAGAAGTTCTCGACCAGGCCCGGGCGATTGATGGCGTGAGCGAGCGCCTCGCGGACCTTGACATCCTGGAACTCCTCGATCATGTAGTTGAACGTCAGGTAGCCGGTGTTCAGCGCCGGGCGGGTCAGGACGTACAGGTCGGGATCAGCCTCGGCGACAGCCAGGTCCTCGACTACCGCCTGCTCCAGAGCGTGGATGTCGCCGGCCTTCAGGGCCAGGAAGCGAGCCGAGTCATCGGGGATCACCCGCCAGATGATCTCATCAATGGTGGGCCGGCCGCCCCAGTAATCGTCATTGGCCACCACCGTGATGTGGTCACCCTCCACCCATTCCTCGAACACAAACGGCCCGGTGCCCACGCAGCCCACTACGGGCAGGCCGTAGTCCTCGCCATATTCCTCCATGGCCGCCGGGCTGGAGATAGCGAATATGTCCATGGCCAGATTGGCCAGGAAGGGAGCCAGCGGCTCGGCCAGGGTGAACTTGACGGTATAGTCGTCAACCTTCTCGACGCTGGTGATCATGCTGGCGTCGTCAAAGCCACCCCACATGTACTCGTAGTACTCGTACACCTGGCTCTCGAAGTGGTAGGCATGGTCGGTGAAGCGCTGACGCTCAAAGTTGAAGACGACGGCGTCGGCGTTGAAGTCAGTCCCATCGTGGAACTTGACCCCCTCGCGCAGTGCGCAGGTCCACTCCGTGCTTTCCTCATTGGACGTGCACTCGGTGGCCAGGGCCGGGATCGGCGTGGTGGAGCCAGGCTCGTACTGATAGAGGGGCTCCAAACATTGGCCGGTCACGCGGAACGACTCGCCGTCGGTGACGATGGCAGGATCCAGTTGGACTGAGTCCCCACCACGGCCAAAGACGAACGTGGCCGCCTCCTCGGGCTCCTCAGGCTCCTCAGGCTCCTCAGGCTCCTCGGTCGCTGGTGCCTCGATTGCCGGTGCCTCAGTCGCTGGTGCCTCGGTCGGTTGCGCACACGACGCCACCAGGCCGGCTACCAGGATCAGTGCCACTATAGCACTCAGAACACGCAGGTGTTTCATCTTTCTCCTCCTTTTTCTTTTTTGGAAACGGCTTCACAAAAATTGGGGTTAGTGGAAGAAACAGAGTAGAATCCCGCGCCATCACCTCCTTTCGCATGTGGACAGGCTTTTCGGGGACAAGACATCGCCCCAGCAAGCACTCTCACACAATAAGTCTGGCTGCCTACGTCTGCAACACGACCAATAGTATACGGGAAAACCGCCGAATGTCAAGAGCAGGCAAGCCCCAGTTCCTCTCCGTTCCCTTCCCAATTCACTGTTGTGCTTTGGAACCTTTGGCCCCGCCCCGGCGTCTAAGTAGCAGGCGCGGCGTCGCTACCGCGATGGCGCACCTTGTGATATACTGATGTGAAACGTGATGCGCGAAACGTGAAACGTGAGGAGAATAAACCGATGACAAAACAATCTCTCTACAAGACCGTGGCGCTGACCACATTACTCAGCATGTTGCTGGGGGCCTGTTGTGGACTCGAACCCACCCCACCCCCCTACACTCCGCCCCCGCCCAGCGCTGTCCCTCCCGTCGTCATCCAGCGCACGCCGGAGCGAGGCGAGGAACTGGAACCCGACGGAACCATAGAACTGGTCTTCGACCGGCCGATGGACCACGCCTCCGTCGAGGCTGCACTCCGCCTCAGCCCAGAGGCACGCGGAGACTTCGAGTGGACCGATGGACGCACCGTGCAGTTCAAACCTACTCGTGATCTCAAGCGAGACACAGAGTACCAGGTCACCCTCGGCTCCGAGGCCAAAGCGACCGACGGCAACCTCCTCGACGGAGCCTACCGTTTTCACTTCCGCACCGTCGGCTACCTGGAGGTTACACAGGTCATCCCCGCCCCTGACACGGAGGACCTGGAGGCCGAAAGCACCATCACCGTCATCTTCAACCGTCCCGTCGTCCCACTGACGGCGATCAGTGATCCAGCCTACGCCGACCTCCCCCAACCACTTACTCTCGACCCGCCCACTGAGGGCAGCGGCGAGTGGCTCAACACCTCCATTTACGTCTTCACCCCCGCCGAACCCCTGGCTGGCGGCACCACCTACACAGCCCGCATCGCGGCGGGCCTGGCCGATACCAGCGGTGGTGTCATGGCCGAGGGCTACGCCTGGTCGTTCTCCACGCAGCCGCCCCAGGTCGTGTGGGTCTCACCGCACGAGGACGCCGAACTGATGGAGGTGGACACCGCCGTCCAGGTCGCCTTCAACATGCCGGTGGACTGCGTTTCGGTGACCGAATCGTTCAGCCTGCACACCGGCCCGCAGTCGGTCCCCGGCACCTGTGAGTGCGAGGATAACAGGCTGACCTTCACGCCCGGCGAACGGTTGGCCTTCGACACGGCCTATACGGCGCGGGTGGACGCGGGCGTGCAGAGTGCCGGGGGTGGACGAGGTATGCGGGACGCCTACGAATGGCGCTTCACGACCGTACCCCTGCCGCGCATCCTCAGCACCAGCCCCTACGACGGCCAGAAAGACGCCCTCCCCTACACCGCTTTCGAGATCACTTTCAACGCGCCTGTGGACCCCACCACGGTGGTGCCCAACCTGGAAATGACCCCGCCCCTGTCACCGACCCAGGTCTACACTTACTTCAACACCTGGGACAACACCTTCGTGCTTGATTTCGGCGCACAGCCCTCCACCAACTACGAAGTGCACATCGGACCAGGCATCGCTGACCCCTACGGTAACACGACCGGACAGGAGATGACAGTAGACTTCCGCACCGCCGACCTCCAACCCTGGGCCCAGTTGGACATGCCCGGCATGGTCGGCACCTACGACGCGCATCAGCCAGCCCACGCTCTCGTCGGCTACCTCAATACAACCCGGCTCAACCTGAGCCTGTATCGGCTCGATCTGGACGAGTTCTTGCACGCCCAGCAAGTATGGTGGGAATACCAGCCCCCCGGCAATCCTATCCGACAGTGGTCTGTGCCGGTTGAAGCCCCGCTCAACGAGATCAAGCACATCCCTGTGAACCTGGTAGAGGGTGGCGGGCGGCTTATGCCAGGCATCTACCTGCTGGACCTGAGCGCCCCCGGGGTGGCGTACGAACGCTGGGCCCAATGCAAATTGCTGATCGTCTCAGAGTACAATGTGACGCTCAAGACCGCCGCCGGGAACAGGGGCTATGAGCCAAGAGAGGATAAGATGTGGGCCTGGGTGACCGACCTGGCGACAGGGCGACCCGCCAGCGGGCTTCGGCTGACAGCACAGGATGGTGACGGCGCATCCCTCGGCACGGCTACCACCGACGGAGACGGCCTGGCCCATTTTGCCCTGGACGGTACCTACCACGACGCGCTCTACGTCGTGGCGCAGGAGCCTTTTGCGCTGGGCGGAGCCGGCTGGGGGTGGAGCGCGGGCATCAGCCCCTGGGACTTCGGCCTGGAAATGGATTACGGGGAAAACACCCACCGCGCCCACATCTACACCGACCGGCCCATCTACCGGCCCAGTCAGACTGTCTACTTCCGAGGTGTTCTCCGCGCCGAGGACGACGTGCACTACTACCTGCCCGAGCGGGACGAGGTACAGGTGCGCGTCTACGACGCCGCCGGGGAGGAAATCTACAACCAGAAATTGGCGCTCGACGAATTCGGCACCTTCCACGGTGAACTGACGTTGGCCGAGGGCGCACCGTTGGGTGAATACGGTATCACCACCAGTTTCGGTGATGACACTTTCCACGCTGATTTCCTGGTCACCGCTTACCGCGCGCCGGAGTTCGAGGTTCTCGTCAACTCGGAGAAAGCGGAACTGGCCGCCGGGCAGGCCACCCACGCCGACGTCGAGGTGCGCTACTTCTTCGGCGGTCCCGTCGCCGACGCGGACGTCGAATGGCACGTTCTCGCCGCCCGCTACCGCTTCGAGCCAACCCAGTTCGGTCGCTACGACTTCACCGACGAGGACAATCCATGGGTATGCCGTTGGTGCTGGTGGTGGGAGCCTCCCACCCCCGATGTCGTCCTCAGCGGTTCCGGCACCACCGACGCCGACGGCCACCTGACTGTCGCCTTACCAACTAGCGTGATGACCGGAGGACAACAGTTAACCATCGAGGCGACCGTCTACGGCAAAGACGGACAGGCTATCTCTGGCCGGGCCAGCATCGTGGTCCACCAAGGTGAATTCTACATCGGCCTGGCCCCGCAGCAGTACGTGGGCGAGGTCAATGATGAACTGGCGGTGGACGTCGTGACCGTGGATTGGGAGGGCGAACGACTGCCGGGCCAGAGTCTCGACGTCGAGGTGACTCGCCGCGAGTGGGTCAACACCTTCGTCGAGGATGAGTCCGGTGGCGGCACGTGGGAGTGGGAGACAGTGGACACACTGGTTCTCACCGGCACGTTGGCCACCGGCAGCCACGCCGAGGGAGTAGTGACCTTCACGCCAGCGGAGGGCGGCTCCTACCGTCTCGTCGTCAGCGGGCGCGATCGGAACGAACGTTTGGTGCGCAGTTCCACCTGGGTCTGGGTCAGCGGGGCGGAGTACATCTCCTGGCGACGGGAGAACAACGACCGCCTTACCCTCATCAGCGACAAATCCACCTATGTGCCCGGCGAAACCGCCGAAATCCTCATCCCCAGCCCCTTCGCGGGAGAGCAGTGGGCCTGGATCACGGTCGAGCGGGGCGGGATGCTGCGGCAGGAGGTGTTGCGGTTGGAGAGCAACTCCACTGTCTATCGCCTGCCCATCACCGCCGACCACGCGCCCAACGTCTACGTGTCGGTCGTCATCGTCAAGGGGCCAGACGTAGTAGAGCCGGTGGCCACCCACAAGGTGGGCTACCTCCCACTGACGGTCGAACCGGTAGAGCAGCAACTGCACATCACGCTGACCCCCAGCCTGGCTCGGTCGGAGACCGGCCAGAACTGGCAGGCAGAGCCGGGCGACACCGTCTCCTTCGACGTGGAAGCCCGCAACGCAGGAGGCGAGCCGGTTCAGGCCGCCTTCTCCCTCGACCTGGTGGACAAGGCGGTGCTGAGCCTGCGCCCGCGCCAGCCGGACGCCATCCTGAATGCGTTCTACGGACAGCGATGGCTGTCTGTCTTGACCTCCAGTGGCCTCGCTATCTCTGTCAACCGGCTGCTGCTGGAGCAGATGGAGGAAATAGAGATGCTCCTCGCCGGGCCTGCGCGGGAACTGGGAATGGGAGGCGGAGAGGGAATCGAAGCGCCGATGCCCACAGCAATGCCCGAGATGGCCACCGACGAGGAAGAGATGCACAAAGCAGTGTCTGAACTCCCGCCCGGCGTCCAACTGCGCGAGCAGTTCGCCGACACCGCCTTCTGGGATGGGACTGTCGTCACCGACCGGGCTGGCCATGCCTCCGTCTCCATTACGTTGCCGGACAACCTCACCACCTGGGTCTTTCGCTCCGTCGGCGTGACCACCGACACGCAAGTAGGCGAGGAGACGGTGGATCTGTTAGTCACCAAACCGCTCCTGGTGCGGCCCGTGACGCCCCGCTTCTTCGTCGTCGGCGACCGGGCGCAACTGGCGGCACTGGTCAGCAACAACACCGACCAGATAGCCTTAAGGCCACAGACCTTGGATGTGGCAGTCACCCTGCACGCTACGGGGCTCGCGCTGTCCGAGGCGACGAATGACGAACAAACAGTCTCGATTCCGGCGGGAGGAGAGGCGAAGGTCACCTGGTGGGTCGAGGTCGAGGACGTCGAGACGGTGGACGTGATGATGAGCGCTGTTGCAGACGAGTATTCCGACGCCGCCCGTCCGCGCCTGACCACCGGTCCAGAGGGGACACTCCTCGTCTACCGCTACACCGCGCCAGAGATCGTCGGCACCGGGGGTCAACTGGTGGGCGAGGAGACTCGCACCGAGGTGGTGGCCCTGCCGCCGAAATACGACGACCGGCAGGGCGAACTCTCCATCCGACTCGACCCGTCGCTGGCGGCCGGGATGGCCGACGGCCTGACCTACCTGGAGCACTTCCCCTACGAGTGTACCGAACAGACCGTCAGTCGCTTCCTGCCCAATGTACTCACCTACCGCGCGCTGCGCGACCTGGGGCTTTCTGACCCCGAACTGGAGGCAAAGTTGCCCGACATGGTCGCTCTCGGGCTGAGCAAACTCTACCAGCAACAGCACGCCGATGGAGGCTGGGGCTGGTGGTACGAGAGCGAGAGCAACCCCCATCTGACTGCCTACGTCGTCTTCGCGCTGGTCAAGGCCCAGAAGGCAGGTTTCGAGACGCGAGGGGATGCCATCCAGCGCGGCCTGGGTTACCTGGAGAGCGCGTTGGTGAGAGCCCGCGAACTCCAGTCCCACCGCGAGGCCAACCGGCAGGCGTTCATCCTCTACGTGATGGCCGAGGCTGGTCAGACCGGTCGCGCCAGCGAGTATACCGGCGATCTGTACCGCCGCCGCGACAAACTCAGTCACTACGGACGGGCCTTCCTGGCACTGGCGCTGGAGTTGATTGACCAGGGTGACCGTCGCGTCGCGACGCTCCTCTCCGACATCCAGAACGCAGCCATCCTCAGCGCTACCGGCGCACACTGGGAGGAGGCGGACTACGACTGGTGGGCCATGAACACCGACACCCGCTCCACCGCCGTCATCCTGGACGCGCTGACCCGGATAGACCCCGAAAACGCGCTTATCCCACAGGTAGTGCGCTGGCTGATGGTCACCCGTCGCGACGGCATCTGGGAGACGACACAAGAGACCGCCTGGGCGCTCATCGCCCTCACTGACTGGATGGTCGTCACCGGGGAACTGGCAGGGGAGTACGACTACACCGTGTGGCTCAACGACGACCCCCTGGCCGAAGGCTCCGTGACCCCGGGAACCATTGGCGATCCAGTCCAACTGCGGGTAGACGTGGCGGAGTTGCTTATTTCGAGTGACGTGGCCAACCGGCTGACGGTGGGACGCGGGCCGGGCGAAGGCCGGCTGTATTACACTGCCCATCTCAAGGTCTACCTGCCGGTGGAGGAGATTGAGCCGCTCAACCGTGGGATTATCGTCGCACGACAGTACTGCCGTCAAATGACAAATGAGCAAATGACAAATGACAAACCGATGCGCTGTGAAGAGGTGGGCAAAGTAGGAGTCGGGGACGTTGTGGAGGTGCGGCTGACGATCATCGCCCCGCACGATCTGTACTACGTCGTCGTCGAGGACCCGCTGCCGGCCGGGGCCGAAGCAATTGACGTGAGCCTGGAGACGACGAGTCTGCTGGAACAGGAGCCAGGGCTATACCGGGAGTCAGAAAACGAGATTTGGCACGACTTCTACCACTGGTGGTGGCGTTGGTACAGCCGCAGCGAGATGCGGGACGACAAAGTGGTGCTGTTCGCCGACTACCTGCCGGCGGGCACCTACGAGTACACCTACACCTTCCGCGCCACACTGCCGGGCGAGTACCGGGTCATCCCCACCACCGCCCAGGAGTTTTACTTCCCAGAGGTATTCGGGCGAGCGGATGGGAGGCTGTTCACGATTGGGGAGGTGGAATGGTAAGTATACGGCTGCGGTGAAGGGTCGTGTGTTTGACTACTGAGCACGGTCGTGATACACTGGGAAGTGCCTTTGCCTTTACCCTGCCGGCTATATCCCAAGTATAGCATAGTATACCAAAGGTAAACCATGGGTACGAAGGACAGTGTTCTCATCATAGATGATGACCCCAGTCTGAGGAAGACGCTCTCCGACATCCTCAGGGCCAAGGAGTACGCCCCTATAGCCGTCGACAGGGGAAAGGAAGCCTTGGACAGGGTCCAGGTGGAGATGCCCGCTGTAGCCTTGATTGACCTGAGGCTAGATGACATGTCCGGCCTGGCGCTGCTGGAGGAGATCAGAAGGCGATCTCCGGGCACACAGTGCATCGTGCTCACCGGGCACGCCACACAGGAATCGGCCATCGAGGCGATCAACCTGGGTGCCTATGGCTACGTACAGAAGCCCTACGATATGGATCAGTTGCTGGTGACGATCCACAGGGCCGTCGAGAAGCGGGATGCCGAGGAGGCACTGCGGGAAAACGAGGAGACTCTGCAGCGCCTTCTGGATCAGCAAATCGCCGTGAACCGGTTGGCCCTTGCGTTGGGGGAGAGCAGAGATATCGGTAAGATTTACCACAGCATCCACGAGCACATACACGCGCTGATGGATGCCGACGCATTCATCGTCTCCTCCTACGACGATGAGACACAACTTATCCACGCAGGGTACATGGTCAGTCATGGCGCTGTGCGCGATGTTGCAAACTTCCCTCTTATCCCACTAGAGAGAACAGGACACGGCACCCAGAGCCAGGTGATCCACACTGGCAAGCCGTTCTACGTCCCTGACTGGCGCAGGGCGATGAGGACGACCAGGACTGAGTATAAGGTCGCGGAGGACGGAACAGTCAGCGAAGGGCCACCGCCGGCTGAGCAGCAGAAAGACTCGGTTAATTCGGCGATCTACGTACCGATGAAAATCGAGGGCAAGACGATCGGCGTGATGCAGGCGCAGAGTCACCGGCTGGATGCATACACGCAGGAGGACATAGACCTCCTCTCAGCCCTGGCCAATGTTGCCGCCATCGCCATTCAGAACGCCCGGCTGTACGAGGAGACCCGACGGCGCGGTCTGGAGCAGGAGACGCTGCGGGAGGCAGCACTGGCGCTGACGGCCACCCTGGAACTAAGTGAGGTATTGCACATACTGGCGGAGCAAGTAGGCCGCGCACTGAATACCAGTAGCGTCTACATATCCAGCCTGGACGAAGAGACCACCCAGAGCACGGTCATGGCCAAGTGGATCAGCCCAGAAGCCATCGATCACCAGTCCGACCTGGGAACGACCTATGACCTGCGACGATACCCCACCACGCTCCGGGCATTGCAGGAGAAACAGCCCCTGGCCGTCAGGGTCACCGATCCAGACCTGGACCCCGCAGACCACGAAGAGGCCGAGCGACACGGCTGGCAATCATACCTGATCGTGCCATTGGTGAGCCAAGACCGCCTGATCGGTTACGTGGGATTATGGGAGACACGATGGGAGCGAGAGTTCACAGAAGCCGATGTGCGGCTTTGCCAAACGCTGGCCGCCGACGCGGCGGTGGCTATTGAACACGCCCGCCTCTTTCAGGCGGAACGGGAGCAGCGGGAACTGACGGAGGCGCTGGAGGCGGCGGCGGCGGCTGTCAGCAGCAGCCTGGACCTCGACGACGTGCTGGACCGCATTCTGGAACAGGTGCAGCGGGTCGTCGCGGGGGACGCTTTCAACATCATGCTGATGGAGGACGAACACGCCCGGATGGCCCGCTGGCGGGGGTACGAGCGCTTCGGCATGGAAGGATACATCTCCACGGTCACCCTTGATATCTCCGAGGTGCCCAGCCTGCAGCAGATGGTAGAGACCGGAGAGCCGGCCGTCATCCCCGACACCGCCGCCTACCCTGGATGGTTCGAGGTGGTGGGGATGGAGTGGCTGCGCTCTTACCTCGCCGCACCCATCCGGGTGGGCGGCGAGATGGTGGGTCTCCTGAACGTGGACGGCACCCAGCCAGGCCAGTTCGGCCCTGCCGACGCCCAACGGCTGCAGATCTTCGCCAACCACGCCGCCACTGCCATCCAGAACGCCCGGCTATTTGGAGAGACGCGCCAGCGCGTGGAGGAGTTAGAGGCGCTGAGGAGCACCAGCCTCCGGCTCACAGGCTCGCTGGACTTGTCCACCGTGCTGGATATTATTGTCGCGAGCACTTCAAGGCTGGTAGAAGCCAGCGATTGCCACATCTACCTCTACGACGAGGCAAACGAGACGTTTACCTTTGGTACCGCGTTGTGGCAGGATGGACGACGAGAGCCAGCGGTGAAGGCGCCGCGCCGTGACGGTCTCACGGCCACCATAGCCCGAGGGGGCCACCCTGTGGTCATCGAC
>Ga0208279_1000369_pt1 | contig 38203 bp, 43 predicted proteins | sample AntAceMetag02UKM_FD_184766 | JGI IMG/M metagenome (GOLD analysis project Ga0208279, IMG submission 184766) | Saline lake microbial communities from Ace Lake, Antarctica - Antarctic Ace Lake Metagenome 02UKM (SPAdes) (version 2) | ecosystem: Environmental > Aquatic > Non-marine Saline and... | reverse complement strand
CTTGGAAGAAATGAAACTTTCGCGCATATTGCCCCCATAAGATAGCTGACTATCCTCGCAATGAGAGATAACCAAAAGGTCAAACATTTTGGCGTATTCATAGGCTCGCCGCAAAATTAGAGTATCATCTACCGAAAAACCATCGTCACTTAAAGCAATGCAGCCGGCTCTTTTTAAAGCCCCAAATTCAGTTAATTCTTTACCCTCTCTATTTCTGGTTATCGCTCCTATCGGATAGATATCTACAAGCCCTATGCTTTGGCTTTCTTCACATATCCACTTAGCTAAACCTTCATTGTCTATTGCCGGATCAGTATTAGGCATGCAAAAAATTGTAGTAAAGCCTCCTTTAGCGGCAGCAGTAGCCCCACTTAAAAGATCTTCTTCATCTTCTCTGCCGGGAGTGCGCAGATGAGTGTGTAAGTCGATGAATCCAGGAAAAACGTATTTACCTTTAGCGTCTATTTCTTTATCAGCTTCTTTAATGTCTTTGCCAATACCAGTGATCTTCCCATTCTCAATAAGTAAATTAGCCTGAATAATTTCATCAGCATTTACCAGGGAAGCATTTTTTATTATAAGTTTCATCTTTCGCCTACAATAGTTTTTCTATACTTTTATTAACTCTTTCCCCATTTTGAAACTTTTCCCATCATTAACAATGATGGGCTCAATGAATAATTTTGATAAACTGCTTCGCAGATTGAGTTCATATTTTTCTCTTTTTTGTTCCTACTAAATATAATACTGCCATCCTTATAGCCAAGCCGTTTTCGGCCTGCTTTAAAATTAAAGGGTGCACCCTTTCCTTTAAGGAAGAACTTATTTCAATATCCCAGTTTACTGGCCCAGGATGCATAACTAAACAGTCCTTTTTTGCTTTTTTTAACCTCGCAGGTGTTAAACCAAACCTTTTGACATACTCTCGCATGGTAGAAAAGAAAGTTATACCTTGCCTCTCCTTTTGAATTCGAAGCATCATAATAACGTCAGCTGAAGGTATTTCTTTATCCAAATCATTAGACACCTTAACCCCTAATTTTTCAAACTCATAAGGGATAAGCGTCGTCGGCCCACAAACAGTTACCTTGGAAGAGAATTTTTGAAAACCAAAGATATTCGAACGCGCTACTCGAGAATGAGCTATATCACCAACTACTAAAACATTTAAATTCTCTAAAGTTCCTTTCCTCTCTTTTACGGTAAACATATCTAAGAGGGCTTGAGTAGGGTGTTCATTGCAACCATCACCAGCGTTTATAATCGAGGCTTGAGTATACTTTGTAAAAGACTCCAGGCATACCCCCACACCTATTCTCATTATCATAATATCAGGATGATAAGATTCTAAATTTTTTATAGTGTCAACTATGGTCTCACCCTTAGTTAAGCTGCTTGTAGAAGATGAAAGGTTTACTACGTCAGCGCTTAGGCGCTTAGCAGCTAACTCAAAAGAAGTCCTGGTCCGAGTGGAGTCCTCAAAGAAAATATTAACAATTGTTTTCCCTCGTAAAGCCGGAACTTTTTTAACCTCTCTTTTAGATATCTCTTTAAAAGAATCGGCTAAAGAAAGTATGGTTTCAAGCTCTAAACGGCTAAAATTCTTAATACCTAGAATGTGCTTTTTTTGCCATTCTTCCATATTAGTCGCTGCCCCTTATTACTGTTACCTCGTCAATACTGTCACTTTCCTTTAACTTCACTTCGACAACTTCCTGACGAGAGGTAGGAATATTCTTGCCTACATAATCGGCTCTTATTGGTAACTCCCTAAATCCTCTGTCTACCAAAACTAAGAACTCTACTCGCTTCGGCCTTCCAAAATCCATTATTTCATTTAAAGCTGCTCGGACAGTTCTGCCGGTGTAAAGAACATCATCAATAAGAATTACCACTTTATCACTTAAGTCAAAAGCAAGGCTGGTTTCTCTTACTGTCGGTGTAGGACCAATAGCAGTTAAGTCATCTCGATAAAGAGTAATGTCTAAAACCCCTAGGGGGATGTCTCTACCTTCTATTTCTTTTATTATTGCTTGGATTCTTCTAGCTAAATGCACTCCTCGAGTCTGAATGCCAACAAGAGCTAGCCCTTCGGAAGAAGAGATCTTCTCTAAAATTTGGTGGGTAAGACGGTAGAGTGTCTTCTTAATGTCCTCTTGGGAAAGTATTTTCTTTATTCCCTTAGGGTTACTCATAATGACTACCTCTAAAATAAAAAAACCGTTCCAGCTTTTTGCTACAACGGCCCACTTTTTGAGATTCTTTACGGTTTCTCATAATATGTCCTTGTCGGCCTCACCGGACCGCCCTTAAAGGCTACATAATATATACCCTATTTGAGATATTTTGTCAAGAAAAATCTACAGCTATAACAAATTCGCCCTTAGGATCTTTTGCGCTAAAATGATCTACTGCCCTATCTATCTCAGCCTCAAGGACTTCCTCAAATTTCTTGGTCATCTCACGAGCAATAAATACTCGCGCACTTCCTGAAACTTGTTTTATTAATCTTAGCGACTTCAAAACCCGATAAGGAGATTCAAAGAATACCAGAGTAACCCCCCATTCTCTTGTTCTTTCTAGTAATTTCTTCTGAGCACTTGCTTTCCTCGGCATATACCCTAAAAAAGCAAACTTATCATGAGGTATTGAGGATAAAGCCAAACAATTAATAATACTATTTGGGCCGGGCAAAGAAGTAACTGGTATTCCTTCTTCTCGACAAGCCTTTATTAATCTATACCCCGGATCTGATATGGTTGGTGTTCCGGCGCTTGAAACAAGGGCAACATCTTTTCCTTTTTTTAGCTTTTCAACAACCAGAGGTATTTTTTTTATTTCATTATGCTCATAAAAACTAATCAAATCTTTTTTTATGTTTAAGCGTTTTAATAATAACCCTGTCTTTCTGGTATCTTCAGCTAAAATAAATTCGACTTCTTCCAAGATACGTAATGCTCTTAGGGTGATGTCTTCTAAATTCCCTATGGGAGTAGCTACTATATATAACATAGTGAATTGCTTTTAAGAATTTTCATAATCTCAACCCTCTTTTTTACAATCCGTTAGCAACTTCCTGATCAATGACAAATACACAATCAGGATGATTCTGCAAAAAAGAAGCTGGTATATCTGTAGTAGCCGGACTCTTAATGGCCCTAGCTACGACTTCAGCTTTGTTGCTTCCGGTAGCTAATAAAACTATTTTTTTGGCCTCTAAAATAGTAGCAATGCCCATAGTTACTGCTTTTCGAGGAACTTCGGATTCGTTCTCGAAAAAACGAGCATTATCCTTTATCGTTTTTTCTGTTAATCCAACCTCTCTAGTTCGAGATTCTGAGGGTGAACCTGGCTCATTAAAAGCAATGTGCCCGTTAGAGCCAATACCCAATAATTGTAAATCTATACCCCTTTGTGCTTTAATGTCTCCTTCATATTTCTGACAACTTACTGAAACATCTTCAGCTATACCGCTAGGAACGTGGGTTTTTGCCTTATCAATATTAATATGGTTAAAAAGATTATCATCCATAAAGTAACGATAGCTTTGAGAATGATCACCAGATAATCCCACATACTCATCAAGGTTAAAAGATGTAACCCGGCTAAAATCTAATCCCTCTTCTTTGTGCATCCGAATTAGCTCTTGGTACATTCCTACGGGAGTTTCTCCAGTAGCCAACCCTAAAACTATGCTCGGGTTTTCTTTAGTATCTTCAGCAAAAATCTTAGCTCCTTCTTGGGCTACCTCTTGTTTATCTTGACATATTATTATCTTTATATTCCCTATTTTTTTTAGCTTAACCATTTTTATTCTCCTTCTTCTTCTTCTTTGATTACTTCTATAATCCCATTTTTTGCAGGAATAAAATAACTTTCGATTTTTTTATTTGTAAAGTAAAGAATAAGTATACCTGGATATATTATTTGCAAAAGAGCGCTATTAATTAATGAGGACTGAAACAAGACTGACACAGCTGCTAAGATAACCATAAAGAAAGAAAAGTAAAGAGTAAGACGGCGACCCCATTCTTTTCGATTAAGAATCCCCCATCCTGAGACTAAAAATATTACAGCTAAAATTATTTGCGATAAGGCGACTGCTTTAAACTGTCGAGGGGTTAAGCTTTGATCCGGTATGTGTTTGCTAAACTCAGCTAAAAGAGACTGACTGGTTTCAGAAGAAGGGTCCTTGTAGATAAGAAAGAAGAAACCTAGAGAGAGCACCCCCAATACAACAAAATTGAACCCCCCTAAAATTAATATGCCTAAGGGTTTTTTCTCCTTTAGTTCTTCCATTTTTTAAGCTTCCGGTAAAAATAAAAAAGCGACCCCAGCCGGATTTGAACCGGCGTCGTCGCCGTGAAAGGGCGATGTCCTAGACCGGGCTAGACGATGGGGTCGAAAGTGTTTCTATTTTAGATTATAAAGTTAATTTGTCAACCCCGTTAGAGAATTTTCTCTAACAGGACAGGTAAACTTTCTTACTCTTCAGGAACAATTCGGGCAATAGTTGAAAGCTTGTCAGCTTTTTCTAAGTTGATTATCCTAACCCCTTGGGTGGAGCGACCAGAAACTCGAATATCTTGAACTTTTGTCCGAATAAGAATTCCCTTCTGGGTAATGCACATTACTTCATCATCCGGCTTGACTAATACCAGAGCCCTTACATTTCCTATTTTAGAAGAAAGTTTTATATTAATTACCCCCTTGCCGCCTCTAGACTGCAAACGATACTCCTTAACCAAGGTTCTTTTAGCAAAGCCATTATCAGTAGCTGTAAGAAGATAGAAATTTTCTTTTTTCAAAGCCCCTTTGACTAAAACCATCTCAAGAGCAATGTCTTTTTTGGATAGTCTTATTCCTCTAACGCCTTGTGACTGCCTGCCAGTAGGTCTTATTTCACTACTCTTAAATTTTATTGAAATACCCCTTTGAGTAGCTAAAATAATTTCCTCTTCTTCACCACAAATCCCGGCACCAACAAGATTATCATCTTTTCCTAATGTGATAGCAAATATTCCACTCTTGCGTATATTCGAGAATAAACCTAAAGAGGTTCTCTTAACCATACCTTTTTGGGTAGCCATAAAAATAAATTTCTTGGAATCAAACTCTGGTATAGATAAAACTGTAGTAATTTTCTCTTTGCTAGAAAGACTTAAAAGATTGACAATAGCTCTACCTTTAGAAGTTCGGGAACCAGTAGAAACTTCATAGGTTTTTAAGGGGTAGATTTTTCCTTGAGTAGTAAAAAATAAAAGAGTGTCTTTACTCGAGGCAACAAATAGATGCTCGACAAAATCTTCCTCGGCAGTAGACATAGCCGTGACCCCTCTACCACCTCTTTTTTGTTGGCGGTAAGTAGTTAAAGGCATTCTCTTAATATAGCCTGTACCTGTTATGCTGACAACCATATCCTCTTCAACAATCAAATCTTCGACTTCTATCTCTTCTTGTTGAGCTACGATTTCTGTACGCCGAGGGTCAGCAAATTTCTCTTTTATCTCTTTTAATTCTTCCTTAATCAAAACCTCTTGCTTCTTCTCTGAACCAAGTATGCCCTTTAAAATCTCTATTTGTTTTAGGAGTTCTAAATATTCTTGTTCTACTTTTTTTCTCTCCAAAGCGCAAAGTCTTTGCAATTGCATCTCTAAAATTGCTTGAGTCTGAATATCAGTAAGCTTAAACTTCTTGATTAGAGCTAGCTTAGCGTCTTGAGGACTCTTGGATTTTTTGATTATCTCAATTACTTTATCGAGAAATTTTAAAGCAATTTTTAAACCTTCTAAAATGTGAGCTCTTCTTTCTGCCTTTTCAAGCTCAAATTTAGTTCTCCGTATAATAACTTCTTTACGAAAATAAATATGGTGGAAAAGCATCTCTTTTAAACTCAAGGTTTGAGGCTTACGCTTTACTAAGCATAAAAAGATAGCTCCGAAGGTTGTTTCCATGCTAGTGTGCTTATAAAGACGATTTAAAATTATATCAGCTTGAGCATCACGCTTAAGCTCTAAAACAATTCTTATGCCATCTTTATCCGATTCATCGCGAAGATCAGAAATTCCTTCTACTCTTTTATCGGTAATGATCTTTGCTATTTGCTCCATAAGAGTAGTCTTGTTTAACTGATAAGGAATTTCAGTAACAATAATTTGGCTCTTGTTTTTTTCTCGCTCAATTGTTGCTTTGGCCCTGACCTTAAGTTTGCCTCTGCCCCCTTTGTACATCTCTAAGATAGTACTTCTTCCACAAATTATTCCACCAGTAGGAAAATCCGGGCCCTTAACATATTTGTGAAGATCTTTTACTGATGCTTTGGGGTTGTCAATTAAATGAGCTAAGGCATCACAAACCTCTCCTAAATTATGCGGTGGAATATTAGTTGCCATACCGACAGCAATGCCGCTTGCACCATTTAACAACATATTCGGTAGCACTGACGGTAATACTTCCGGTTCGGTTAAAGAGTTGTCAAAATTAGGGAAAAAATTAACTGTCTTTTTTTCAATATCTCGAAGAATATACTCAGTTATCCGAGACATCCGAGCCTCAGAATAACGCATGGCTGCTGGTGGATCTCCATCAATAGAACCAAAATTCCCTTGTCCATTTATTAAGGGGTAGCGCAAAGAAAAACTCTGGGCTATTCTTACTAAAGCATCGTATATTGCAATGTCGCCATGAGGATGATACTTACCCAGAGTTTCACCTACAATCCGAGCACATTTTTTATGGGGTTGACTATAACGCAAGTGCAGATCCTGCATAGCATAGAGAATTCTTCTCTGCACCGGTTTTAATCCGTCTCTGATATCTGGTAAAGCCCTGCCAACGATTACGCTCATTGCGTAAGAAAGGTAAGACTCCTTCATCTCCTCTTCTAAGTACCGATCAACAATTTTTTCTTTAAATCCTTCAGTCATAATCTCTATCTTTTTGGTTAAACGTCTAGATTTTTTACTTCGTGAGCATTAGCTTGGATGAATTCTCTTCTCGGTTCAGCCTGCCCGCCCATTAAAATAGTAAAAATACTATCAGCTGCTACGGTGTCTTCTAACACCACCTTCATTAAGGTTCGTTTTTGAGGATCCATAGTGCTTTCCCATAACTGTCCAGGATTCATCTCTCCTAGCCCTTTGTAGCGCTGGACATTCATTCCTTTGGTGGCTATTTTACGCACCTCAGCTAATACTGTCTTTAAATTATTACAGCTTACTTCCTCGCCATCTTCACTGCTAACAATAAATAAGTCTTTTTCTTGGGGTAGGTAATTCTCTAAGGAGATCCCGATCTTAGCAAAGCTTTCGTCAATCTTGCCTATCTGGTGAGATTCGTAAATTTCTACATGATCTAGCTCCTCTATCTCTCCGAAAGATGCCAGCTGGCCCTCCTTAAAAAGAAAGACTGGTTTTTGATGCACGGATATTTTGTGTGCCGGGTATTTCTTTTTCTTCTGGTCAATTGCCTTTATGTATTGCTTAAAAGGAACCCCTTTTCGCTCTAGAGATAATTCCAATTGTTCAATCGCAATAATATTCTGAATAATTTTTTCTAGTTCTTTTTGAGTAAAAACCTTACCGCTCTTTTTGGCTTTCTGAAGCTTTGCTGATTTAGCTCCCAAAGAAAGAATGATTTCGTTCATCTCTTTTTCAGTGTGTATATATTCTTCCCAGCTCTTCTTTTTGATTCGATAAAGTGGCGGTTGAGCAATATAAATATGGCCTCCCTCTATCAAGGGAAGCATGTGCCGATAAAAAAGAGTTAAAATTAGAGTTCTAATGTGAGAACCGTCAACATCAGCATCAGCCATAATAATTACCTTATTATAGCGAAGTTTGGAAGAATCAAAATCATTGCCGACTCCAGTCCCTAAGGCTGAAATAATTGTTCGGACTTCTTCGCTACTTAAAACTTTATCTAGACGAGCTTTCTCGACATTTAATATCTTTCCTTTTATTGGTAGAATTGCTTGGAAAGTTCTGTCTCGTGCCTGTTTTGCTGAACCCCCGGCAGATTCTCCTTCAACTATATAGACCTCACAAAACTCAGGGTTCTTCTCTGAACAATCAGCAAGCTTTCCCGGCAAGTTAGCCCCATCTAAAGCTCCTTTTCTTCGAGTCAACTCTCGAGCTTTTCGGGCAGCTTCTCGAGCCTGAGTTGCTAAGACTGCCTTTTGAACTATTTTATTAGCTACCGAAGGAGTTTCTTCAAAAAACGTGCTCAATGCCTCAAAAGCAATCGAGTTAACCAAACCATCTACTTCGGAATTACCGAGTTTTGTTTTGGTCTGTCCCTCAAATTGTGGATTAGGTATTTTCACGCTTATCACCGCGCAAACTCCTTCTCGAGCATCATCCCCAGACATACTATTTAAATTCTTCAAAAGATTTTTTCCTTTAGCGTACTGATTAAGGGCCCTGGTAAGAGCAGTCTTAAAACCACTAAGGTGAGTTCCTCCTTCAATAGTATTAATATTGTTAGCGAAAGAATAAATAGTCTCTTTATAGGCGTCGTTATATTGGATTGCCCCCTCAACTGCTACACCATCTTTTTCTTTTTGAAAATAGATTATCTTTTTATGTAGAGGATCTTTATTCCGATTAAGATATTCAACAAAGGAAACAATACCTCCCTTGAACTTAAAAACAGCTTTCTTATCTGTCTTTTCGCTATTAAGAGTTATTTCTATGGTCTTGTTTAGGAAAGCTAGCTCCCTTAATCTTTGAGAAAGAATATCAAAAGAAAACTCATTAACTGAGAAAATATCTCCGTCAGGTTTAAAAGTAATTTTAGTCCCAGTAGTCTTTGCCTTACCAATCGTCTTCATCTTGGTCTTAGCCTTACCGCACTCAAAACTTTGGTGATAAACCTTCCCGTCTCTTTTCACTTCAGCCTCTAGCCATTCACTTAAAGCATTAACACAACTAACTCCAACCCCGTGCAAACCACCACTAACCTTATAAACTCGGTGATCAAATTTACCCCCAGCATGGAGAGTGGTAAGAACAACTTCTAAAGCTGATTTTTTTAGTTTCTTGTGGATCCCTACCGGGATGCCTCGTCCATTATCTTCAACCGAGACACTATTGTCGGTATGGATTATAACTCCTATTTTGTCACAGTATCCTCCCGAGGCCTCATCAATGGAATTATCAACCACTTCGTAAACTAAGTGATGCAACCCTCTTACTGAAGTATCTCCGATATACATTGCCGGGCGCTTTCTTACGGCTTCGATTCCCCCTAAAACTTGAATAGTTGTAGCGTCGTATTTTTGATTTTTAGCCATCTTTACTCTATCTCTATCCTTATGTTTTTGATCTGTGGGAACACTTCTTTAATCCCTTCAAGTATCTTATCCTTTTTTAACCTGAAGTTATAACTAAAACTTGAAGATGTTGATTTAAACACAACCTCTTTTTTAAAAATACCTTTAAAGTAAATACCCTCCTGAGTTGCTGGATTCATGAACTTACTAACTATTTGATGGATTTTTTCTTGATCTTTAAACTCCTCTTTCTTTTTAGCTAAAAACTTATCGACTAAATTTTTTATGTGTGTAGCCATAGTTAATTACGCTTTCATTGGAAGAAGAAGATATATATATCCCTCTTTTCTCAATACTGCCGGTTTATCAGCACCAAAAAAATCAATACACACTTCTTCACCACCTAAATTCTTTAGGGCATCTATTAAATAATTAGGATTAAACCCTATCTCTAAGTGGGCCCCACTATAACAAGCATCTACTGTTTCCCGGACCTCTCCTAACTGGGGTGTATTTTTGTAAATGTTTAAGTGATCTTTTTTTAGTTCTACTTTTACTCCTTGGTGATCGGTTGTTGCAAGAAGACTGGCTCTTTTTAAAGCAAAAAGTAGTTTTTTCCGATTAACCACAAGTTTATCTTTCCCCTCCTTGGGAATATACTGGGAATAGTCAGGAAACTCCCCTTCTATCGGCCGGGCAATAAAATGAGTGTCTTTAAAATCAAAACTAACTCTGTTTTCTTCGACAGATAAGTAGGCTTCCCCTATCTTTTCTTTTATTAGTTTTTGTAATTCGTTTACTGCTTTTATTGGGAGGATAAAAGATATTTTTGAGGTTAGCTCTGGTTGTTTTGGTGGTAACTTTTTTTGGGAAAATGAGAGCCTCTTCCCATCAGTGGAAACTAATTTTATCTTGCTCTGGTCTATCTCAAAGAGAATACCTCCTAATACATAATTAGAGTCTTCGTGCCCGACACAAAAAGAAGTTAACTTAATCATCTCTTCCAACTCTTGAGGGTCTACCTTTATTAAAGAGACTCCTCCTTTCTCTTGGATTTTAGGAAACTCCTCAGCATTTAATATACTCACTTTAAATTCAATTTTTTCACACCTTATTAAGAGGTTATTTTTAACTTTTTCGATAGTTATCTTTTCTGGTGGTAACTCCCGAATGATAGAGAAAAATTTCTTCATCGGAATAGCTACCTCACCAGCTTCTATTTTATCAAGCTCCTGTGAGGATATTATACTTATATCTAAATCAGTGGTTGTGAGTTTTAAATTATTTCTTGTAGTGGTTATTAGAACACTATTTAGCATAGGGAAGTTTTGCTTAGTTGTTGTAGGTCCTAAAACCTTTTGGAGGTTCTCTACTAATATATCTTTATTAATAATAAATTTCATAGTAGTACTAGTAGTATATCTTGTGAATTCTGTTAAGAGGTGATTATTGTACCAAAACTAAAGATAAAAACAAACATTTTATTCATAAAAAATCTTTATAAGTTCTTAATTTCCTGTGTAAGGGTGTTAACGATTAATTTCAGCTTAGAATTCTTTTTTAAGTCTTCGCGAATTTTCTTACAAGCATAGAGAACGGTTGTGTGGTGCTTAGCTCCAAAAAAACTGCCGATTTCGGGTAAAGACATGTCGGTTAGCTCCCGGATTAAGTACATTGCTACTTGACGAGGCATAACTAAAGTTTTATTTCTTTTCTTCTTTTTTAACTCCTCTTTGGATATGGAAAAGTGGTCACTAACTTTTGACAAAATGGTATCAGGAGTTATCCTCCGATAGATTTCCTTTACCGTGTCTTTTAAAATGTCTTTAGCTAACTCCAGGCTAATTGGTTTATTTTCTATAAGCGAGTAAGCAATAATTCTAACCAAAGCACCCTCTAATTCCCGAATATTGGTAGTAATGTTTTCGGCAATAAAATGGATAACATCAGAGTCTATCTTGATTGGGTCCTTTTCTAACTTTTTCTGTAAAATTGCTACCCTAGTTTCAAAATCAGGAAGCTGGATGTCTACTACCAAGCCCCAATTAAAACGAGAAACCAGTCTTTCTTCAAGTTTGGCAATTTCTTTTGGTGGTTTGTCTGAGGAGACAACAATTTGTTTGTGGTAGTCGTATAAGACATTAAAAGTATGGAAAAACTCTTCTTGAGCAGCCTCTTTACCAGCGAGAAATTGGATGTCATCAATTAAGAGTACGTCAATTTCTCTATACTTCTGACGGAACTTTTCAGTGGAGCGATTACGAATAGAAAAGATAAGTTCATTGGTAAATTTTTCCGAAGAAGTATATTTTACTTTTACCCCTTGACCTCGAGAAAGACTTTGCTGAGCGATAGCCTGCATAAGGTGAGTTTTTCCTAACCCCACTCCTCCATAAATAAAAAGAGGGTTATAAGATTTACCAGGAGCATTAGCAACAGCCAAAGAGGCCGCATGAGCCATGCGGTTAGAAGCGCCCTCAATGAAGTTATCAAAAGTAAAGCGAGGGTTTAGGCGTAACGAGTCTTGAGGTTCTTCCCGAAAGCTCTTTTGGATTGTTTTAAAAATTTTATTAGTCTTTCTTTTTAAGAGGCTGGGGTTTACGTCAAAAATGACCTCAAAATCTCTTTGAGTAACTTCTTTTAAGACTTGTTTTATTTGGGGAAGATGACGGCTTTCAACCCAATTTTTAAAAAAACTATCAGGTGCTTCCAGAGCCAAAGATGAGTGACTTATCTTCTTTAAATTCAAAGGCGCGATCCACGTATCGAAAGAGGTTTCGCCTAAGATATTCTTAAGTTTTTCTTTGCAGGTTTGCCAAATTTGTTCTGCCATAATAAAGTTGAGTTCACAAAATTCACAACTTATTCACACCTAACCAGTGAGGTGAAAATAATTATACCTCAATAAATTTTCTTTGCAACATTTTTATAGTTGACACAAGGTCAATATATGCTAAAATCTCATCTATGAAAAAGAATCTAAAAACCCCAACAAAAATAAAAGCCAAAAAAAAGAGAGGTTTTCGAGCTCGCAAGGCTACTGCTGGTGGTAGAAAAATCTTAAAGAGAAGGATGAAAAAAGGCCGAAAAAGGCTTACTATATGAGGAGAATAGCTCTTTTCCTTATAAAGATATATCGGTTTATCTCAAGATTTTTCCCAAGCCATTGTGTTTATTTTCCAACTTGTTCAGAGTATGCTCAAGAAGCTTTTTCAAAGTATTCTTTTTTTAAGGCTTTGAAACTTACCCTCTATCGCATTCTTCGCTGCAATCCTTTTACGAAAGGGGGTTTTGACCCAGTAAGATAATATGGAAAAACGACTTTTTTTAGCCTTTTCGATAACCCTTGTCTTTTTTATTGTTTATTCGCATTTGGTTGCTAAATTTGTTCCGCAGCCTGTTCCACCTCAAGTGGATAGCAAAGAGCAAGCTGAGCCGATAGGCTCCAGGAACCTTCCACAAGAGCTTTCTCAAGACTCTTCTCCTTTATCTTTTGAAGAAAAAGAAGGGGCTGAAGATTTACCACAGGTTTCTATAGGTAATTTTGTTATAACATACTCTCCTCTAGGAGGTTACATAAAAAAAATCTCTATAGGAAATGACGAGCAAGAACTTCCATTCCAAAATATAGGTTTTTTACCTGAAGATCGCGAAAAGCAATTTACTTCTACTATTGACGATAGAGGTATTGAGTTTATAGGACCGAGTGGTCAAAAAAAGGTGTTCATATTTAAGGATTATATTTTAGAGATAAAACTTGATCCTCCTCCGACGGCCCCTTTAGTTTTATTTTCTAACTACTTGACACCCAAGGTGTTAGACCAAAGATATCAAGAAATTTTTTATTCTCAGAATAAGAAACTTAAGCGAATCTCGCCAAAAAAAGTAAAAGAGGAAGCCTATACTAATGTGGAGTTTGCCGGAGCTAGAGACAGATATTATTGTCTTTCTTTACTTAAAGGAGAGTATGATTTAAAGTGGGTGAACGAGAATAAGGAAAGAGCTCATTTATACTTGTCATTTCCTAGTGAGCAGACATTTCTTTATATTGGGCCGCAAATTGAAAAAGAGTTAAAACCATTTGATCTGCAAGGGGTTATGTACTATGGTTTTTTCCATAGCATAGCTGTTCTGATGATAAAGCTCCTTTATCTTTTTTACGGAATTTTTAAGAATTGGGGTTTGAGCATTGCTATCTTTTCAGCATCAGTTTCCTTAATCCTTTTCCCGTTTACCTCTAAAAGCAGTAAAGCAATGAGGAAGATGCAACAAGTTCAACCCGAAATTGAGGAACTAAAGACAAAATACAAAGATAATCCCCAAAAGCTCCAGAAAGAGACCATCGGATTGTATCGCAAATACAAGATAAATCCTTTAGGCGGGTGTTTGCCTTTATTATTCCAGATCCCGGTGATAATGGCTTTTTACCAGATTGTTTATCGGTTTATAGAGTTTAGAGGGGCTAGCTTTTTATGGATTAAGGACCTTTCTGCTCCCGATCGTTTTATGGCGTTACCTTTTCCAGCTCCTGTAAATTACTTAAACCTTCTTCCTATTTTGCTAATGGTTATGGGAATCATTCAGCAAAAAATTACCACCTCCTCCTCTACAGGTTCTCAGCAAAAATCTATGGGTTTATTTTTTGCTGTGTTTATTGGAATTATCTTTTATGGATTTCCAGCAGCCTTAACGCTTTATTGGCTTATCCAGAACATATTTACCTTAACCTATCAAACACGTTTGTCTCGCGTTCAAGCCTAGACTATTCTTTTATCGTTTCCACGTGAAAACGCAAAAGATTGCATAGGACTGATTTCACGTGAAAACGATCTGCGTTTTCACGTGAAAACGCGAAAAAGCTTGACAATACCGCCTTTTCTTATTAGAATAAAAAATATGGGTAAGATAATTGGTATTTGTAATCAAAAAGGTGGTACTGGTAAGACTACCACAGCCATTAATTTGAGCTCATTTTTGGGGTTGGCTGACAAAAAGACCTTGCTTATAGATATGGATCCCCAAGGTAATGCTACTTCAGGGGTTGGATTTGATAGTCAAGGTAAAAGTTCAATTTATGACGTAATTATGGACAAGGCTAACTTGTCCGAAAGTATTTATCCCACCCAATGGCCCAACTTGCACATTATTCCTTCAGACATCTCTCTTACCGGCGGAGAAGTGGAGTTAGTAAATGTTGAGAGTAGAGAGCTCCAGCTAAGAAATAAAATAGAGGTTATAAAAGATGAATTTTCCTATATTATTATTGATGCGCCGCCATCCTTAGGTTTACTTACGGTAAATGTTTTGGCAGCTGCTGATAGCTTGATTATTCCAGTTCAATGTGAATATTATGCCTTAGAGGGGATTTCTAAATTAGTTAATACTATAGAGTTAGTTCGTGAGCGGCTGAATCCTTCTCTAGATATAGAAGGGGTTCTTCTTACCATGGGTGATTTTCGTACACGCCTCACCTTACAAGTAATAGAGGAGGTGCGAAATTTTTTCCAAAAGAAGACATTTAATATTATAGTGCCGCGCAACATCCGGCTTGCTGAGGCGCCGAGCTTTGGCAAACCAATATGTTTTTATGATCCTGCGTGTGTAGGCAGTAAGGCTTACTTAAATTTAGCTCAGGAAGTTTTAAAGGAGAAAATAGAAATTAATCAATTAACAAAGATAAGGAGTTAAAATGGAGAGAAAGGTTTTAGGTAGAGGACTAGATGCGCTGATTCCAAAGAAAACAGCAGCGATGTTACCGCGAGAGTTTATTCATTTATCCTTAAACAGAATAAAGCCTGCTAAGTGTCAACCTCGGAAAGAAGTAAGCGAGAAAGAGTTGAGGGAGTTGACCATGTCAATTAAAGAGAAGGGGTTTATCCAGCCGATTGTAGTAAGAGAAGTGTCTGGAGGAGCCTACGAGGTTGTAGCTGGAGAAAGAAGGTATCAAGCTGCTAAGTCATTGGGGCTCAAGGAGATACCAACTATTATTAAAGAATTAGATGATAAGGAAGCCTTTATCTTGGCAATTGTTGAAAATCTTCAACGCCAGGATTTAAATCCAATAGAGGAAGCTCAAGCCTTTAAGCGTTTAATCGAAGAGTTCGAATTTTCTTTAGAAGATACTGCTAAATTTGTTGGTAAGGATAAGAGCACGGTAGTTAATACCTTGCGATTACTTAAGCTACCTGATAAGATAAAACAGGCTTTACGCAAAGGTGTGCTTACTCGGACTCAGGCCCGGACAATTTTAGGGGTGGAGACTTTTCAAGCCCAAGAAAAGTTATTTCACCAGATTTTAAAAGAGGGCCTTTCAGTCAGGGAGATAGAAAAGAAGGCCCGGCTAATCTCAAAGAAGAGAAAAAAGACTGATCCTTTTATTATTGAAGTGGAGGAGAGGTTGCAAAAATTACTGGGCACCAAAGTTAAAGTCTTCAATAAAAGGAATAATCGTGGTAGAATTGTCCTCGAGTATTATAGCTTAGAAGACTTAGAGAGAATTATCAAGAGACTGAGGTAAAGTCTTAAAAGGTTTTATTAAGGAGGTTTATAAAGGAATGGAGAATGAAGCAACTTTAGTTATTATTAAGCCCGACGGGTTGAAGAAGTCTCTTACCGGGAATATCTTAAGTAGACTTTCTGAGACGAAATTAAAAATAATCGGAGCCAAAGTAGTAAGGGTAGATATTGAATTGGCTAATAAGCACTATCACCATCTTCAGAAAGAATCGTTTTATCCGGAATTAACCAAATATATTACCGGTCAACTTCATGGAGAGAATAGAGTTATGGCTCTTGTCTATTGGGGCAAGGATGCAATCAAAAAAGTTAGAGCTATAGCTGGGATGACCAATCCTGAGCAAGCTGACCCAGTAAGCATTCGAGGCGCTTACGGAAGAATTTTAACTACCGGTTTATTCGAGAATGTAATCCATGCTTCAAGCAGTAGCGATGAAGCTGAAAGGGAGATAAAACTGTGGTTTGAGCCCGATGAGATTGTTTCTAAACTTTATCCCTCAAAAGAAGTAGTTAAAGATAAAACCAAGAAGGAGGCCTGGGCATGAAATCAATGACTGCTTATGCTTCTGCCCAGAAAAGCAGAGGAGCTCAAGCTGTTCAAGTAACCCTGCGCTCCCTAAATTTTAAGTATTTAGATATTGGCATTCACAATTTGCCAGCTGAAGATATTGTGCTTGAGGAGAAGATTAAGCGAGAGATCAAGAAGAAGGTTTGCCGCGGTAAGATAGAGGTTTTTATTTGTTTAGCTAAACCACAGGCTAAAAAAATATATGTTGATCAAGAGGTTGTTTCTCGCTATATTTCCCAAATAAAAAGTTTAGCCAAGAAACATAGTTTAAAGGCAAATATAAATATAAACGATATTTTAAGTTTACCCCAAGCAATATCTTGGGGCCATAAAGGAAAGAGCAACGAAGACTTGATGCTTCTAGCAGTAAGAGAAGCCTTAGGTAAATTCGTGAAATTCAAAGAGAAAGAAGGAAAGGCCATAAAGAAAGAGATAGAGGATAACTTAAATAAGTTAAAGAGTAATATAGGGAAGATTAAAAAACAAAAGCCTAAGATTAATAAGATTGAAAACGGCAAAGAAGATATTGATGAAGAACTTTCCTTGATATCATTTTATATAAGTAAATTAGAGGGGAAGGTTAATTCCAAAAAAGTAGAACCACAAGGCAAGGCGATAGATTTTTTAACTCAAGAAATCTTAAGAGAACTGAATGCTGCCTCGAGTAAAACTAAAAGGAAGAATCCAGCCTTATTAATAGTCGAGGGAAAGAATTACTTGGAGAGAGTACGAGAGCAAGCTCAGAATATAGAATGAAAAATCCAAAAATTTTTGTTATCTCAGGACCAGGAGGGGCAGGTAAAACGACTATTGTCGAACAGCTATTTTTATGCGAGAAGATAAAAAAAGATTTTATAAAGGGAATAACTATGACTACTCGCAAGAAACGTCTTCAGGAGAAAGATGGCAAAGATTATTACTTTATTGAAGAGGAGGAGTTTCTAAGATTAAGAAAGAGAAAATTTTTTCTTGAAAGCCAACAAATACTAGAGAACTATTATGGAACACCAAAGATTCTTTATGGCTTAGCTAAAAGGGGAGGCAAGAGCCTTGTTTTATGCATTGACGTTAAGGGAGGGATGTATCTTAAGAAAGAGGCAAAGATTAAAAAGGTAACCACGATTTTTCTTGTCGCTCCATCAGAAAAGGAGCTTTACCGGAGAATGAAAAAGAGGGATGAGAAAAAAGGAGTAATCCAAAAAAGAGTGGAACTTGCAAAAAAAGAGTTGCACTTTTCCAAATATTATGATTATTTAGTAACAAATCGAAATATAAAAGATACCTTAAAAGAATTAGAAGAGATTGTGCTCAATTCGAGTAAGTAAATTGTGGTTGAAATTCTGTATTTTCGGAGGTTAAAATGTACGAAGTAAACATCCCCCTAGAAACACTCATAGAAGCAAGTGAGGGTTCTATCTATAAGATAACTGTTTTGGCTGCAAAACGAGCAATTGCTTTAACTGACGGGGAGAAACCTTTGATTGATAAACCGGGCGAGAAGGTTTTGGATAATGCTTTAAGGGAAATCAAAAGCGGGAAGATAAAAGTAAAAAAGAAAAAATAAATTTTTCCGGAATCTTTAAAGAAGAAAATAAAAAATGATATCAAGCAGTGGCGTGGTAGCCAAGTGGTAAGGCAGCGGTCTGCAAAACCGCTACGCGCCGGTTCAAATCCGGCCCACGCCTCCACAATAAAAGTCTTTGATAGCAAGTAATATGCCGGGGTGTTGGTAACAACTATTGCGAAGCAATATTAAGTGAGTAATGTAGGGAATAGTTGTTCCCAAAAGTCCTAGCAGATTAAGTAAAAGCTTGTAAGCAAGTATAAGCTTTATTGAAAAAGAAAAACTATATGCCGGGGTGTTGGAATTGGCAGACAACACAGACTTAAAATCTGTTGTTTCGTAAGAAACGTGCGGGTTCAAGTCCCGCCCCCGGCATATTTTTATTTGTACGGGCGATTAGCTCAGTTGGCTAGAGTACTACCTTGACATGGTAGGGGTCACAGGTTCAAGTCCTGTATCGCCCATGGTTTTATTTATGTGGGCACAAGTGTCCTGCCACGAACCAGAACGTAGTTCGGTTCATGGCAGCCCTAAACCGAGCTGTGCTCTGGTTTAGGGCTGTATCGCCCATATTTTTAATTTGACAGTAGTAGTTTTTTTGCTTATAATCAGAGCTCAAAATGTGGATGTGGGGTCGTCGATTAGCCTGGCTTAAGTCCCCTGCCTGTCACGCAGGTGATCGTGGGTTCGAATCCCATCGACCCCGCCACTTGTTTTACTATCTGGCTGATTTTTCAAAAGAGAAACCTATGTGCATCCTTGACTTTTTATCAAAGTATGGTATTAAAAGTAGGGGGTTAAAATGATACCATTATTAAAAGATAGAAGACTTACCGTTAAAAAACATCTCAATATAATTTTCTGTAAACATATTAAAACAATTGTAATTTTAACTGTTGGCTTTGGAGCTTTTGCTTTTTTTGTTCAAAGAAATATCCCTCTAACCGCCATTGCTGGTTTTATCCTTAGTATAGTTTTAATTTATCTTTCAGAGTCCTTAGATTCAACACTAAAAACCCCTGAAGATGTAGAGTGTTGTGCGCGGCTACCTTATTTGGGGTATATCCCCTCAATTGAGAAAGAGCTAAAGAATAGAAAGGATGCCGAGCTAGTATCTCATCATAGACATTATTCTTATGTGGCTGAAGCTTTCCGAAAGACTAAGGAATCGATTTTGTCTACTTGCTCTGTGGAGAATCAGCCTAAAATTATTGTGGTTAGCAGCTGCATTCCTAAAGAAGGTAAGAGTTTTATAGCTACAAACCTTGCCATAACTTTTGCTGCTGCCGGGGAAACGACATTACTTATTGATGGAGATATGAGAAAAGGAAGGCTTGATGAAGTTTTTAATGTCGGTAATGAGAAAGGGCTATCTAATGTTTTAGCCGGAGTGGCTTCCTTCCAGGAATCAGTAACCTCGACAAACATAGAGAACCTTTCTTTGCTATCCTCAGGAGTAGCTTCCCCTAACCCCATTGAGCTATTAAAAGCTGAGAAACTAAAAACGATTCTTCAAGAAGCCGGGACAAAATTTAAAAAAATAGTTATTGATACCCCCCCGGTGTTAAGTGTTCCCGATGCTCTTGTTTTTGGTGGTGGATGTGATGGTTTAATTTTTGTGATTAAAGCCGGTGTCACTCCTTTTCAGCACATCGTAGATGCTCAAAAGATTATCGGGGACAGGGTAAAAGTTCTGGGCGCAGTATTAAATGGTGTAGACGTTAAAAAGACACAGCAGTAACCCCTAGATAATTGCTAAATCCCTACAACCAACTACTTAAATTTTATTATAGATTTTTCTCAAGACTTTGATATAATTTAGATACTTTTGGCGGCGTAGCTCAGGCTGGTAGAGCAAACGGCTCATACCCGTTTTGTCGGTGGTTCAAGTCCACTCGCCGCCATTATAATTAAAGTTACCTTTTTATATATTTAAAACAAATCATAAGTGATATTTTTTAATAAAAAGGGGAAAATATGATTATTAAAGAAGTAGCTAGTTTTTTAAAAAAAGAAAAGTTTTTAAATATAGCAACAACTGGTTCAAGTAATCGTCCCAATGTAGCACCGAAGTTTTTGTTAAAAATTGATAATGGAGTGATCCATTTAGCTGATTATGTAAAGAACGCAACTCTAATGAATATAAAAATTAACCCTAAAGTTTCCCTTTCATTTATCAATACAAACAACCTTAAAGGTTATCAAATTAATGGCGTAGCCGAAGTTATAGATAGAGGGCCTGTATACAATAAACTTTTAAAAGAATACGAGAAGAAGCAAGTAGAATTTTCTACCGAGAGACTTATTGGCTCTCTCCATGACGAGAAAACACAAAGGTCTTTTGAGGTGGAATTTCCAAGCAACGTAGTTATTCTAAAGATTAAAATAAACGAAGTTGTTGAGATAGGGCTTAGAGGAAATTTAGAAAGAGAGGCAGTTTAAAGAATCCCAAAGGAGGCGAGAGGCTTCAGGGAAATACTAAAGTTAATGGGTTCTTGAAGGCTCATACCCGTTTTGTCGGTGGTTTAAGCCCACTTGCTGCCATGTTTTATTTAAAAAAATATAATTTTTATTATCGTGCTACAAAAGCTTCCCAAATTTGCTTAGTTAATAGTTTATTTTATAGTATACTATTTTTGTAATTAATAGGCTTTTTATAAAGAGAAAGAATGAAGTGTCCAAGTTGTGGTAGCGAGAAGATAATAAAGGGGAGGATTTTTAACCAAACTGACTATATTTTCCCTCAAGCGTTCTTTAGGCCCAAAGAGTTAAAACCTTTCTCGCTATTTGGAATAAATATTCGAGTGAAAAAGAATAATTTTGCAGCTTGTGGAGAGTGCGGACTTGTTTGGTCAGCGGTTGATACTAAAGAATTAACAGAAGTTATTACTAAGAGCGGGCGAAAAAACATTAAGGATATTTTTGGAATAGAAGAGGAGCAGATATCAGATAATGATTGAACAAATTCAAAAAGATCACCTTACAGGGTTTTTTTTAAGAGAAGCTTTTGATTCTTTTTTAAAAAAGACCATAGATGAATCTGCAGCTAAGGGCAGTAGCTTTTCAATGGCCCTTATCGATTTAGATAAATTTAAAAGGTATAATGATAAATTTGGCCATCTTTTTGGAGATGAAGTTTTAAAGTATGCAGCCGGAATTTTTCGAATGACCTTTTATGGAGATCCATGTTATTATTACCGCTATGGCGGTGATGAGTTTATCATAATATTTCCTGATATCGAATCTCAGGAGGCGAGTAATTTTTTACACCAATGCATTTACAATACTTTTCAGCAACCATTCTTGTTTAAGAAGAACTTTTACAAAGTTACCATGAGCTTTGGTGTCGCGTCATATCCTCACGACGGCAAAACAAGAGATGAACTAGTTAGGAAGGCTGATGAGGCAATGTATTACTCGAAACACGCCGGCACTAACCAAGTTACTTTAGCTAGTGATTTGTCTCGCTTAAAGATGCGTAAGTGGGCTGTAGTACTTAGTGTTATTGCAAGTGTTCTTTTGGTTGGAGCGATAACTTATAAATTTATCTTTAAAACAGTTATAAACCCTGCGTTACAAGGGGTTAAGAATATAAAAATTGTTACTAAGCCAGGAGATTTGGACGTAATTATTCTAAAAAACGGAAGTCTATATGAAGGAAGAATTAATAAGGAGACTGACGATATGGTGGAGCTAGATTTATATATGGAAAAAGGCCAGGGTACCATGACTTTTACAAGAGAAGAAGTGCTGAGGATAAAACATGGCGGGGTCGGTTTGTACGATGGGGAAAATGCAAGTCTCATTGAGGAGAATTAAGATGGATATAGAAGTAAAGAAACCTAGTCGAGAAGAACTAAAAAATTTAGGCGTTGAAGCTTGGCCTATTTGGGAGAAAGAGGTTTGCAGTTTTGATTGGCATTATGATTCAAAAGAAGTTTGTTATTTTCTAGAAGGAGAAGTAGAGATAGAAAAAACTGGCGGAGAAAAAGTAAAAATTGAAAAGGGAGACCTAGCAACTTTTTCTCAGGGGTTAAGCTGCAAGTGGCATATTAAAAGAAAAGTAAAAAAGTATTACAACTTTGGCTAGATTAAGCAGAAGCTGTTTTTTGTTTCTTACCTTTTTCTAAGAAATGCTTTGCACGCCGGGTAAGCTTCTCATAAGGAATTTCTCCTTTTGAACATTGTTTTGCTTTCCCGCGAGCTTTTTTAGTTTTTTTCTTGTGGATCTTTTTTAGTTCACGCTTTGATCTTCCCATAGAACCTCCTAATTCAGATATGGAACCTATGCTTAATATATTGATAAGTCATGTCTCCATTAGATTATTTATAGAAAACACTTTTTGTCAAGTTATTTTTCGAAGTCACCCGTTATTCTTGGGTAAATATTTTGTTGCTTAAACCGACTTTTTTTCATATAATAGTAGCCTGATGGAAGGACTTTGGGAAGGAATATATAAGAATAAGGCTTTCTGGGCGATAACTTTCAGCGCTGTAGCTGCCCAAAGCTTAAAGATTGTTTTAGGGGTAATCAAGGAGAGAAGGTTTAACTTTTATTGGCTTCTTGGTACAGGGGGAATGCCGTCTGCTCACAGTGCTGCTGTAGTATCTCTGGTTGTCTGTGTTGGCAAGGAGTTAGGTAGCTCCTCGCCCTTTTTTGCTCTAAGTCTACTCTTTGCTTTTATTACTATGTTTGATGCTCAGACTTGGCGGCGTTCTATAGGGTTCCAAGCCAAGATTCTTAATAAAATAATGATAGACTTTCAGGAAGGAAAGAAAATCAGAGAAGACAGATTGAGAGAGTTAGTTGGGCATACTCCGATAGAGGTTTTTATGGGAGCTCTTGTCGGGGTAGCTGTTACTTTTATGCTTTATAGATAATTCGGCTAAACGTTTTTTTTAAAAAAACGTAAGCCTCATTAAGGAGTTGTAATGAAAAAAGTGCACATAGGTATTATAGTTGGAGGAATTGTTGTAGCAATAATACTGGCTTTGAGTCTATCATCAAAGAGCGACAAAGATCAAAACACTATTTCGAAGATGCTTTCCTTAGAAGATGCTGAGAGTGCTTTTAGCGAAGGGAAGTTTTTAGAAGCAAGAACCCTCTATAAAAATGCAATGGAGAATGCTACCAATATTAATAAGCTAAAGAAAATTCAAAAAAGGCTAGAGGATATAAATATTAAAATTATTCTTTCGCCGATCCTAGATGAGTGTAGCGTTGAGTATGTAGTTCGGCCCAAAGATGTTTTGATAAAAATTGCTAGAAAGTTTGGGACAACAGTAAATCTTATAAAGAGGTCAAATAATTTATCTTCAGATACAATTCGGCTGGGACAAAAGTTAAAGATAAATACTTGTAAATTTTCTATAGTTGTAGACAAATCTCAAAACCTACTTTTTTTAAAGAAAAAAGGTGAAGTTATTAAGACTTACATTGTTTCTACCGGGAAAGATAATTCAACCCCTACAGGGACTTTTCATATTGATCGGAATAAGCTCATAAACCCTACATGGTATAAGACCGGAGCAATTATTCCTCCAGATAGTCCAGAGAATATTCTTGGTTCACGGTGGATGGGTTTAGGGGGAGTTGATGGCGGTGGAGTAGAGATAGAAGGCTACGGTATTCATGGAACAACTAAACCCAACGAATTAGGAAGGCAAATTACTCTAGGCTGTGTGAGGATGAAGAATGAAGAGGTAGAGATTGTGTATGATATTGTTCCGGTTGGGACTGAAGTAATCATCATTGATTAAGTTCGGAGTGTGGTAGCCTATGATACAGAACTGGGATTTTGAAAAACCGATTATTGAACTCGAGAGGAAAATAGAAGGATTAAAAAAATTCTCTGAAGATAAAGCTGTAGATCTTTCTTCAGAGATTATTAATTTAACCGAGAAACTAAAAAATCTTAAAAAAGAGATTTATTCTAAACTTTCTCCTTGGCAGAAAATTCAAATTTCTCGCCACTCCCAACGGCCAACCACCCTTGATTATATTGCTATGATAATGAGAGATTTTGTTCCTTTAGCTGGCGATCGGCTCTTCGGAGAAGATAAAGCACTTTTAGCTGGTTTTGCAATGTTGGGGCAAAAAAAGATTGCTGTTATTGGTCATCAGAAGGGCAAAGACACTAAAGAGAATATTGAGAGAAATTTCGGATGTGCCCATCCTGAAGGGTATCGCAAGGCAATGAGAATAATGCGTTTAGCTGAGCGTTTTAATCTGCCAATAGTATGTCTTGTTGATACTCCTGGCGCTTATCCGGGAGTTGGGGCTGAGGAAAGGGGGCAAGCTCAGGCTATTGCTGAGAATATAAGAGATATGTTTTCTATAAAAGTACCGGTCTTAGTTACAGTTATTGGCGAGGGCGGCAGCGGAGGAGCCTTGGGTATTGGAGTAGGAGATAGGGTTTTAATTATGGAATATGCTTATTATTCGGTAATATCTCCTGAAGGCTGTGCAGCTATTTTATGGAAAGATGCCTCTAAGAGGGAAGATGCAGCAAAAGTTTTAAAGCTAACTGCTCCTGATCTTCTTAAGGTGGGTATAGTTGATGAAGTTGTTACTGAAGCTGAAGGTGGTGCCCATAGAGGGGCAGAATATTCAGCTCAGAATCTTAAAAGTTCGATAGATAAAAATCTAGATGAACTTTCCCGTCTTTCTGTAGAGACGCTGCTAGATCAGAGATACCAGAGATATAGAAAAATGGGTATTTTTAATGAAACTTAGCACTGTGCCCTACGGGGTAAGTATTAGTTAAATTAAATGAGTATACAGAAGTTAATAATCTTAGGTGTTTTGAAAGAAGGCCCTAAGCATGGCTACGAGATAAAAAAAATAATTAATAAAGAACTAGGAATCTTTGCTTCTTTGGAAAATAAGTCTATTTATTACCCTCTTAAAATGATGGAAAAAGGGGCCTTGATAAAAAAGAATACTACTAAAGAAAAAGGCCGAATAGAACGACATGTTTACTCACTTACTGCCCAAGGCAATAAAAAATTTCTTAAGTTGGCTATGGAGGCTTTACTTTCCCAAAAACGTCCTTTTATTGACATAGATATTCCCTTATACTTTTTGCCTTATCTGGAAAAGAAAAAAGTTTTTGCCCACCTGCGTCTAAAGAAAAGATTTTTAGAAAAGGTTAAGAAATGGTTAAATAACAACCTCAAAGGGAAAAGTGAATTTTCTCCCCACCAAAGGCTTCTGTTGAAGCATCACCTTAATCTTTTGAATACAGAAGACAATTTTATTAACGAGGTTATGAAGATTGTTAAAGACTATTGAAATAAGCACTTTTTGCTTGGTTTAAAGGTTTTCTAAGAGGCAATTGATATAAGCTATCTAAAATGGTAAAATTGAATTAAGGGGTTATAGGCATTAGATAAAAGGGAGATGAGTTTATGCCAAGAAGAAGTAAAGCTTTTACTTTAATAGAAGTGCTGATAGTCACGGGGATTTTAGCAGTGCTTTTACCGGTGTTACTAAAAGGTATTGTTGGCTATTCTATGCTAAATGCTGTAACTAGAGACAAGATTGTTGCTATTGCAGATTGTCAGCTTGTTGTTGAACAGATTCGGAGTATATCCAAGACTGCATCGTCGTTGTCAGAAATTACAGCTGTTGATTGGGCTAATTGGGCCGCGAGTAATGGAGTAAATAATTTATCTTCAGAGGTGGTGACTGTAGCCTATACCGATTTAGATGGTAGTGGTGATTCTTTAGATGATAATCCTTTGGCAATTACGGTAACTGTTGGTTGGCAGAGCCAAGAGGGGAGAGCGAATAATTTGAGCTTTTCTACTCTGGCTACGTTATACTAAAGCAGGAAGATGCTGATGAAAAATAAAAAAAAAGGGTTTACTTTTGTCGAGATATTAGTTTTGGTAGGTGTTTTTAGCATTATTGCTGGGTCTATCTTAAGGGTGGCAGTTAGTTGGCAGCGTTTCTGGAATATCAGTAAGGTACAGATGGATGTTCAGTTCCAAGCCCGTCGGGTAATGAGCGAAATAACCGAAGAGCTTAGCCAAACAAGCCCAAGTAGAGTAACTATTAATATTACTAATGATGTAATTACTTTTCAACTTCCTAATGACGATTATGTCAATGGTGCATTTACCTGGGGTGATCAGATTCAATGCTCCTTAATCTTGGAACCATCAGGAATTAGCCAGCTCATACGTACGAATTTAACTACCAACCAGACAAAAGTGCTGGCTAATTATATTAATGGAATACAGTTTACTCTCACCGGTGGTATAATTAGTATGGAGGTGAATGTAAATAAAACTCCCAAAGGAGGAGAAGCTCCAGTAACAATACAATTGAATTCCCAGGTAAGTTTAAGAAATTTATAGGACTAAAGGATCAAAAGGTGAGTAAGATGAAACAGCGAAAAAGTATAGCGATGATTTTTTTGTATTTTGCAATGGTTGGTTTTTTTATTGTTTTGGGAAGTTTTATTATCCGCGGCGTTGGAGAAAGTAGAATGACCAGCAGGAAAATCGATGAAATACAGGCTTACTATTTAGCTGAGGCTGGGGTTGATCAGGCGAAGAGAGGATTATATGATGCTTTCCGGAGTAACTATGTGAATATCATAACTGCCAATTTTGCCTGGTTCGATGATTTACCCCAGGCGAGTAAATATACTTTACCTAGCGATGCCACCTTGAATATTGTTCCTGGCGGGACATACGGGGTTAACATTACTGATGTAAGTACAGTTGGTGAGGATAGAGATGTTACCTTGGAATGTACTGCTACAGTGAATAATACTTTCAAAACTATTACTGTAGTTGTTCGCTATGGATCAAGGCCAGCCGAGGTTTTTGACTATGCTTACTTTATTAATAATTTTGGCTGGTTTTGGGGGGATACTATTACTAGCCAGGGAGATATTCGCTCCAATGGTGATTTTAGTTTTGGCAGCTATACTCCAAATGTTAATGGAGATGTTTATGCCAGCGAGAATGCTGCCTTGGGGGCCAATGGTGACATTACTGGCAATAATGATCATGATAGTATTAGTGACTATCGTAACGACGCTGATTCAACAGCCCGGCCGACTAATCCTGCAGCTGATCCACCTAATGACTACGAGTATCCTTATGGTTATGATGGCGAGAGTGAGCATTTTGCCCAACAACAGACGGTAAACATGCCCTACCTTGGTGATCTAAATTATTATAAGAATCAAGCAATTAGCGAAGGAGGAACTGTAACCCAGTGCGGAGTAACCCTGATAACTAATGTCCTAGATGACAATATTGTGTTAATTGGAACAGATGCTTGTCCGATAGAAATAAATGGACCAGTAGTGGTTAGTAAAGATGTTTTAATCAAGGGCACAGTGAAGGGGCAAGGAACAATTTTTTCAGGGAGGAATACTCATATTATTGGTAATATAACTTACGAAAATCCGCCAGCCTGGACTAAGCCGGATACAGATCCTGAAGCAACTGATGCTGTAAATGCTAGTAAGGATTTTTTAGGTTTGGCCACAAAAGGTAATGTCGTTATTGGTGATTATACCAGCAGCAGTTGGAGCTGGCTTACAAATTACTTAAAACCTCCTTTTACTCAAGGATATACAATAGATCCAAGCGATGACTCTTTAGGCTATGATTCCGATGGGAATCCCGGTAATGGCTATTATTTCAATGGTGACTATACAGCTCTTGATGGTGGAACTAAAACTGATGGATCAAATAGGAGATTTTATGAATCTTCATACCCGGATGATTATGTTTCTTCGATAACCGAGAGTTATTCTAACATAACCCAAATTGATGCCGTAAGCTATACCAATCATGCTGTTACTGGAAGAGTTGGACAATTAACTATCAACGGAACCATTGTTTCTCGGGATGAGGCAATCGGTTATAGCGGACATCTTACTATGAATTATGATGTTCGGGTACAATCAAGACAAACAGCTGATGATTTTTATTTACCTCGTCAGCTGGATGTACCCCATACCAGGTTTTTCCAGGTTTTAGAAAATTAAGGAGGAGGATGTGAGATATATAAAGTCATTAATGGTAATTTTTTGTTTACTGATTTTTGTTTGCTTAAGTGGCTCCGGGTATTGTTTTTTTCGGGATGACATGGATCACGAGCGAATAATCAAGGAAGTGGTGGAGAAGAGACAAGAGAGTGAAGAAAGATTTAGAAAAAACCAGGAAAAAGAGAGATTAGAACAAATAGAGAGAATCAAAACCCAAGAACTGGTTTCTAAAAAAAATAAAGAAATGGGAAAAGTTCCAGCTAGATCTACATCTATAATGGGAATTATGGTTTTTGTGATATTATGTTTAGGGCTAGGGGGATACTTATTTTATCGACTCAAGAGGAAAAATAGCTAATTTAATATGAAAAAAGGATTTACTCTAATGGAAGTACTTATAGCTGCGGCATTTTTAATTATTGTGTTTAGCGGTATTGCAAGGCTCTTTGCCAGCTGTATGTTTTCGAATGAAGCTAACCGGAATTCTACCGTGGCTATTACTCATGCCCAGTATGTAATGGAAGAGATACGGAGTACAACTTTTACCTCGATAGAAAATGAAATTGATGTTAATTTTCGTTGGGATTTAGATACTGATGATCTTAAAGCGGTCCCTTATAATTTAACCACTCTAAACAACGAAGAAGTAGACGTATCAGTTACAACTGTTGGGAATATATTAGAGGTAACAGTGGATATGAGTTGGAAGAATCGTCGGGGAGAAGATCGGGATGAACAGCTAGTAACGCGGATAGCTGATTATCAATAGCCGACATTAAGTGGGTGAGAATAAAGGATGAAAGATAAAGTTAAGAAAGGTTTTACCCTAATTGAGATAATGATAACTATGGCTATTTTTTTAGTTATTGTCGGCGCTACTCACCGAATATACATTGCCGGCCAGAAAGCTTGGGATAGCGATTTGGGCTTATTAGATTTACAACAGTCAACTCGGCCAGGGCTTTATTCCATAGCAAAGGAAGCAAGAGCAGCTAGTCTTGTTAGCATGACTATGGGGGTTGGCTGTGATCATCTTACTGTCCCAGAAAATTGCGATAGTATTACTTTTAATACTCCTAGTGAGAACAACATTCAGTTTTTTCACAACAGTGCAGATAATCAACTTATTCGCCAGGATTCGTCGGCAAACCAAAGAGTTTTAGCCAGTAATATTGTAGATGCCTATTTTTGCTGTGCTCATGGGGACGGAGATTGTAGCTGTGATGCTACTTTTAATGTTTTAGAGGTCAGGCTTGAATCAGAAAAAGATGTTTGGGGGCGGACCTTGAGCTTTTCTTTGGGCACGAAGCTAGAGGTGCGAAATGATTGAAAAAAGAAGAGCAGCAGCCCTAGTGATGACGATTATTGCAATAGCATTCTTTAGTATGGTAGGGATGGTCCTTGTTATGCGCAGCATCCAGGAATATAATTTAACCACAAGATACGTTGATTCTGTGAAGGCTTTTTGGCTAGCTGAGGCAGGTATAGCTACAGGCTATAGTGAGTTGATGAATGACTCTGCTTATGATGGTGTGGTTTGGACATCATTGGCAAGTGGTGACTATAGGGTTGTAAGGAGTGCTTCATCTGGCAATGTTGAAATTAGAGCCGAAGCCATATCAGGCTCAGGTATTCAGGATTTAAGCTTTACCCTTGCTTTTGTTCCTTATCCGTTTGAAAACACTATGTCTGCTGGCGATGATATCGCTTTAACTGGGTTCATTGGCAACATAAGCGTTTGGGGCAAGACTCGCCTATCAGGAAGCTTTTCTAAAAGCGGGATTTTTACATCAGCTTGGTTTGAAGATAAGGTTGAAGCTGTAGACCCAGAATACACGTCCATGCCAATCTCTGATTATGATGGTAATGGGACAGCTGATGAATTTAGTGATTTCGTTATTATGAACCAGGAGATATTGGCTGATCATCCGGCAGAAGAAGTAGTTTATGTACAGTCAAACGGAACCGTGAACATCTTCCCTAATGATGCTCTTATCGGGAAGAAGGTAATTTATGTTGAAGGCGATAATCCTGGTCAAGGTAATGTAAATATATTTTTTGATGCTTCCTGGGAAGATCAAGAAGACTTAACAGTTATTTCGACCGGTGAAATTACCTACACTCAGCCCTTGCAATTTCAGGAGGATTCCCGCTTGAGCACAATTTCCTGGGGTGATTATAGCGAAATTTCAATTTTCCAAAGTACTCACGAGAGTGTAATCTATACCCATGAGGATGCTCATTATGCGGATATTTTAGATTGGGGTTCTACCACTGGCAATATTATTGCCCAAGAGAATATAAGCATAGTCGAGTTTATAACCAACGAGAAGTTTTACTATTCAGACCGGGCTCTTAATGGAGATTTACCTCCGGGATATGGTCGGCTAGCCTCCACTTCAGGTGTTTTATCTAGCAAAATGATGGATTGGCAGGAGAGATATGATTAATAAAAAAGGGGTATTAGGTATTTTATTATCTTGCTTGGCTATTGTTCTGTTTTTATCAATGGGTGAAGGTGAAAAGGAGAGTAGTATTTCTAAAACTAAAATAGAGGAAGAGGTGGTAAAGAAAGAGAAACCTCGCCGCGAATTGATTCCTAAGAATCCCGAAGATTATGGAATGATTGTTTTTGAGGAGGAAGAAGAGCCAGTGACCCAAGGAGAGTGGGATGAGTTACTAGAAAGAGAGATAGGAAAGATTGAATTTAATACTTCTCCCCAGACCTGGGCTAAGCTAAAGGAAGCGATAAAGGAGGAACCTCAAAAGACAAAGGAGAAAATCAAGGATATTGATAAAAGGCTTAAAGAAGTAGAAGCTATTTTGAAAGAAGAGCCAGACAACCGAGTGATGCAGAAGAGGAGTAAACATTTAAAAATGCTTAGGGCTATTTCCCGAAGCCTTGCCCCATAATTTTTTTCTAAATAACCAAATTCTTACATGTTTATATCAGCGCCTGGCTAAGTAGCTAATTGACAGGGGTTGTAAAAAGTGATAATATTTACACTAAGAAAGGTGGGTATAAATTAATCAAGGGGGAGAGGTGAAAACAAGGTTTTCTTTATCTAATCTGAGCTTAAGGAGAAGGGTTGGCATTGCTATAGCCCTAGTTTCTTTATTACCGGTAATAGTCCTTTTTTTCTATTTTTCTGGGTATCAGGTATCTGTGTGGACTGCTGGAATTTTAATTTCGGTAGTATCTTTGGGCTGGTGGGTTGTATTTGAAGTTTTTTCTTCTATTATGAAAATCTATACTCGTTCCCGAAATACCCTTAAAGACATGGGGGAAGAGACCCCAACGATTCCTGATGAAGTTGAAAGCTTAGAGAAGATGATTGGCGTTCTTTCCGATAAAGTTAAGAGTGGCTTTGAGCAGCTAAGGGATTTTACCCGGATGACCGAAGATTTAAATAAGGAAGTTTCGCGGACAGTACTTATTTTATCAACCATTCTCCAAGCAAATGATTTGTTTTCTAAAGAGGCTCCAGCGGAATCAGTAGTTAAGCTAATTATTAATCATCTCAAACATCTCATTCGAGCTGAAGCCTGTTTTTGCGGCTTAGAAGATAGGGCCAAGGGGCAATTCGAAACAGTAGCTCGAGTAGGCATAGATTCTTTAAGAATGGATAGTTTTTTTAAAAAGAAAGGCAGAGGACTTTTACATATTAAAGATATAGTTGTGGTAGATAGGCGTAATAAGCCAAAAGGTTCTTCTTCTTGGGCTCAAGAATTGGGCGTAAAGAATATCGCTATTACCCCGATTAATAGTAAAGGGCGTATTATAGGTTTAATCGGAGTCGGAAATAACGAAGATGATTTTTCTTTTAGCAAGGATGATTTGGAAATTTTAGGTTTGTTTGCTCAAAATGTTACTCTTATTTGGCAACACGAGAGACTTTCTGAGAAAATAGAAGAGTTAGAAATTATTGATTACTTAACCGGTCTTTATAATGAGAAGCTGATAAGAACGAGGCTGGATGAAGAAATTAAAAGGTCTACTACCTATCAAAGGCCTTGTGGATTTATTGAAGTAGAGATAGCAAATTATGATGATTTCCGGGAAAAATGCGGGATGATTGAGGCTGAGAAGGCTCTTAAGAAGATGGCTAAGGCCTTTAAGGGGACTATAAGACCTATTGATATTGCAGGTAGAACCGGGCCAAATAAATTAGGAGCTATTCTTATCGAGAGCAACCAGAGACAATCTCAGGAAATTGCTGAAAATTTAAAAGAAAGTTTAGCTGAGATTTGCGGGTCAGAGATTAAACTAAAGTTTTCTGTAGCGGCAAGTCCTATTCACGGAGTTACTGCTGGAGAGCTTATGTCATTTACTCAAAAATCCAATAACAAATAGGAAGATATGGCAAAATTTCATAAACAGATTGATAAACCCTTAGGGCAAATTTTAGTAGAAAGAGGGGTTATAAATAATACTCAACTCCAGCAAGCTTTAGAAGCACAAAAGCATGGTGGGGGGCTTGTTGGTGAGGTAATTGTAGAATTAGGATTTGCCAAAGAAGAGGACATTGCTTACTGTTTATCATTGCAATTTGGCTATCCTTATCTTTCTTTGGAGAATTATGAAATATCTCAGGAAATCATAAAAATTATTCCTAAAAACGTTGCGACGCACTATTGTCTGGTGCCTATAGATAAGATCGGCAATACTCTTACGGTTGCTATGGCCAATCCTTTAAATATCCAGGCTATAGAGGATTTAGAAGATATCACCCATTGTGATATTCAAATATTCGTAAGTACTCCCTCGGATATACGAGGTAGTATCGAGAAATTTTCCGACAAGTAAAGCCAACCTTTGTGCTTAATTAAGACTTATGAAAAGAAAGAAGTTTACAGATTATTTAATAGAACAAAAAGCGCTTAGCCAAGAAGACCTAGATAAAGTTTTAGAAACCCAGAAAAAAAAGAGCGGCTCATTAGTTGAGTTGCTTATAAAATTAGATTACCTTAAAGAAGCTCAGGCTGCAGGTATTTTATCTGGTTACCTTTCTATCCCCCCGGTTAGAATTCTTAATCTAAAAATTTCTCAAGAAATTTTGAGTTTAGTTCCAGAAAAAATCGCTCGGAATTGTCAGGTTTTACCGATTGGCAGGATTGGCAATACTCTTACCTTAGCTATGGGTGATCCTCTAAATATTTTGGTTATTGATGATATAAAAAAGATTACCAAGTGTGAGGTAAACCCGGTTATAGCTCTTTTTTCCGAAATCAAAGAGGCTATATCTAATTGTTATGTTCAAGAACCAGTAGAATCGATTGAGGAAATAATTGAGGGTGAGTCAGTTGAAAGCATAAAGTATATAAAAGACGAAAAGAAAGAAATAACTCGAGAGGAAATCATTCGGTCTGTAGAAGAGGCGCCAATACTAAAATTTACCAGCCATTTTCTTAAGATGGCAGTTGAAGAAAAAACTTCCGATATATTAATAGAACCTTTAGAAAATGTAAGCAGGATTAGATTGCGTGTGGATGGTATCCTAAAAGTAGCGGAAACTTTTTCTAAGAAGATTCATCCTTTTATAATATCTCGAATAAAGGTAATGTGTAATTTAAACATAGCCGAACATAGATTGCCTCAAGAAGGTAGGTTTAGAGGAAAAATTTTAGGCAGGAATATAGATTTTAGAGTATCAATTTTGCCCTCTAGTTTGGGGGAGAAAGCTGCAATTAGAGTTTTAGATAAAACTACAGCGCTTTTGAATTTAGATTTTTTAGGATTTGAAGAAGATGTTTTAAAGAATCTCAAGGAAGATAGCCTAAAAGCTCACGGTTTACTTCTTGCTTGCGGGCCAACCGGAGCCGGTAAGACCACAACTTTATATTCGATAATAAATCATATTTATAGTCCCGAGAAGAATATTGTTACTGTAGAAGACCCAATAGAGTATCAGTTAAAAGGAATTAATCAAGTGAGCATCAACCCAACTATTGGTTTATCTTTTGCCTCTACTTTACGTTCAATATTGCGGCAAGATCCGGATATCATAATGATTGGTGAAATTAGGGATGGTGATACTGCTGACATGGCTATAAAATCGGCGTTAACCGGGCATATGGTTTTATCTACGCTGCATACTACAACTAGTGCCGGTTCAATTACTCGGCTTATCAATATGGGAGTGGAGCCATTTTTGATGTCTTCTACCTTGGTAGGGGTTATTACTCAAAGATTAGTAAGGAAGTTATGTCCTAAGTGTAAAGAGAAGGTTCAGCTATCCAGTAGTGTTAAGAGCAAGTATCTAATTAGTAAAGATACAGAGATCTACAAGGCTAAAGGATGTAACCTTTGTCAAAAGACAGGTTACAAAGGAAGAGTGTCTTTATGCGAGTATTTACGAATGGGGTCAGAAATCAAGAACTTAATAATTGGTTCAGCTACAGAAAGTGAGATAAAGAAGGCGGCTCGCGCCTCAGGCATGTCTACTTTACGGGAAGACGGAATAACTAAATTAGAAAATGGGATAACTACTTTAGAAGAAGTGTTGAAAGCTACTAGGTCTGATGAACTAATAAAAAAAGATGACAATTAAAGACAAAGTATTAGAGCATATCCAGAAAAGTAAAAATTTAGACAAGAAGGTTTTTGATCAGATCAGTAAAAAAACTACTAGCTATAAAGAGTTTAAGCAAATACTTCTGGAGAAAAACCTTATCAATGAAGAAGAGCTATTATTTGTTCTTTCAAAAGAGCTTAAAATACCATTTCTAGATCTGAAAAAATATAAAATACCTCTTAAGAATCAGGAGTTGCTTTCCCAAGAAGTAGCTTTTAAATATAAGGTGGTACCGGTTTGCAAAATTGGGAATGCCCTTACCTTGGCTGCCTCTGATCCTTTAGATGTGATAGCTTATGATGATATTAAAATAATTACCGAGACCGATAAGGTAGATATAGTACTTTCCCGAGAAGAGGATATAATCAAGGGTTTAAATGCTCTCTATAAAAAGGTAGAAGACATTACCAAGTCTTTTGATGAAAGTGTTTCTTTTGATCTTGAAGAAGTGGGTGAAGCTAAAGAGGGCGGAGAAGATCTAGAGAATTTAATCAGTGAAAGTAAGCACCCTCCGATTGTAAGAGCTATTGATTTAATTATTTACAACGCTTTGAAGAAAAGAGCATCGGATATCCATCTCGAGCCTTACGAGAATAAGATGTTAGTAAAGTATAGAGTTGATGGGGGTTTGAGCGAGGAGTTTAGTTTTCCTAAAAGAAACCAACAGGCAGTAATTGCTAGGCTGAAGATAATCTCTTCTCTAGACATAACCGAGTCGCGTCTGCCTCAAGATGGAAGATTTAGAGTAAAGTTTGAGAATAGAGAAATAGATTTCAGAGTTTCCAGCCTTCCGACTAATTTTGGAGAGAAGTTTGTTTTACGGGTTTTGGATAAAAAGAGCTTATCCGTTGGGTTAGCGAAATTGGGGTTTTCTCCCGAGCCTCTAAAAGCATTTGAGGATGCGGTTAAAGCACCTTTTGGAATAATATTAGTAACTGGGCCTACTGGAAGCGGTAAGTCTACAACCCTTTACTCAATAATTAGTCAGATAAATGACCCGGCAAAGAATATAATAACCATTGAGGAGCCGGTTGAATATCATTTGGAAGGAATAACTCAAATTCAGGTTAATGCTGATATAGGTTTAACTTTTGCAGCCGGTCTGCGCTCAGTTTTGCGACAATCTCCAGATATAATAATGGTCGGAGAGATAAGAGATACCGAAACTGCGGATATTGCAATCAAAGCTTCTCTAACTGGGGAAATAATTCTTTCTACCTTACATACCAATAGTGCTGTAGGGGCAATTAGTCGTTTAAGAGATATGGGAACAGAACCTTTTCTTTTAGCTTCTTCTCTGGTTGCCTTGACTGCCCAAAGGTTAGTGAGAAGAGTTTGTATCAAATGTAAGGAAAAGTATAAATTAGATAATGATGCTTTAGAAAAAATGCAGATAGATTCTTTTTGTCGTGAGCATGGGGGAGTAAATGAATTTTACCGGTCTAAAGGGTGTCCCTATTGTGGAGGTAGCGGATATCGAGGCCGAATAGCTATCCTTGAAGTTATTCTTCTTGATGATAGAATAAAAGAGATGATTGTAGAAAAACGCTCAGAAGAAGAAATCGTTAAATACGCCAAAGAGTTTAGAGGCTATAATTCCTTAAGGGAGGATGGACTCTTAAAGTGTATAAACGGAGACACTTCAGTCGAAGAGGTTATAAGGGTAACATCGGAGTAAGATGAAAGTATTTAGTTATAGTGTTAAAGATAGAGAGGGAAAGACATCCCGAGGGATGATCGAGGCTGAATCTGAAGGCAAGGCAATCGAGCATTTTCAAAAAGAAGGGCTGATCATCCTCTCTGTTAAAGTTAGTAAAAAAAAGATTGAGGTACAGGCAAAGGGGAAGGTTAAGACCGATGACTTGGTAGTTTTTTCTCGTCAATTTACTACTTTAATTGAAAGTGGAATCCCGGTAGTTGAATGTTTGTCCATTTTGCAGGAACAGGTAGAGAATCCTTACTTCAAAGGAGTTATTTCTTTAATATTAAAAGATGTTCGAGAAGGATCAGCTTTATCTGATGCTTTAGCTAAGCACAAAAGAGTATTTCCTGATATTTATCTGAGCATGGTAGAAGCAGCTGAAGCTTCTGGAAATCTACCAGATATTTTAGATCGAGTATCGGTTTATTTAGAAAAAAGTAGCGCTTTAAAGAAAAAAGTAACTTCAGCGCTTTATTATCCAGTAATTATCATACTGATGTCAATGGCTATAACCGGATTTTTAGTAATTAAGGTAATTCCTACCTTTAAAGATATATTTTCTACTTTAGGGGGAGAGTTACCTCTACCAACCAAAATATTAATTGGTTTTTCCGATGCTGTGCGAACCAAAGAAACCGCTGTTCTCATGATTGCTGTTGTTGTGGGAGGGTTTTTTGCTTTTAAGGCTTATATCAAGACCTCGGCTGGAGCAAGAAAGTTCGATAGGCTTCTACTTAAGCTCCCGGTCGTAGGAGAGCTGTTAAGAAAAATGGCTATTGCTAAGTTTTCTCGAACATTCTCTACGTTGGTAAAGAGTGGTGTATCGATTGTTACATGTTTAGAGATTGTAAGTAGGACCTCAGGGAATAAAATAATTGAGGAGGCCGTTCTAGAGGCAAAGTCTGCTATTCAGGAAGGCCAGCCTATTTCTACTCCTCTGGAAAAAACCGGAGTTTTCCCGACTATGGTGACGAAAATGGTAGCTGTAGGTGAGAGAAGTGGCCGTTTAGAGGAGATGCTTTCAAAGATCGCCCAATTTTATGAAGAACAAACTGACGCTATGGTGGCCGGTTTAGCCAGCCTAATAGAGCCTTTGGTAATTGCCTTTTTAGGTGTAATTGTTGGTGGAATCGTAGTAGCTTTATTCCTGCCGATAATAAAAATGACCCAATATATTGGGGGATAAAAGGGGACAGACACCTTTTATCATTGACAAACATTTGTTTTCTATCTAAAATGACTTCATGCCAAGACAAGCTCGCATAGTTATTCCAAATACACCTCATCATATTATCCAGAGAGGTAATTACCAGCAAAAGGTATTTGATCATGAGAACCAATATAAACAATATTGCGAGTGGATGAATGAGTATGCCCTAGAACATGATCTAAAAATTCTCGCCTATTGTCTAATGAATAATCATGTGCATTTTATAACAGTTCCCAAAGAAGAACCAGATCTAGCAAAAGTATTCAAAACCGTTCATATGAGGTATGCCCATTATGCGAATAAACAAAGAAGAGTAAAAGGCCATTTATGGCAAGGAAGATTTTATTCTTGTGTATTAGATGATGTTCATTTATATCGTGCCATAAGATATGTGGAGAATAACCCGGTGCGTGCTGAGATAACGCAAGACGCTTGGAAATATAAGTGGTCCAGCGCATCCGACCACGTAGGGGATCGAGGCAAAGGGCCAATAAAACTCGCTAATTACAAAGTTATAGAACTTAAGGAATGGAGGAATTATTTAAAAGAAAATGATCCTGATATGATAGGTGAAATTAGATTAAAGACAAATAGGGGGTTGGTGGTAGGGACAGATAAGTTTGTTAAGGTCTTAGAGAAAAAATTAAATCGTTCATTAAAGTGTTTGGGTCAGGGAAGGCCAAAGAAAGGGTGATGGTAAGATAAAAAGGTGTCTGTCCCCATTATAAGATAAAAAGGTGTCTGTCCCCATTATTATAAAGAGACTATATCCTTAGGACTT
>Ga0208279_1000368_pt1 | contig 38415 bp, 29 predicted proteins | sample AntAceMetag02UKM_FD_184766 | JGI IMG/M metagenome (GOLD analysis project Ga0208279, IMG submission 184766) | Saline lake microbial communities from Ace Lake, Antarctica - Antarctic Ace Lake Metagenome 02UKM (SPAdes) (version 2) | ecosystem: Environmental > Aquatic > Non-marine Saline and... | reverse complement strand
AACTCAAACGCAAGACCGAACAGCTCGAATCCGTCCCCGGCATCGGCGAAACCACCGCCTCACTGTTGGTCACGGAATTGCCGGAGTTGGGACACTTGAACCGCCGGCAGATCGCCGCCTTGGTCGGGGTCGCGCCGATCAATCGCGACAGCGGAACCTACCGAGGCAAACGCATGACCGGCGGCGGACGCCGTCATCTGCGAGCCCGCCTGTTCATGCCAACCCTCGTCGCGGCACGACACAATCCCATCATCCAACAGTTCTATCAACGACTCGTAAAGAAGGGGAAATCCAAAATGACCGCCCTCATCGCCGCCATGAGAAAACTCCTGACCATCCTCAACACCATGCTAAAAAAAAATGAAGCCTGGAACCCAAAAACCACTTGATTGCCAAGACAGTCGCTACGCGACTCAATTCAAGACGGAAATAAGTAAGGTGTCCCCGGATTGACAGAAAAATGAAATTCTTTTAAGGGGACAATTATCTGCACATGTGCTTCTGCCGTTCCCAGAGGCGTCGTAACGGAAATCCTTTTGGCGCAACGGGATATCGGATTTCCGTTCCAGGACAGTCCACATGCAACTGCGTAGATAATCCTGCAATCGTATAAAGAGGAGCTATGCCGTAAATCCTTGTGGCATAAGGCATGCCGGATTTTGTGTAACGACAGCGATGCGGATTATGTGCTAATTAAGTGTGTTTTCGCGGATTTTCGGTGCAAAAGACAGTTATTCGGCTATTTCCATGCGCAGATCCGGCGCTCTCGATTCCGACCTCGTTTGACAGAACGCCGGCCTTTTTGGTACACCGTACGTAGAACTCGATAACTTCCTTAACGGGTCCAGATATGGCCAATATGTTGACAATCGGCGAACTCGCCGGAAAGCTCGATATCCCGATCCATAGGGGATATTCGGGGAACGCCATACTTAATTCGACGACGAGCAGGAGCGGACATTGTTATGGAGCACGAACAATCGCAGGATGACTATATTGCGCCGTGCCGCAGTCAAGAGTTGGTTCCACTCCGATCTGTTGCTGTCAGCAGATCAAGAGAACGCCAGATAGTGAGTCGAAGACCCCTTGTGATGGGCAACGATGGCATCATATGGCAAGCCGACGAAGAGAAGTACTGGTACCGCGATAAGTCCTCTGGCAAGCACTTCTGCTGTTCCTGGTCCATTGAGGGAGGTGTTCTTATTGTGCGGGATCATCTGGGAACAGCCATTGAAGGGTACAAGCTGCGAGATGGCGAGATCATCGAAACCATATAGTTCCGGAGACTACTAGGGTCCGTCCTGCTCTGTATAGAACATCAAAAAATGGTTAATGGGGTTAATGGGGACAGCCACCTAGTTCCCCGTAATGTCACTCCATTTAATAGGTGACTGTCCCCATTATCCCGTTATATCATTCTCTAGAGCCATCAGTAATCATGTTTGCTGTAAATCTCAAGCTTTCCGCCGCAGTGTATGAATGCTTCAATGAAAATCTGGATAGCCAACTCATCTGTCTCAACCGTAATGTCTTTTCCTCGCCTATTGATTGGCTCATAATACTGGCAGGAATCGACCGCCTCATCGGACACGAGGAAGTTGTTTTCGCTGATATAGGCCAATGCCTCTTTGCTCAGAAGATCGCCAGGAGATATTGTCTGTTGCCCCCCCAGTACATTCATCAAACCATTCACTCTTTCCACTGCTTTCTCGGCATCGTCTTCCGTCTTGAACGTCCCAACAATGCGCAGGTTCGCCGAGTGGTCACCAGCGGTTTCAAACCAGATCTTCATGTCGATCTCTCCTTAGTGGATTTAGTTTCTGTAACCCATGGACTATTTGTCTTACCCCAGTTGTCCTTCCAACACATGGCCCCCAGCTTCTCCTTCGGATGTTTCCCGATTCATCGATATGGGCGAACAAGAACTCATTATCTCTTTCCGTATTGAGAATCGGCATCGAAATCCTTGCGCTTGCATCGGAAGTAAGCATGATCTGGTAGTCCTGCGAGTGGTTGCAGACAAAATCATCCAAATCCTGCCAGTCGGATTCACTCAGCAGGTATCGTCCGTGATCATGTTCCGGAATAAGCAGAAAGTCTCTCGTTCCCAACGATGCGAGATCACCAATTGTCTCCCGGACCCATGATGAAGACCCATGTGACCACAGTACATTCGCGCCCACCTTATGTACCTCAGAAAGTCTGGCAATTTGGCCACGGAGTCGCCCACCTAAAGGACGGATTCTCTCGTCAGTAGAGACCCTTACGCTTGATAGCATGCCAGCGACTTCCAGAAGCGGAGAGATATCCACTGCGTTGGTCGTGACGGAAACCCCGAATGTGTGGTTCTGCCACGCATAGGAAATGAATTCTGGAAATGCTTCGTACAGGGTCGGCTCTCCTCCTCCTAAGGTCACATCAAGAACCTGGAGTTCCGTTGCCGCATTACATACATCCATCAGAAATCCAAGCGGCGCGGCGCGGTCTGATTTGTCGACATAGCAGAAAGGGCAGTTGAGATTACACCTCCTCGTTAACATCACACTTAGGTGTCGAGGTCCGCGCTTCGCAGCCTCATCCGCCGGAATCTTCACTTCATCCAGAAGGACATGAAGCCCAGATTCCCTATCATATTGGTGGAGACCGCTAATCTCTCTGCGCAGTATCATCCGAACATCTCGATCTCGTTCAACGAATTCTGGGCGAATTCTGGGGACGCCATACGTATTTCTGAATCCTCGCGTCATTATCGCTATTCAAGGTCTCGGCAAAGTCATTGTGTATTATCGACAAACAACGGGCGTAGGACCAGGGAATTCTCCTGGTTTGGTGTAGGCTTTGTGTTTGCCGCTGACTCTGTCATCTCTGCGCAGGCAGAGATCCAGGCGCCAATCGGAACTTCCTGGATTCCCGCCTGCGCGGGAATGACAAGGCTGGATTCCCGGTCATTCGGCTTCGCTCAGAGCGGGCTCTGCGCGGGAATGACAAGGGCGGTTGCCTTCCAGAGCTGTTTCGAGACCACGCCTGATGCCAACGCACCGCGCATACCACCTATCTCATTTCTTAGAAGGACCTTATGTTTACCGAGCCGCTCGGAAGCGAAAAATCTGGGGCCGCGTTGAAATTTTACTTGACGGGCAAGACTCCATGGTATATGCTTGGTATCTAACTACACTCCAACCTAATAGCGATGACTACTGAATTCGGAGGGTTTGGCTATGGCTAGTGACGCTCAGATTGGTGCGAATCGTTTGAACGCTCGGAAATCTACGGGGCCCCGTACGGTTGAGGGCAAGGCGGTGGTGGCTCAGAATGCGGTTCGGCATGGGTTGTTGGCCCAGCAGGCGGTGATTCGGGGGGAGGACCCGGGCCAGTTCGAGTTCTACCGGGAGCAGTTGCTGGGCGAACTGGCGCCGGCCGGGGCGGTCGAGTCGATGCTGGCCGAGCGGGCGGTGGGGCTGGCCTGGCGTCTGCGGCGGGCCGAACGCATCCAGGCCGAGGTCTTTGACACCATGCTGGAGCAGGAAACGACCGACCCGGTGCGAAAGCTCGCCCGCTCGATGCGACAGCGAGGCGCCAAGGACGCCGAGGACGGCTGCGATAGCCGCGACCTGACACTGGGCCGTGTCGTGGTCCGCGACTTCGGCCATTCGAGGGTCCTGGATCGATTGGGCATGTACGAGCGGCGGATCGAGCACAGCCTCTACAAGACCATGAACGAGCTTCAGAAGCTGCGTTTGCTGCGCGAACTGGACCCGCCGGTCGAGGAACGGACGCCGGAGCCGGCCAGACCGGCCGGCGAAGAGCGATCGCGCGAAACAAACCCAATTTCCCCCGTTTCCCAGCCTCAAACGCAGGTCGAGTCGAGAGACAAGGCCCATGTCGAAAGCGGGGACAGGTACAACCCGCTGCGCGGAACCCTTCGACTTCGCTCAGGACAGGCTGCGCAGTCCCCGTTTTCGACGCCATCCATGGACTCTTCTATGCACGTAGCACCTGTGCCGAGCTTGCCCTTGAGGCGCACGGCCGATGTCAGTACACTACGCTCCAAACCAGAGCCTCGCTTGTCGGCCCGGTGAGACGCCTATGTCTGTGTTAGCAAAGGAGATGAAAGTGATGCGGTTCGGAACCTTGATTCTTGTCAGTGTGTGTCTGTTGTCGTCGGTTGTCCTTGGGGCCAATGAAGTGGTGGTGACGAGTCCCCAGGGGTCGGTGTCGGCGACCATCGGCGTCAGTTCTGAAGGGCAGTTGAGCTATCGCGTTTCGTGCGGGGGCCAGGCGGTCATCGAGACCTCGCCGCTGGGTGTCACGGTCGACGGTGTGGCGCTCGGTCGGGGCGTTTCCCTCGGCAGTCCGAGCCGTCGGTCGGTGGACGAGTCCTATCGGTCGCGCGGGGGCGTGCATGCCATGGCGCGGAACCATTTCAACGGCGCGACGATTCCCGTGACACACAGGAAGAGTGGGACGAGCTATATTCTGGAAGTGCGGGCTTTTGACGACGGCGTCGGCTTTCGTTACGTTGTTGAAGGGCGGGGCAAGCGTCGAGTCTCCGGCGAGGACACGGCCTTCCAACTGCCCGCCGGCAGCGCGATTTGGTTCCAGACCAATACCGCCAACTACGAAGCGGTCCATCAACGCCTGGGCCTGGGCGCGGTGGAGAAGGATACGTACATGGGCCCTCCCGTCGTGGCCGAGTTGCCTGGAGAGGGGGGCTATGCCGTCCTGACCGAAGCGGCGCTGTTCAACTATTCCGGGATGACCCTGCGGTCGTCAGGGCAAGCCTCCGAGCCGCTGACGGCCGCGTTCCAGGACGATGAGGCCTGGGAACTGGACGGGACGATCCGAAGTCCCTGGCGGGTCGTTCTCATCTCGCCCGATCTGGACGGCCTGGTGAACTCCGATATCATCCCCAATCTCAACGAGCCTCCCGCGCCCGAACTGGCGAACGCCGACTGGATTCGGCCGGCCCGCGGGTTCTGGCACTGGTGGTCGGGCAAAATGGGCAACTGGGACAGCGTCGCCTTCGATCGCCAGCAGGAGTGGGTGGACTATGCGGCCCAGTTTGGCTTCGAATGCTATCTCGTGGACGCCGGGTGGGAGCACACGTGGAAGCAGCCCGGCAAGGACAAGTGGGCCCTCCTGAAGGAACTGACGACTTACGGGGCACAGAAGGGCGTGGGGATCGTGGTGTGGAAGCGATGGGAGACCGGTCGAACCGAAGGAGTCGATATGGGTGGCCTGGACGATGCGGCGAGCCGGCGGGACTTCTTCCGGCGCTGCCGAGAGGCCGGGGCCATCGCGGTGAAGATCGACTATATGGATTCGGAGTCGAAGGAGATGATCGATTTCTACACCGATGTCTTGAAGGATGCGGCCCAGTACCAGCTCATGATCGACTTCCACGGCGCCAACAAACCCACGGGCGAATCCCGCACGTATCCGCACGAAGTGACGCGTGAAGGGATCAAGGGCCTGGAGTACAACAAGTGGTCGGTGTTGCCGGCCGATCACTATGCGTCGCTGCCCTTTACGAGGTTCCTCGCCGGGCATGGCGATTTCACGCCCTGCACGTTCAATCCCGAGATGCTCAAGGGGACGACCTTCGCGCTGCAACTGGCGACGGCGGTCTGCTACACCTCGCCCGTGATGTTCTATGCCGACAAGCCGGAGTTGTATCTCAAGATGCCGGCCCTGGATGTCTTCCGGGCGATTGCGTCCGTTTGGGACGAGACCCGCGTCTTGTCGGGCAGCGCGATCGGTGAACTGGCGGTCATGGCCCGGCGCACGGGTGACACCTGGTTCGTTGGCATCATCAACGCCGGATCGCAGCGATCGTACGAACTGAACCTGTCCTTCCTCGGTCGCGGCAGGTATGCGGCGGTGCAGTTGGCGGACGATCTCAAACGCCCCGATAATCTGGTGCGCAGCGAGACGATCGTACAGGCTTCTTCGTCAGTAGGTGTGCGGATGAACGCGGGAGGGGGATTCGTGGCGATGTTTGAACCGGTGAACCGATGAGTAACGGTGTTGACGGAATTTGACTGCCGCCCGCCCGCTCATTGAGGCGGGCGAGGCTGAGGGACAAGGATATGGTTTCGACACGCGGCGGTCAGCGGCCTTTGCAGGCGCTACTCGACCGCAAACTCCTTCTTCCGCGTGTTCATCTGCGCCTTGAGCCGAGCGACGATGGAAGAGTGCATCTGGGAGACGCGCGACTCAGACAGGTCCAGCGTGGCCCCGATCTCCTTCATGGTCATCTCTTCGTAGTAGTACAGGACAATGATGAGCCGCTCGGCGCGGGTCAGTCCCTTGGTCAGCAGGTTCTTCAGATCCCGCTTCTGCGCCTCAAGCAGCGGGTCTTCGCTACGGTTGTCCTTGATGACATCGATCTCGTAGACATCTTTCTCACCGTCGCCGTCGCCGCACTTGGTGCTGAGCGATACCAGGCTGGCGGCGTTGGCGTCGCGCTGCAGGCGGGTGAACTCTTCGGTGTTCATCTGCAACTCTTCGGCCAACTCCAACTCGTCGGGCTTGCGGCCGAGGTGCATCTCCAGTGAATGGGTCGCCTTGGAAAGCTGGTGGGCTCGGGCGCGAACCAGACGCGGGACCCAGTCCATGCTGCGCAGTTCATCCAGAATGGAGCCCTTGATGCGCGGGGCGCAATAGGTCTCGAACTTGACACCTCGCAAGGGGTCGTAGGCGTCGATGGCGTCCATTAGGCCGAAGATGCCCGCACTGATGAGGTCGTCGACTTCAACTTTGTCAGGCAACTTGGTGTGAAGGCGCTCGGCGGCGTATCGGACCAAATCCCGGTAATGCTCCATGAGGAGGTTGCGATAGTAATCGTTGCGTTCTTCGTGAAAATGGTTCCAAATCTCTGCAATGGTGAGCTTTTGTTCGGTCTTCGCTACTACTTGCGTCTTCACAGGTCGTCTCCGTTACGTACAGCGGCTCCAATCTGTTGTGCCTTGCTTCGCACAACCATCCTCTGCCTGTTCATCATCACCCACCACCAAAACATTGCACTTGCCTTACCTAATTATCGGCCTCGGAGCCTCGAACTTTAGCTCAACCACCGAATCACTCTGCGGAAAAAGGTGTTCTGACTATTTCTGTTGCACTGGATTCCTCCCAGGCGTGCGGCCAAGGCGCTGAACGACGAGGCGATCTGCGACTGGGGATAGGCCAGGACGACAGGTGTGCGTGCTCGTACGGCCCTGCAGAGTCTGTCGTCCTTGAGCAGGGTGCCGGCGTAATACAGCTTGGCTTGCAGGAACCGGCCGGTGACGTCCGCCAGGCGCTGGTACGTCCGCTTGCCTTCGGTGATGCTGTGCGCCATATTTACCACCACACTTATCGGTCCCGGATTGCCTTTTCGGACCAAAACCTTGATCATGCCGTATGCATCGGTCATCGCGGACGCCTCGGGCGTGGTGACCACGAGCACGTGATCGGCGGCCAGGCAGAAGCTGACCACGGAACTGGCGATCCCCGCGGCCGTGTCGACCAGGATGACATCCGTCTCGTTCTGCAAGCCGGATAGGTGCTGCAGCAGGCGATGCTGCTGGTATTCGTTAATATCCGCCAGTTCGTCCAGGCCCGAGGCGCCGCAAATAACGCGCAGGTCTCGGGGACCGGACTGAATGATGTCTTCCAGACGCTTGTAACCATTGATAACGTGTGAGATGTTGTACTTGCTGCGGATATTCAGGACGAGGTCGAGATTGCCGAGAGACATGTCCGCATCCAGAAGAAGCACACGCTTTTTGGAGGCCGCCATGCAGAGCGCCAAATTCGCAACGATGTTCGTCTTGCCGACACCGCCCTTACCGCTAGTGACAGCAATCACCCGGGCTGATGGCTGAGGGCCGTCGGATAACTGCTGTAAATTGGCTGCGTGGTTTCCCATAGGATATCGATTACGCCTTGCGGATTAGTCCGGGTTCCGCCGCTGGGTGGCGGCATTTTCACGTGGGCCTTCTGCGACGATTTCACTGATCGGCAGGCCCGCCAGGGGCGTGTCGATGCCGCATTTGAGCCTTAACAGCTCTCTGGCGACCTTTCGGTTCAGGGAGTTTTCGAGGAGCTTACCTACCTGCAACTCCATATATTCATCTCGGTTGGTCTGCAACAGGGCCTTGGCATGCTCGTCCGGCAGGGGAGTAATGCTCATGCGGCCATTTTGGCCAAACCTGATGTTCTCGGTATCGGAGAAGAGCAATCGCTGGTGTTGTAGGTGCTCAGCGATAGCACCGTTGAGGATTTGTACGAACTCGGGCATGGGGACGTCCCGCGGGGCAAAGCCCGGCTGACGCGTGTTGTGCATGTTCTCGTACAGCACGTCCCGGCGCAGCTCGGTAAAGCGCACGATCTTAACCAGTAGTTCGCTAAGGTTATCTGGAATGAGCGACAGCAACTCCATGACGACTCCTTCAGTGCATGGTCTCAGATCGTGAGGCTGGTACTTGCAGACGACGAGACGATCCAGCGGCCGAGACGCTCACCGGATGCTGCACTGATTCCGGGGGACTTCGTTAGATCTGATTCGGGTATGAGAATGGTTTGGCAATGGCACTGAACCACTCGTAACGAAGCCGTGTGTATCATCCTTGATCCTTTCGGTCTTCTTGCGAATTCTTACGAAACACCCGACCAGGGTCGGGTCCGCGTTTGTGCCGTCAAAGCGGCGCGACACGCACTTTGGCTATGTTACCTCAGACGACATAAAACCTTCTCCTTGCCAGGAACCGCAGTTCATTCAGAGGGCCGGCGGTGACCTGTGTGAAGCCCGGACGGGCCAGAATCGTCATGCCCCAGGCCGTCCTGGGCGATCTCTTCGGCATTCAGGACCCGGCGGATCTCCGTCAGGCTCATGCTCTCCTTGAGTTCCATGATTCGGGACAGTCGACCGAACACCTTCTCGTCATAGAGCCGATGCCCACCCTCGGTCCATTCCGCTTCTCGGATAAGACCCATAATGGTGTAGTTATGAATCGTTTGCCGAGAGAAGGGGGTGTAGCGCACCACTTCGCCGATTCGATAGCGTTTGGCTGGAACTTGCAGTCGTTGGCCGGAGGTGCCCCAATTCATACAGTGAATCCACCAATCAGTCTGTTTGAGGTCCAATAACGATACAATAGGGGGTGGGCTCTCGATGTGACACGCCTTGCAGGCACGACGTCACTCGTTCGGCCATGAAGCCGGATAGAGAAAAAACAACCCCAATTGTCACCATTACTCATATCGAAAACTTCCAACCGAGAGACCTGTTTCGAACCGTGCGATGCGGTGCTTCAATGCGCTCTCCCGCTCCGGAGGCGGTTCAACAGACGATGTCGGCCGCTGCGTGGTGCTTTCGATTTGCTCGATCATCTTCTCTGCAAACCAAACCGCTTATCCCAGGGCCATCTTGCCAAGCAACCAGCCACGCTGAGGACGACAATGTCTTTTACGTTTTGCAAAATGTAAAAGACATTTATCGGCCTGTCAACTGCTTTCGGTTTTTTTGGGGAAAAATCTCGTTTCCGCGGCCCGCCGGGGGGGCTTGGGTGGCCGCCAGAGATCCGTTGTGAAATGCCGCAAAGCCCTATAATGTTTTTGGTTGGAGGTGTTTAGACGTGTGAGGCCCTTTCCGGTCGGCGTGGCGGTGGTTCGTGGCGGCCGTCGTCTCTTTTTTCGAAATAGAATCGAAGGAATGGACGATGAAGCCTCCATTGGAATACGTCTATCAATTCCTCCGAACTGAGGCGAAGTGCTAGCTCATGACAGAAAAGACGGACAGACCAGACGATCGCATGTCGTCGTGCCCGGCGAAGACCTCGCTGCTGGAGCGAGTCACGCCCTTGGCGCGTCAGATCAACAGTCTCGATCTCGATCGGATTGCCGATGTGTGTGTCACTGAGATTCCATCGATCGTGGGGTCTGTGTTCGCCTCCTTGTACGCCCTGGATGAGGCCAACAGCATTCTCCACCTGGTTAGGCACAACCATCCGTTTCCTATCAACAAGATCGTCTCCTTGAACCAGACGCCGCCTTCTCCGATGGTGCTCGCCGTCAAGAGTCAGGGACTCATTCTGACCGGTGACATCGATACGCACAAAAAACCCGTCATTAAACGTTCGCAGCGGGCGTTTGCGGAGAACTACCACACGGCCAATTGCGCGATTGTGCCGCTGATTTGTCACAATGGGGTGGTTGGCGTGCTCAACCTGGCCGATAAGGTGGATCCCTGTGGGTTTACGCGCGAGGACATTGCCCTGATTGAACTGTTTGGCCAATTGGTGGGGGCCTCGATCGGGAATATCAAACTGTTCGAGAAGATGCAGCGTCAGGCGACTCGGGATGGTTTGACTGGTTTGATGAATCACAAAGCCTTCTATGAAACGCTGGAGCGAGAACTGTGGCGTTCCCGTCGCTACGGCGGGACCATTTCGATGATCATGGCCGATATTGACAATCTCAAGCGGATCAATGACACGTGCGGCCACCGGGCGGGAGACAAGGTGATTCGTGAGATCAGTCGGAGAATCAAGGAGTGTACGCGCCAGATCGATCTGTCGGCGCGCTATGGCGGAGATGAATTCGCTGTGATTCTGCCGAATACGGGAATTGAGGAGGCCACTCTGGTGGCCCAGCGCATTGTCGAGGCGGTCGGCCGTTCTCCCACCGTATGGCAGGGCCAGGAGATCCCGCTGTCGATCAGCATTGGGGTCGGACAATACGGCGCCGACAGCAATCCCGAAGACATCACCAGTCGATCCGACCTGGCGTTGTACCGTGCCAAGCAATCCGGCAAGAACACGATCTCGGTTTTCCCGCCATCGCAGAAGAGTTAGCAGCAACTCCTTCGGAGGGGCTGGCGATTCTCGCGCCGTGTGCAAGGGCGGGGCGGGCCGGGAAGGCCCGTTCGAATCATGCCGATCGACTCCACCCCGGCGGCAATTCTTGACAAGCGGGGAAGCGGCTGTTAAAAGACGGTCGGAATAGAGCGACTCGCATCGGACGCGAGCGCCGAATCCAGCGTGTCTCACAGGTGGGAAGGCCGCGATGATAGCGACGCTTGGAGCCAGAGGTATCCAGGATATGATCAATGCGGGCCGTTTCGGGCGGTTCGCTTGGCGGGCGATCGCCACATCGGCCCGATGTTGTCTTCAACGGAAGACCTATCCGCTGGTCTGGACCCAGATGAATATCATTGGGGTCCGCAGCGTTCCCGTCATCATGATCACAGGGGCTTTCGTAGGTATGACGATGGCCGTGCAGGCCTACGATCAACTGGCCGGGATGGGACTGGAGGAGCATTTGGGGGTCCTGATCAATATCTCGGTCGTCAAAGAGCTTGGCCCCGTATTGGCGGCCGTCATGCTGGCCGGACGCGTTGGAGGGGCCCTGACCGCTGAGCTGGGCACGATGAATGTGACCGAGCAGATCGACGCGGTTCGAAGCATGGGTACGGATCCGATTCAGTATCTTGTGGTGCCTCGATTCTTGGCGTGTCTTTTCCTTACACCGGTTCTGATCATTTATGCGGATCTGATGGGAGTCGTCGGCGGCGCGCTGGTCAGTTTCCTGCAATTAGGGATCAACAGCCGTGCTTACTGGACTTTCAGCGCCAACAGTGTGGAACTGTGGGATGTGGGAATCGGGATTGCCAAGGGGTTCTTCTTCGGGGGGGCGATTGCCATTATAAGCTGTTACAAAGGATTTAGCTGCAAGGAAGGCGCCCATGGGGTCGGGCAAGCCTGCACCGATGCATTTGTCGCCAGTTTCATCTCGATCCTGGCGATGGACTTCGCTTTGGCCGTGATGTTCAAGAATATCTACCTGACATTCTGGCCGCTCAAGAGCATTTTGGGATAGCCCAGAAGCACCGGCGGGATGGTTCGACCGGCGAGATCCGGAGTTGCTGCCTTGGAAGAATGGGAAAACCAAACAGAACAGACGCCTGAGGACGGATCGTCCGACGTGGTGATCGAGGTCCGCAATCTGACCAAGAAATTCGGCAAGAAACTGGTGCTGGATAACATCTCTCTGTCGATCGAAAAAGGTAAGGCCACTGTGATCATCGGCCCCAGTGGATGTGGCAAAACGGTTCTGATCAAGCATTTTATCGCCCTACAGCGGCCCACGGCCGGAGAGGTCTACTTTCAGGGGCAGCGCATCGACGATCTGAGCGAACGGGATCTGAACGGGATTCGCACGCATTTCGGTTATCTCTTTCAGGAGGGGGCGCTCTTCGACAGTCTCAGCGTCGCCGAGAATATCATGTTCCCCATTCGCCAGCACTATAAGAAAGTGCAGTGGAGCGAGGTCGAAGAGGTCATCAAGGCCAAGCTGGCGATGGTGGGCCTGGACGGCTTCCAGCACTATTATCCGTCCAATCTCTCCGGCGGTCAGCGCAAACGCGTGGCGCTGGCCCGAGCGATTGCCTTGAACCCTGAGGTGATTCTATACGACGAGCCCACCACGGGACTGGACCCGATTCGTTCCGACATTATCAACGAATTGGTCCTCAAGCTGGAGCGCGATCTGAACGTGACCAGCGTGGTGGTGACACACGACATGAAGAGCGCCTATAAGGTGGCCGATCGCATCGTCATGTTGCACAATGGCCGAATCATTGCCGATGGCAACACCGACCATATCCGCGACCATCCGCATCCCCAGGTCCAGCAGTTCATTCACGGGCAGGTCAGCGAGGATGATCTGGCTGTGCTGCGCATGAGTGGAGATATCGCGACCTCCCAATTCCTGCCGCGCGATTTCGAGGGGTGAGCCCTTGGGGTCGCCACCAACAGTAAGGTTCCTGTCCAAGTAGATCTCCATGACGACGAAAGATCCGACACAATTGGCCGCCGAATTGGCGGGACGTATCCAGGGCGACGCGTTCGCCGATATCATTCACCGCGTGGCCTTCAGCACGGACGCCAGCAGCTATCGTATCGTTCCGCAGTGCGTCGTCGCGCCGCGCGATGTTAGCGATCTGGCGGCGGTGGTTCAGTATGCGGCCCAGGAATCTCTGGCGGTGGCGGCGCGCGGCGCCGGCAGCGGTGTGGCGGGCGAATCGCTGTGCACCGGGATCGTGCTGGATATGACCCGCTACATGAATCGCATCCTCCACATTGCCAACGACGCCGAGACGGTGACGTGCGAGCCTGGGGTCGTATTGGACGACTTGAACCAACGTCTGGCCGAATACGGTCGGAAGATCGGCCCCGATCCCTCCAGTGCGAATCGGGCTACGGTAGGGGGCTGCGTCGCCAACAATGCCACCGGCGCGCATTCGCTCCAATACGGCCACATCGGCGACTACGTCGAGGCGTTCCAAGCGGTCCTTGCCGACGGTCATGTCGTGGAAGTGGCCAACGGGATGGATGTCGAAAACGCGACTGGACAAGGCATCGACGCGATCGCGCGGCAGTGCTGGTCGCTTCTGACCGCCAACCAGGTGGACATCGATAAGGCCTTACCGGCCACGAAGCGCAATCGCAGTGGCTACAACATCGCCTCGATTTGCCATAGCAGTAGCATCGATCTAGCTCGCTTGTTGGCCGGTTCCGAGGGGACGCTGGCGATTTTTTCCAGTATCACGTTGCGCACCGTGCCTCTGCCCAAAGCCAAGGGGCTCCTCCAACTGGAGTTCGATTCGCTGGACAGTATGGCGCGGGCCGTGCCGGTCATTGTCAAGACCGGCCCCGTGGCGTGTGAGCTGATGGACGAGAGCCTGATCAACATGGCCTTCGACCAACTCCCCCAGTATCGCGACATTCTCCCGGCCGGGGCCGCCGCGGTCTTGCTGGTTGAGCACGTGGGCGACTCTGAAACCGAGGTGCGCGAGATGATCAGCGTTACCGATCTGGCCGTCGGCAAGCGCGCCAAGGGCCGCACGATTGTGACTGCGCCCGCCGATCAGGCCCGCATCTGGAAGTCGCGCAAGGACGCCGGTCCGTTGCTCTATCGGAAACGGCGTCGCCAGCATCCGGCTGAGTTCATGGAGGATGTCAGTGTGGACCACTTGCGCCTGGCCGACTACATCGCCGGGCTCGGGGAGATCCAGAAGAAGCACGACATGACCATGTCATTCTTCGGGCACGCCGGAGATGGTGAACTGCACCTGCGACCCTACCTGGACTTGGGTGACCCGAAGGACATCGAGAAGATGAAGGCCATTGCTGAGGACGTCTTCTCTCTGGCCTGGTCTCTGGGTGGTTCGATCAGTGGCGAGCACGCCGACGGATTGCTGCGCGCCGGATTCGTCCGCCGACAATATGGCGATGCGTTCTATGACGTCCTGTGCAAGGTCAAAGGGATCTTCGATCCGACGGGTCTGTTGAATCCGGGCAAGATTCTCAACGACGATCCGGACATTATGGTCAAGAACCTGCGGCGCCGGCATCACGTCCAGCCCGAACGCACCGAGTCGGAGATGCACTTCGCCGATCAGGAACTCGAACTCGAGTTTGATCAGTGCTATGGTTGCGGCGTCTGTCTGAATCGCGACCCGGCCCTGCGCATGTGCCCCGTCTTCCGCGCGATGGGCGAAGAGCTGGGCAGCTCCCGCGCCAAGGCTAACCTGCTGAACTATTGGGCGACAGGGCAATTGACCGAGGAGGAGTTCGAGTCGCCCGAGTTTCGCAAGTTCCTCGATCTCTGCGTCAACTGCAAGATGTGCGAGAAGCAGTGTCCCTCGGGGGTGCAGGTTTCGACCTTGATGGCGGCCGCCCGTGCCGAGTACGTCAAGCGCAAGGGGCTGCGCCGCACCGAGTTGGCCCTGAGCCACAATCGGTATCTGAGCATGGCCGGCGGGGCCTTTGCCCCCATCTCCACCGCCTTTATGAAGCTGGCGCCTTTCAAGTGGATGCTGGAGAAGGTCGTCGGGCTGGACAAGCGGCGGGGCATGCCTGCCTTTCAACGCGGTTCGTTTCTCAAGGCGGGGCGGAAGTATTTGGCAGCCCAGGAACCTCTGGCGGCGCCCGTCGACAAGGTGGCGTACTTCGTGGATACCTACGCCAACCACAACGATCACGAGTTGGGATTTGCTGTCCTGGATGTGCTCCGGCATACCAACATTGAAGTGATTTTGCCCGATCAGCGTCCGGCGCCGTTGCCCGCGATTGTCTATGGAGATGTCAAGACCGCGCGACGCGACTTGGGCTATAGCGTCAAGCATCTGGCCGAAGCGGTGCGGGAGGGGTACACAGTGGTCTGCTCTGAGCCCAGTGCGGCGTTGTGCCTGCGCCAGGAGATGCGACATTACGTCAGCGGCGCGGATGCCGAACTCGTCTCGCAGAATACGATGGAACTGATGAACTATCTGACGGTGCTGCAGCAGCAAGACAAGCTTCAACCACCGGCCGAGCCCGTTCCGCAGAAGTTCATCTACCACCTGCCTTGTCATCTCTGCGCCGTTGGGGAGGAGACTGTGACCTTGCGGCTCCTGCAGGAGCATTTCCGGGTGGACGTCTCCGATCTGAAGGCGGGTTGTTGTGGTCTCTCGGGCACCTTCGGCATGCAGAAAAAGAACTACGACCTGTCGGATAAGATCTCCAGCAGTGTGAAAGAGGCGATCGGAGCCGCTCCGACGAAGGACGTCCTGACCGAGTGCGCCGCCTGCAAGATGCAGATCGAACACATCGCTTCAACATCCGTGACCCACCCAATCAAGATCATCGCCCGCGCCTACGGTCTGTAGCCCCACGCTTCCGTGCTGAGAGCCGTTGCATTCCGTCCTCGGATTCCATATAGTGAGCCTTTGGGTCGGGCAATCAGGTTTTCTGAGAGTTTGTGATGGGCGCTGAAGGACAGCTTAAGCAGGCGGTGTTGTGGGAGTCGACTGAGGGCCGGAAGGTCCGGTGTGGACTTTGCAGCTTTCGGTGCGCCATCGACGAGGGGCAGGTGGGTCATTGCGCGGTGCGCAGGAACATCGGCGGGACGCTCTACAGCCTCAATTACGATAAGGTCTGCGCCGCCAATCCCGATCCGATCGAGAAGAAGCCGCTCTTCCATTTTCAGCCGGGCGCCCAGAGTTTCTCGATCGCGACGATGGGCTGCAACTTTCGCTGTGCGTTCTGTCAGAACTGGCAGATCAGCCAGGCGGCTCTGGAGGAAGGGCGCATTGAGGGGCAGGCCATTGCTCCCGAGCAGATCGTGGCCGCCGCGGTGCGGAGCGGGTGTCGCAGCATCGCCTATACCTATACCGAGCCGACGGTTTTCATGGAGCTCTGTCACGACTGTGGTCAACTCGCGAAAGAGCAGGGGCTGGCCAACGTCTTCGTCAGCAACGGTTACATGACGCGCGAGGCGATCGACTTCGCGGCCGGCTGGCTCGATGGCATCAATGTCGATCTCAAGGCCTTCAGCGAGGACTACTACACGCGCTTGTGTAAAGCACGTTTGCAGCCTGTTCTGGAGACGATTGCGTACATTGCTCAGGAGACCGAGATCTGGATGGAGGTCACGACCCTCCTTGTGCCAGGCGAGAACGATTCGGAGGACGAACTGAAGCGGTTGGCCGACTTTCTCGCTGGCGAGGTGAGCCCCGATGTGCCCTGGCACATCAGTCGCTTCCATCCTCAGTATGAGTATCTCGATGTACCAGCGACCCCGCTGGAGAGCCTGCAGCGAGCCGAACGGATCGGGAAAGAAGCGGGCCTGCGTTACGTGTATCTGGGCAATGTGCCCGGCTCCCGATCGGAGTGTACGTTCTGTTACGAGTGCGGCCGGGTGCTGATCGAACGCACCGGCTATCGCATCCATGCCAATCACATTGAGAATTCACAATGCCCCGATTGCGGTACCGCCATCGCGGGCGTCGAGCTTTGAGGTGCTATGAAGATCGTTGCAGATGCCAATATCCCCTTCGTTCAGGAATGCTTCTCATCCGTTGGTGACGTCGAGATCATGGGGGGGCGTGACATGACCGCCTCGGCGGTGGCGGACGCCGACGCGCTCCTGGTGCGCAGTATTACCCCCGTCAACGAGCAACTGCTCGGCGGCAGTGCCGTCCGCTTTGTCGGCACGGCCACGATCGGGTTCGACCACATCGATCTCGATTATCTCGACGCCAACCACATCGGTTTCGCCTCAGCGCCGGGGTCCAATGCGAATTCGGCGGCCGAGTACATCATCGCGGCGCTGCTGGATGTCGGGCAACGACATGAGATCCAACTCGAAGGCAAATCGATTGGGATCATCGGCGTCGGCAATGTCGGCAGCCGGGTGGCGAAGAAATGCGAGGCGCTGGGGATGCACGTGCGGCGTAACGACCCTCCTCTGCAACGCCAGACAGGCGATCCCAACTACGTGCCCATCGAAGCGGTTCACGACTGCGACTTTATCACGCTGCACACGCCTCTGACGCGGGAGGGGATCGACAAGACGTTCCACCTGGCCGACGGGCGGTTCTTCTCCTCCGTCAAGCGGGGGGCCGTGTTCCTCAACGCCTCGCGAGGGGCGGTGGTCGATTCGGAGAGCCTTGCCATCGCGGGGCGTCTCGGACCGGTCGTGCTGGATGTCTGGGAGAATGAGCCGAATATCGATGTCGAGCTTCTGAGTGGAGTCGATCTGGTCTCCCCCCACATCGCCGGCTATTCGCTCGATGGCAAGATCGCCGGCCTGATCATGATCTACCGGGCGTTGTGTGAGAACTTCGGTTTGGAGCCCAAACGCGACGCGGGGGACTTTCTGCCCGAGCCGGAGGTCCCTGTGGTCGATGTTCGAGCGGTGCAGGGCGACGATGAAGCGGCGCTGGCCCACGCGGTCAAGAGCGTCTATAGCATCCAACGCGATGATGAGGCCACCAGGCAAATCGTGGAGAAGCCATCGGAGGAGAGAGGACGCTTCTTCGACGCGTTACGAAAGAACTACCCCGTGCGTCGGGAGTTCCACAATACGACAGCGATCGTGGACGAACCGGGGGGCGCCCTGGTTCGCAAGCTGCTGGGCATCGGTTTCCAGGTGAAAGGGCGGCAGTCATGAAGACGGCGGCAAATCGTCTGCTGCAATGGCCTCAGGGCCGACTAGATTTCTCCCGCGCTTGTCTGGTCATGGGGATTCTCAATGTCACGCCCGATTCGTTCAGCGATGGAGGGCAATTCCTCGATGCCGATGTGGCGGTTGCACACGGTTTGCAGATGGCCGCTGACGGGGCGGCGCTGCTGGATATAGGGGGCGAATCGACCCGGCCCGGCTCCGAAGCCGTTCCGACGACTGAGCAGATCCGCCGTGTCGTCCCGGTCATCGAGGCCCTGACGCGCCAAGTGGATGTCCCGATCAGCATCGACACGCACGACGTGGACGTGGCGCGGGCGGCGCTGGAGGCCGGCGCCGCCATCATCAATGACATTACGGCTCTGTCTGACGAGCGACTGTCGGCCCTGGCGGCCCAGGCCCAGGTCCCGGTGGTCCTCATGCACATGCAGGGCACGTCCCGCACGATGCAGAAAGAGCCCAGCTATGACGATGTGGTGGGGGAGGTCCTCCACTTCCTGCTCGAACGGGCCCAGCGCGCCGAGTCGTTTGGGATTCCGAACGAGCGCATCTTCATCGATCCGGGTATCGGCTTCGGCAAGACCCTGGCCCACAATCTGGCGCTGCTCAAGTATATCGACCGATTCGTCGCGACCGGTTATCGCGTTCTGGTCGGCGCCAGTCGCAAGCGCTTCATCGGGACCCTCACCGGTCGAGAGAATCCGGGCGATCGGGTCTTTGGCACCGCTGCGACGGTGGCGCTGTGTGCGGCCGCGGGGGTGTCAATGGTGCGCGTTCACGACGTGGCCGCGATGGGCGATGTCGTCCGCGTGACAAGCGCCGTGCTGGAGGGCTGAGACCCCAGCACGCTATCGTGAGGCTCAATCCATGTCCATGGCGGCCCGGAGCACTTCGCTGGTGTCCTTGACCAGGGTGAACGTCAGGCCTTTCCTCGCCTCCTTGGGAATCTCGGGGATGTCCTTCTCGTTGCGGGCCGGCAGAATCACCGTCTTGATCCCGGCCTGTTTGGCGGCCAGGACCTTCTCCTTGAGTCCTCCAATGGGCAGGACGAGACCGCGCAGCGTGATTTCGCCGGTCATGGCGACCTCGGGTCGGGTCGGTTTCTTCAGCAACAGACTGACCAGCGAGGTGAACATGGCGATGCCCGCACTGGGTCCATCCTTCGGAACGGCGCCGGCCGGGACGTGGATATGGTAATCGAGTTTCGTAAACTGTTCCTCGTCGATTCCGAGTTCCGCGGCATTGGCCTTGAGCACCGAGTAAGCCGCCTGGGCGCTCTCCTTCATGACGTCGCCGATCTGGCCGGTCAGTTGCAGTTGTCCCTTGCCCGGCATTGAGGCCGATTCAATGAATAGCAACTCGCCACCGACGGGGGTATAGGCCAGTCCCGTTGCGACCCCGGGAATGCCGGTCCGCAGCGCCAGTTCGGATTCGTACTGGACGGGGCCCAGGATGTCGCTCAGGTTCTTCCGGGCAATAGTCGCACGCCTTTTGCTCTCTCGGGCGATACTGGTGGCGACCGCCCGGCAGACGGCTGCGATGTGGCGTTCGAGGTTTCGCACGCCCGCTTCCCGTGTATAGCTCTGAACGATCGCGAGGATGGCCTCGTCCTTAATCGTTAGCTGCGTCTTCTTCAGGCCGTGTTCCTTGAGTTGTCGCGGCACGAGATAACGTTTGGCGATGCTCAGCTTCTCGTTCTCGGTATAACCGGGTAGTTCGATGACTTCCATGCGATCGAACAGGGCCGGCGGGATCGGCTCGGCGCAGTTGGCCGTGCCGATGAACATGACTTTCGACAGGTCGAACGGCTGATCGAGGTAGTGGTCGGAGAAACTGCTGTTTTGCTCGGGATCAAGCACTTCGAGCAGGGCGCTGGCGGGATCGCCTCGGAAGTCGTTGCCGATCTTGTCCAATTCGTCCAGCATGAACACTGGATTGCGGCTGCCGCACTTGCGCAATTCCTGGATCACTCGTCCGGGCAGAGCGCCGATGTACGTTCGACGATGCCCTCGGATATCGGCTTCGTCCCGGATGCCACCGAGCGAAATGCGAACGAAGTTGCGGCCCATGGACCGGGCGATGGATTTGCCCAGCGAGGTCTTACCCACTCCGGGAGGGCCGATGAAGCAGAGGATCGGGCTCTTGCCCTTGGGGTTGAGCTTGCGGACGGCCAGGAATTCGAGAATGCGCTTCTTGACCTTCTTGAGGTCGTAGTGATCGCGATTGAGAATGCGCTCGGCCTGGCCGATATTGAGGCGATCTTCGGTCTGAATGGCCCAGGGCAACTCGCAGACCCAGTCCAAATACGTGCGAATCACGCTGTACTCGGGCGAAGCAGCGGGAATCTTGCTGAGCCGGTCCAGTTCTCGGAGCGCCTCGGCCGCGACCTTCTTGGGCATCTTGGCCTTGGTGATGTTCTGGCGGATTTCCCGAAGCTCTTCTGTCCTGATGTCCTGCTGGCCCAGTTCCGACTGAATGGCCTTGAGTTGCTCCTGCAGAAAATACTCGCGCTGACTCTTGTCGACCGAGTCGCGGACCCGCCCCTGGATTTTATGGCTCAGTTCGAGCACCTCCAGTTGGTGCGCCAGAATGACCGAGATCTCCTTGAGGCGTTTGGTCGGATTCAGTTCTTCCAGCAGCTCCTGCTTCTTGGCGATGTCCATGCTGAGATTGGCGGCCAGGAAGTCGGCCAGCGAGGAGGGGTCCTCGATATTCTCCAGCAAGACCGAGGCCTCTTCCGGTACATTCGGGCTCAAGGCCACGACGCGGTTGGCGCTCTGCCGTACACTGACGATCAGCGCCTGGAGTTGCTTGGTCATGCGGGTCCTGATGGTGAGCATCTTGACCTTGGCCTTGAGGTAAGGTTCTGTCGCCACCGGCCTGATCACCTTGAATCGGGCGATCCCGTGTACGAAGATATTGATGGACCCCTGGGGCATCTTGACGGTCTTGAGGACCGAAGCGGCCGTGCCAACGGTGTAGAGCTTGCCAAAACCCGGCCGGTCGGTTTCGGGATTCCGCTGGGTCAGCAGCCCGATGAGCGATTCGTTCGGTTCTGTGTCGGCCAGCAGGGCCTTGCTCCGTTCCCGGCCGATCGTCAGCGGCGTAACCGTGCCGGGATAGGCCACCGTGTTGCGGATAGGCAGTATCCCGATCACCTCGGGCACCTCCGGAGCGAGGTCGCCATCCGGAATTTCGGCATTCTCATCGGTCAGGTAAGGCTCCATATCGGTCCCCTCCGTCGCTACCGTTTCACCCAGCCAGTCATTTTCATGCACCCAGAATGGATTATTGAAATAGCTTGCCATTGATCTGCTCGAATATTTTGATGGTTTCGATTGAATCCTACACGATACTCGCTGTTCCTGCGACGTCAAGATCAACGCCGTGCGGCGCGAACAGGAGCCGGTTTCTGCTTCCGCAACAGGGTGCTCCCGAGCTGCCCGAGGAACGCGATTGCCAGACTATACCCGCAGGGGTGTTGTTTTGTCAAATGCTGTTGCCGGACCGAGTCCGCCGCGTCAGCGGGGTGGGCACCCTTCCCAGAGCCCGGCGACTATTTCATACCCGTCCGGGTCCTGTTCCTTCAACTCGCCGCGAATGAAGGGGTAATGGTCGTTCACCAGGAAGTAGCTCTCCATCAACTTGGCGAAGTAGGCCTTCTCGTCTCTCAGCCCGGGATGGGGCACCTGCCGGCCATCGAAGCGCAGGACCGATCCATATTCGTCGCTCTGCTGGGCCTGCTCGAAGGCGGCCTGGAGTTCGGTCTGTCGTTCGGAGCCTTCGCCTGCGACGTGACGATCGTAGTAGCCCAGCGCCAGGCAGTGGAGCAGGTCGGACTGCTGCAGCAGGGCCCATCGGAGCATGCGCTGCGGGTCACGGATCTCTACGGCCTGGAACTTGTCGGGATTGAGTCCCTGGCGACGCATCTGCGCTCGGTTGCCGCAGTACTGAATGTACGGCCCCGCACTGCCATTCTCCAGCCAGATCGGAATCCGGTGCAATTCTGCCTGGCCCTGCTCTGAAATGAAATGGTCGATCATGTGCAGCTTGTAGGCGACCAATGTGACCATCGTGTCGCAGAGCCCCGGTTCTTGAGCCAGTTCGGGATGGACATAAACAGTCCATCCATCGATGTCGCGCTTGCTATACTGATTCGTGGGCGTGTAGCCGATGGAGGGCGAGCACGTCTCCGCGATCTCAGCCTGTTCCAGATAGGCGGCCAGTTCATCCTCGAGTTGTTGGACCTTTCGAGGATCGATGCCCCAATAACGCTCGATGATGCGGACTTGCTCAGGGTCGAACTGGCGCAACTCGGCGCGGACGAAGGGATAGAAGTCGTTGACGGCGAAGTAGGCCTCGGTGCTCTCGGCCCAGTATTCCATGCGGTTGGAGCGGGCGTAGTGCGATTTGTACTTGCCGTTCCAGAGCAGGACGTTCTCGTATTTGTCGGTTTCCATCATGCGGTCGTATGCCGCCTGGATCTCGTCGTTGCCATACCGTTGGCCCTGGCCGGTGAAGTAGAAGTCGTAGGCGTGGGCCATCTCGTGGAAGATGGCGAAGGGGTGTCGATAGCTGTCGGGGTAGTGCGTCTTGACGCTCAGGGACATCATGGACTGGGGGTCTGCGGGGACCTGGTAGCCGCGATCGAGCAGCCACTGGCGACCGGGATGGTAGGAGAGGTGGACCTCCTCGTTCCACTCCATCCAGATCGGCGTGTTCGCCTGCATATGGGCGACCGCCTGCGCCGGCGCCGCCAGCTTGATCTGATACAACTCCCACCGCAGATGCTCCAATGTCTGTGCAGTTTCCTCCGGATGCTCGGCGAACAACGCGCGATTCGTATAGACCGTCCAGCCCTCCACATTGCGAATCTCAAACCGATCTTCCGTCGCGGTTTGAGACGCGGACGTTTCGCGTGCGGGTTTCTCTCCAGCCGCAGCGGTTACATTGAAAAGACCAAAACAACTCAAGCACAGCAGCGTTCGAAGCACGATGGATTCTCCTAAGACGGGATGCGACTACCATGCCCCATATCTACACGTCTCAGGCCGTTTTGTCCAGCGGTTCGCAAATGCTCGGCTTGGCGTCAGAACATCCAGAAATCGATCTCCTTCAAGACGGCGCGGCCCAGATCTCTTTCAGACAGCGGGATATCGATGACATTCCGACCCCCATCAAGTCGAAATGCATGACCGGTTTCAACCATTTCTTGGAAGGCGGGCCAGACTAATGTGCTGTTCTGGCGCACGACGCCAATGGTTGTATGACTTCGACCCCACAGCTGAAACGTGGTTCGGCAGAGCCAATCGTGAGCGACAGAGCGGAGATCGTTGCGGTGCTGCCGGTAGACCTCATTGAGCAACTCAACGTATGTACACGTGCGACCGGCTTGGAGGGATATCCCTACAGTCATGGCGAGATCATGTTCATCGCCGTGATCGCTCAATAGGAGTGTCTCGCCTGCGTCATAGGATGGTTCGCGAATGAGATTCCCTCTGACTTCAAAAACAAGCTTGACGTATGTGATGGTTTCAATTGTATCAAAAACGCCTATTCTGTGCTCACCCGTACGCACTCCATCCACCTTAAAGCTGAGCGTTTGCGCTTCCCCCGCAGTGTATTTGATCAGGCGGCCGGTTCCCGAGAAGGTGAAGACCAGATCCATATGGTCGGCGTAGTGATGCTCCAGGAGATAGGCATCAGCGGCCTCATGCTCCAGTCGGGTTCTTTCGGGCGTTAGTTCGGAATCTGGATCGGAAGTGACGCCCCAGCGTTCTTCGTTGAGGTCTTTCAGCAGAGGATACCTCTCTGTGTAACCTGGGGGAGGCGATCCTTTGAAGACAAGGCAGTTAGGAGTTTGTCTGCCGTCATTTAGGTAAGGATCGAGGTAGCCTTCGAAGATCTCCAGTCGCCAGTCATTCGCCTTGGCCTGGACGGCCGCCAATGTGTCGCGCACGATCTGCCTTTCTGCCTCGGAATACTCGTGCGCGTTGTCAGCTTCCAAGAGGGGACCGCAAACCGCTCTCCAGAGCAGGGCGATCAGTGACAAGGATCGTTGCTCTGTCTCCAGAGCGTCGCATACAACGGCACAGCGTTCCGCTACATTCTCCGGCAATGTCTCTCCCTTGATATCCAGGAAGAATCGACCGGCTGGATCGTTAACGTCTATTGCTTGCCCCGTCGGTGTGAGGCTGTCCGTTTCCAGGCCGGTTGCCAGTTCGACGTAGAAGCTCATGATGGCTTCGTCCAGATTCAAGGATTCGGCAAACTGAACGTGGCTGCTACTGATGCTCTGTCTGATGGGGCGGTGGCCTGCGTCGTTTCTCGTCGGTACAGCCGCCTGCGCAGGGCCTGCGATTGGGGAGGCCGCCAGGGTGCCCAGGCAAATGGCGATGCCGGCGGCGGTTTTCAGGGCGCCGGGGACGTGCCAAACGTCCTTGAAGCACTGTGTCCCCGCTTTGCGCTGGAGCCAGCAGCCTCCTTTGCAGGCGATGGCGTAGTCGCACTGGCCGCACTTGCCCGTCGGTCGCCAGGCGCGCAGGTCTTCGAAACCGCCGGTCCAGATCTCCATCAACGAACGCTCATGGATATTGCCTCCGCTGCAGGATCGGTCCAGCGTTGTGCAGGGCACCACCTCCCCATCGGGCAGGACGACGCACTGCGATCGGCCTGCGCCGCAGGTCAGAGGCATATCGCGGACGAGCGGTTCGAGATAGCCCAGATAGCCGATCTCATCGGCCATGGCGACGTGGAAGTACCGCCGCTTGCGGGCGACGAACTTGATCAGTCTCTTGAGTTGGGATTTCGAGAGGAATAAATCCGGTCGCTCGGCCGCGCGGCCTTCGGGTACGAGCAGGTGGATACCCCATTGATCGGCCCCGCTGGCGACGGCCAGATGGAACGTCTCGTCGAGGTGGTCGTAATTCCGAGTGGTCACGGTTGTCCCGGCGCAGAGACGGACGCCGTCGAGCGATTTGAAGAATCGGATCGCCTCGATGGCCTCGTCATAGGCGCCGCGCTTGCCTCGGAAGGCGTCATGTACCTCCCGAGGTCCGTCCAGACTGACGGCGACGAAGCCCGGCTTGTTTGCCGCGATGGCCTCCCGCAAGGATCGGCTGGGCATCGCAGCGGTATTCAGCGTCCAGTTGACCCGCCTGCGGCCCAGGTGCGCGATTACCTCGGCCAGATCCTCCCGGGCCAAAGGCTCGCCCCCTGTGACAAGGAACTCGGCGACCCCCATCGCGGCGACCTCGTCGATCAGTCCCAGGACCTTCTCCAGGGGCATGTCGGCAAAACCCGTGTCGTGACTGACCGCCAGGCAATGCGCGCAGGAGAGCCCGCAGCGCAGCGTCGCCATCCATTGGACCAGACTCGGAACCTCCAGGTAGCCATGCTCGGCAAAAAATGCATTGCTCCCGTTGACGTGGTGGGGACCCCGCTGACTGTGCGCACCCATGTCACACTTTCCCTTCGTATGAATAGAATGATGACAACCCGCCGCCCCGATCCCACGCCGGGGATGAGCGACCGCCGATGTTCCTGCTTCTCTCGCCAATCAAAGTATGACACTATGATAACATACTTGGTGTATGGCTGACGCAAGATATCCGGCTGTTACGATCTACAAAGGTCCCCCCGTTTCCTCTCCAGGCATACGTTCGCGGCGTCCAAAGGGTTCGTCGCAGAATCTTTTTCTGACGCTCGACCTCGTGCGAGAGATCTGGGGCGAGCAGGCACACTGGCGGTGGTTATTGCACCTGGCCTGTCAACTGTGGTTGCCGGGTCGGGCCGAAGGCGACATTGGCTTGGGCGTTGTATTGCAACTCTCGGCCGGTGAACTTCAGGCGGACTGTCACGGTGTACGGGGTTTCGTAGAGGCAGAGCTTGGCGGCGAAAGTGTCCGTTTCGGTCCAGGCGCCGCTGGCCGCCACCGGTTGCTCGGGGAACTGACCCAAGGCGGCCCGCTGCTTATGCCATGCGTTGTGGCCGCAGACGATTCGTCGTTCGACGCCATCGAAGCGGGCGACGAGAGTCACGGTGTCATCGTTGCCTTCACTTTCGAGCGTAATCGCTTCGAGCTTCTGCTCGTTCGCTGGAAAGTCGTACTTTTTGCCCAGTACCTTGGCGCCGGAGCCGGCGCCTTCTTGGGGACGCAGGGACAAACCTCTCAACCTTCGTTGGAGCTTCATCCGGGCCGCATCGTCGGGGGCCAGGGGTGCGTCCTTCAGGGCGGGGAGCAGCTTGTCCCAGACCAGGTCCAGGACGGACTGCATGTTTCTGACGCCACTGGTGATGGCGATCACGGCATCCTGCCGGGGCAATACGATGCAGTACTGACCGAACGCGCCATCTCCTCGATAGATCCCATGGCGGCAGCGCCAGAACTGGTAGCCATAACCCTGGTCCCAGTCACTGTTTGGGTTGCTGCCGTTTGAGGTTTGTCGGGCGGTGGCCGCTTCGACCCAGGCTTCGGGCACGAGTTGCCTGCCTTGCCATTTGCCCTTCTGCAAATAGAGCTGGCCCAGGCGGGCGATGTCCTCGGTGCGAATACTCAGGCCGTAGCCGCCGGCGGAGATGCCTGCCGGGCTGGTCTCCCAGGTCGGATGTTCGATGCCCAGCGGCTGGAACAGACGCGGCCGGAGGTAGTCGAGAACGGTCGTGCCCGTCGCCTTCTGGACGATGGCCGAGAGCATGTATGTCCCGGAGGTGTTGTAGAGGAAGTGCGTCCCAGGCTTGAACGGGACCGGATGGGCCAGGAAGCTCTTGGTCCAGGCTCGATCCGGCGTGCGCTGCGGCTCGCTTTGATGTCCCGTGGACATGCGCAGCAGGTCGTGGACCCGCATCTCCCTGAGGTTGCGGCTCGGATCAGCCGGCGCGTGCTCGGGAAAGAACTTCAGCACCTCGTCGTTCAGGCTGAGTTTCCCCTCGGAGATGGCCAGCCCGACAGCGGTGGAGGTGAAACTCTTGCTCAGTGAGTACAACGCGTGGGGAGACCGGGCGTTGTAGGGGGACCACCAGCCTTCGGCCACCACGCGGCCATGCCGCAGGAGCATGAAGCTATGCAGCGCGTCGATGTCGCTATCGGCCGCGTCGATGAACGAGAGCACGGCCGGCGACGAGACGCCTTGGGCCTCCGGGGTGCTGCGCGGCAACTCGGTTCCGGGACAGACGGCGGTGCTCAGAGTAATCAGGGCGATGATGGAGAGCGTTTTCATGGTTGTGACCTCCCGAGGATTCAAAATAGTTTCGGAACCGGTGCGATCATTGTAGAGGCGATTCGACGGAAGGCCAATAAGAAACCCGGAGTCAAAACCGGCTGGGGGAGTACTGCTGGATCTCGGGCCTGGAGAAGATTGCGGAGAGCGCCTGTCAGTTCGCAGGCGGCTTCATATCCCACAACGGTATGCACCATGGATCATTACTGTTTGAACGATCTTGCGATGAGAGAGTCGCCCATGGGCACTTGCATTTGACCGTTGCTGTTCGCCCGTACACGACAGTCTGGTGCGCGCGAGTGTGTCGCGCCATCCTCGGTGAAAAAATCCAGAGATTGTGAGCGTTTTTGGCTTGACTTGCTGTTGTGCTCTGCCTATCTATGTCTTTGGAGTTTGTGGAAGTCAACAAGGCTCCGAAAGGGGGCTGTAAGGAAAAAGCGGGACTGGCCGAAGGAGAAATATGTCGGCGCCCCAGAGCGAGATCAAGCGAGCAATTGTACCATCAGTGTGCAGTGCAGCGGTCGCTGTCGGTCTGGTTATTCGCCGGCTAGGTTGACACTTGGATTTTGATCGGGTCGAGAATGCGAGGCTCGACGACACATGTCTTTTTGACAGGGAGGTCACGTAATCGCCTAGAAAACCTAGTCTACTCGATGGACGGCGCGTGCCGAGACGATTGAGAGGGCCGCGCACATAAGAAAAGGGCGGTGAACCAGCAGTCAGCCCGAGAAAGCCATTGCTGGTCCACCGGATCGCGCCAAAGGGGCTCTTTCTGCGCCTTCGGGCGACTGTCACCTTGTTAGCACATTGGTTCGGACGGGTCAACTGCTTTCTGAATCTGCGGGTTCCAAACACGTCTGGGCTGCGGCATGGAGGCTACGCCCACACGCGCCGGACATCGGCTCAAACAAAGGACTGCGCTATCGTTGCGCGCCCACGCGGTTGAGTTGGAATGCTCTTCGTAACCAACGGAGGTCGCGAGACAGTGCTAAGGGAATCAAAGGGGACCTTGTTATGACGTCGAGGCATCACGTTTGGCCAAGCGTATTGATCATGACATTGCTATCGGCACTCGCGGGCCAGGCAGAGGACTTCGGGCCGCCTGCCCTGACGGAACAGACCCTGGCGGCTATCCAGGACTGTGTGGATACTTCGTCACCTCCATGGCCCCAGGCATGGCGTCTGGAATACGTGGACGCGATTCGACAGACCCTGACGGCGTCTCAGGATCTATCCGACTGTGCCTGGCGACTGGACATCCTGCAAAGAGGTTTCCAGGCCTACTGGGAGGGTCTCAAGAAGGACCGGACCAGGGCGCGGTTCGAGGTGCAGTGCGCTCAAATCATATGGTATACCGAATCTCTCATGGCCCCGGATGTGCCCGGCGAGAAGGACAGACACACGCTGCGCCGGCAGTGGGAGGGCCTCTGGCATGAGGCGGCCGGCGCCCTGGTGTCGCAGTTCTCGTTTCTCGATCCCAACATCGTCCACCGCGCGGCGGCCGATCATCTGGAGGAGTGCTTTCGTCGTATTGAGACGCCGCTAGTCCCCATTTTTCAACGACCTTTTACGGACACTCAGGCGGATCGGATCAGAGAAGGTTGGCATGCGATGCGTTATGCTCGGGTCGATCTTATGCGTCAGCTTGGTGGTGAAGCAGTCTTCACGGCCGGTGGGCGTTCGGAACAAGCGTCTCCGTCCGAACATCCCCACTATCTGCTGGCGCAGGGAAGCCTGGAACGATTAGAGAACTTCATGTGGACCGTTGTCGTCCACCCTCCCGAGTCCTACCTCAGCGCCTTGCAGAATTACAGGGAGGCCGAGGGACGCCGTCGGCAACGGATGTTCAAGGCTCGGGCACAAGAGGAGCGTCTGGCCTCCGAGCGGTCCAGGCAACTGCATCAGACGGAATCCCTGAGTTTCCTCCTGGCGGTTGTATTGGAGTCTGCACGGCATTTTCAGAGTCCCTCAGTCAACGGCGCACCGGACAGATCGCATGCGCTCACCGAAGCAGCGCCGCCGAAGGAGGTGATGCCTATGCGCTAGGTGAGATCCTTCTCGTGGAGTTGCATACGATTACTTCAGTTGGAACGTCTGGGTCATCTCACTAAACGAAAGGGAGATAGTATTATGAGAACGCTCTATATTGTTTGTGTTGCTGTAGCAGTCCTGCTTCTGGGAACCACGGCGAGTTTCGGCGCGATCCTCACTACAGGCGACAGTAGCAGTTCGGCCAGTGCGAGTGCGAGCAGCTCAAGTCCGGATGATTATGAAAAAGATACTGGAGAATATGACATCATAACCACGGTCTCCGGGACGTTTGATTACGGCTATGCCATGGTTGTGTATACCGAAGTATCGATGAGCCGAGGCACTCCCGGAGACAGTGGTGCTGCTGCTACGGCCTATGCCAGTGTGTCAGGCGCGGCCAGCGACTCTGCGGCCTCCGCGCTTCAGATCTACAGCTTCGGGCTATACACGGATAACGATTTTGCTTGGGAGGATGACGGCACCGCAGAGTTAAATCCGTATGAAGGGTTGAACTTCTACCACGAGTCACAAGCCGTGGCCGCCTGGGATACGACCGACACTAGTCTGACATGCGAGGCCGAGAGTTCCGCCGAGGTCGACGGCAGTCTTGAGTGACCACCGGTGACCGTGAGTGGGTCGACGTAGTTGGCCCTGACTAACGTGATATGGATTGTTGTAAGGACGGCGACCTATGCTAAGCAGTGGCCTGGATCGTGACGTGAGAACTGAGGGGCTCCGATGGCCCCTTGAGAAATCGCCGCCGGCGCGTCTAACTGTCGGCAAGGTCGCCGTCCTGTTCTTGATGCGGAAGGAGGCCGTCGGGAACGGATATTCACGGCTGGGACGCAAGAGGAGCGTCCGGGGCATGCTAAAGTAAACGAAAGGGAGATAGTATTATGAGAACGCTCTATATTGTTTGTATTGCTGTAGCGGTGACTCTTCTTGGAACCATGGCGAGTTTGGGTGCGATCATCACTTCAGGTGACAGTAGTAGTTCGGCCAGTGCCCTCGCGAGCAGCTCGAATCCGGATGATTATGAAACTGATGCTGGGGACTACGACGTCATAACCACAGAGGCTGGGACGTTCGATTGGGCCTATGCCATGGTTGTGTATACAGAAGTATCGATAAGCCGGGGCACTCCCGGCGATAATGCCGCTGCTGCTACGGCCTATGCCAGTGTATCAGGCGCGGACAGCAATTCTGTGTCCTCCTCGCTTGAGATCGACAGCTACGGGCTAGAGACAAATGCCGATTATGTTATGAATGACGGCACTGACTGGTTAGGTCCGTATACAGGGTTGAACTTCAGCCACGAAGTAATGGCTGTGGCCATGTGGGATACTACCGACACCAGTCTGACATGCGCCGCCGAGAGTTCCGCCGAGGTCGACGGCAGTCTTGAGTGACCGCCGGTGACAATGAGTGGGTCGACGTAGTCGGCCCTGACTAACGTGATGTGGATTGTTGCAAGGACGGCGACCTATGCTAAGCAGTGGCCCGGATCGTGACGTGAGAACTGAGGGGCTCCGATGGCCCCTTGAGAAATCGCCAGCGGTGCTTCTGACTGCCAGCAAGGTCGCCGTCCTGCTCTTGATCTTGGCGGGAACGGCCGACGTTTGTGTCCAAGCGGAAGAGCAAAGGCGGCGGTGCGCTTTGGAATTCACCTCCGATATTCGCACCCCCGTGGGGCTGAGCCGTCTGGAGGGGGTGATGACGACGGACGGCCTTCGACATCGCCTCGCGATCTACTGGAGTGAGCCGCGACTCGTACGCGACAGCACGTATTTCGTCAATGGCTGCGATCTGCTCTTTACCGAGGGTCTCGTCCATTACTGGGTCCCTGGCATGGCGAAGCCGGACGCGTTTCCCTGGGCCGATGGCCCCGGCGATCCTCTCTTGCCCCGACAGGTGGATGTGCCGTCCGTGGTTCGGTCCGCTCTGGCGATTGTACGTTGCTTACGACGCCAACCGGCTCCGGAATCTGTCACTCTCAACCTACGTCAGTTCTTGCAGGGAAGTCGCACGGCAGCAGAATACACCTGCGAGTATACGCCCGACGAGGCAGATGGAATCGATCTGTTCAGCGACACGGTCACAGATGGGCAGGTTCTGAATGCGTTGCCCTTGGGACGGGAGTACAAGAAGGAAATGTTGAGCGACGGATCGCTGAAGTGGCGTTTGACGAAGGCCTTGAACAATCGGTTCATGGCCGGTGTGACGGTTAGACGCATGGCCCATGTCGACGACGCTGTCGCCTCGGGTTCCTTTGATGTTGAAACGCTCGGGCAATGGACACTAATTCCGGAATCCTATCGGGTCTATTGGTCTTTGCGTGCGGCCTACTCAGAACTCAGCACACTGACCGATCCCCAAACGCGGGGGGGCGACGCGTGTGACAGGATCGAATCTTATCTGGAAGCCCACCAGATGCCGGATCATGTACGTCGAGCCATAGAGCATTTATGGGTCGAGACGGCTTTCGTTACGGGTGATCTCCCTCGCATACGCCAGGCACTACAAGTCATGGTGACAGGGTTGTGTCAAGATGACGCGGTGAGCCACTATCACGCGTTTCTGGAACTGGCAGAAGTCGCCGACACGATGGAAGCGGAGTATCCACAGCAATTCCGAGCGATGCTCGAGCCACTCGTCGAACAGATGGTGGAAAGTGTCGGAGAGGATGTCGTGGAGTCTCTCGATCGACTCATAAGATCGATCGGTGCAAACAAGAGGTTCCGCTTTGGAGACCTGCTATTTGAGACGATGCGTCGTCAACCGCTGGCGGAAGCCGCCACCGTCCACACCCTGGCGGCTAAATACGAGGCGAAACGTTCGTCCGCGGCGATCAAGTCGTTCGATCTCACCAAGTCATCCGCGACGGTCAAACGATACCTTGTCCAGTTCGATGACGGTCCTGCCCAGGGTGCTCTCAGTATGGACGATCTCCGGCATATCCTGGAAACGGGATTGAAACTGCCCGACCCCAATGGCGAGCCGGACAAGAAGGCCAAGGTCGTCGAAGACGTGCTCAGGTCCCTTCGTCTGATCGTTGGCCAGGGACCTTTTCAGGGCGATCGGGCAACGCTCATTGCCTCCGTCGAGCGATTCTCTTGGGTCTACTATTCTGTCTGTCGGAACACTAAACCGATTCACCCGGCCTTGGCGACATTCCTGGCTCTGTCCTTTTACGACGCCTCGACGCCCCAGGATCACGAGGAGTTATGTGGACAAATACGCGGGATCGCCACCCAGTTGGAGGGTCGGCTGAACACTTCGATCGCCGAGTGGAAACTCAGTTCTCTCGTGGGCCCCGAAGATGTGAAAAGCATCGTCCGTCAATACTGCGAGGAGGAGTTTCGTCGCTACGTCGACGATCCCCTCTGCCCGACGTTTAAGTTTCCCTTGACGGCTAATGAGAAGGAGAGACTCGTCAATGAAGTTAAGCCCAATTTCGACAAACTGAGACCATTGTTGGAGGAGATGTCGCTTAAGGTCAAGTATGGAGGTGTCAGCCCGCAGCTTAAGAAGGCAACTGTTGCGCCGATCTCCCGCGCCGTACAGAGTCTTCTGCCGACAATGGCCTTCCTCCGCCGTCCCTCGTATCCAGGCAGTGTGTACCAATACAGAGGCCGACACGGATTCGCCGGCGTGATCCCGGAGACGGTTTACCAGGAAGACGGCCAGCCCAAAGAGGAATTCAAGATGATGCGGTATTTTCATCTCGGTCACAGACTCAAGAACGTTGGGGATCAAGACGGCGTCCGGTAGGCTTGCGGGGCCAGTGGATGGAGAGCCAATAAGAAACCTGGGGCCCAGGGGGTCGAGAAAGGCGGCGGGGGGGCTTGCTGGCGGGGTTTACCGCTCTTGACGATAATAAAGTCCGGATGAACATGCACGACCATTGCAACCGAATGGCGACCGATGGTATCATGAGATGTACAGCATGCGGGAGCACCATGGACGAAGGCGACTGAGAGGTCCCCCGGATGGCGTGCGTGATGAGAACCAAACCCTTTTAAAGGAGGAACACGATGTTTAGGAAAATGGCGTGTGTGGTCTCTCTTGTTTTACTGCCGATCTTGCTCAACAGCGCCTCGGCGCAAACCTTTTGGGACGACGATGGTCCCGACCATCTCTGGAGCACGGCGACTAACTGGCATACCGACGCTGTCCCGGGAAGCGTCAATGCCGTTTCCATTGACTCCCCGGCCGAGACCCATTGCGAGATCCAGGACGGCATCGCCGCCGAATGCGAGACCCTGAGGGTCGGCAATGGCGGCGTCCCCACCAACCTGGATATCAGCGGTGGATCACTCTCTGCAGCCGGCGCCTACATCGGCGTGGACAGTCCCGGCGGCCACGGCATCCTGAATATGAGCGGCGGCTTGTTCACTTCCGGGGCACTGCAACTCGGCTGGCGCGGCACCGGCACGCTCAATATGACCGGTGGTGCCATCGAACTCAGTGACGACCTGGTGGTGCCCGGCCTGACCGGCGCCGGCACCGTGCGCCTCCGCGGCGGCACGATCAAGGCTTCCGATCTGCGCTTGACCAGTGACTCCGGCTTGATCGACATTGGCGCCGGGACACTCATCCTCGAAGGCGACGACACGGCGACGATTCAGACCTACATCGACGACGGCTGGATTACCGCCTATAATGGCCAAGGCACACTGCACCTGGACTATGATGTCACCCACGAAGGCCAGACGACGTTGACGGCGACCGCGCTGCTTGAGCCGCAACCGGCCGACGACGGTATGGCGACCCCGGGCCAGGTGGAGCTGAGTTGGACGTTGCCCGATCCCTGTGTGCCGGGAGAGGCCGTACTCGTGGATGTCTACTTCACCGACGATTACGAAGCCCTGAAGGAGTTCACCGGCCCCGCGGCCATCCCGATTGTCAGCGCGCAAAGCGTGGATTCCGTCGCCGTGCAAACGCAAGCCAAGACGCGGTACTATTGGGCCGTCGATGTCTACGTCGGTAACGATGCCGATCCGATCCTTGGTCCGATCTTCAGTTTCTACGCGGACAATCTGCCTCCCCAGGTGGACGCCGGCGCCGATATCGCAACCTGGCTGGAAGGGGATGTCCGGGTAGGGGATCTGGACGCAACCGCCACGGACGATGGCGCGATAATCCCCTACGTGCTGGAGTGGACGGTGGTCAGTGAGCCCGACAAAGGCGCCGTCGTGATCGAGACCAAGGGAGCCGAGGATACGAGCGTCACCCTGTCGGCCGTGGGCGAATACGTCCTGCAGTTGGCGGCTTTCGATGGCGAATACATCGGCACGGACACCGTCACGATCAACGTCTATGACGACAGTTGCCAGGCCGCCCAGTCCCTGCCCGATTATGTTCCTCTGGTCGGCGATCTCAACGGCGACTGCCGGGTCGATGATCTGGATATGGCGCTGCTGGAGGAGAACTGGCTGCAGGATAATTCACTCACCGAAGACTGGTTCACAATCGATTGACTTGTGTAGGGCGGGCCTTGGCCCGCCGTGATGCCGCAACTTGCCGAGGTGTTTGGCACACCCGCCAAATGCCTCGGCTTATCTTTGCCGGGGAGTCCAGGGCTCCGCATCTCGTTGGCTAGCGGCTCAGGATGGTGAACATGACGTGCCATCCGACGCCGCTGCTGAGGGCGGACGCTGTGTCTGCGGCGGTGTCGGCCGGACCGATCTCACCGGCGCAATAGGCGCCGAACAGGGGGACGTCGGTCCCGATGACGCCTTGGATCGCTTGCAGTTCATCGGCAAGATTGTCGAGCTTACCTTTGCGCCCCGCACAGTTGAACGCCAGGACGGAGAAGGGCTTTGCTGTGGCATTCTCCAACGCTTCGGCCGCGGCCTGGGCGGCTGAGGAGATGACCTTGGCGTTCTCCTTCGCCTGTCGGCCTGAAAGCGAGACCTCGAAGTCACCCGAGAGCAGCAGGGCGACGGCACTGTCGGTATAGAGCCGGCCCTGGAAGTAGACGAAGGTCTGGCCGGCGTTCTTGTTGGCCGAGCCGCCGGTTATCGGGAATCTCTCGCCCATGACTCTCTGAGCGCCGGCGACGAGGAACTGGTTCTTCGGGGAATGCGCATCGGCCATGAGGATTAGGAGTCTGCCTTCCGAGCCCTGGCCCAGGGTGGTGGCCAACTCGGCGCCGGCCGTCCCCAGACGCCGGGCCAGTTCAGCCTCGTCGTTCTCCATCGTCAGGCCGGCAATCCCGAGGTCTTGGTGCAACGCCGCCGCCGTGGCGATGCCCTCGCCTGCGATACCCAACAGGCAAATGGAAGCGTCATCAAGGCAGCCCTGCTGGTCGAACGAGCCATAAGTGGAGAAGCCGAAGACGATATCCTTGTCAAAGACCGAGCAGATGCCTTTGAGTGCCTTTTCTTTCTGAGCCTTGCCTTCAAAACACTCGGTTAGCACAACAGCGTGCGGCGTCACGCTGCCCATTTGCTGCTGCAGCGCCTGGGCGGCGCGTCGGCCCGCTTCAAAGGGGTCCATGTCCTGGGCTGAAGCGGTGCGCATGAGGATGGGACCGTCCGTGGCGGCACCCGATGAGACGTACGTCTCGCGGACGGCGCATCCCGAGGCCAGCGCCAAACACGTCAGAGCCGACAATACGATCAGCGTTTTCGTCAGATCAGTTTCCTTACTCATGTGAATCTCCCAGAAAAAGAGCCAGTTCGTGTCTCATATCAATGCTTGGACGAGCACAATCCCCATTCGATCTTGCCGTCATAAGGTGGCTCATCCGTCCATGCCGTCTGTCCCCACGCGCACCAGCCCAACGGATTGCGTTGCTCGGTCCAGAGCCCCGTCGCCTGGCCCCAGTCGCGCAGGCCCGTTCCGTCGGGATCGTGGATGAGTAGTGACAGGCAGATCTCCCGGCCGACATCGGGCCGGATTCCCGACAGGACGGCAAACGGGATCGCACATTCATAGTGCGTCGTCTGCCCGCGCCGTTTGACCACGACTTGAGCCCCTTCGAGTTCAGGGACCTCGGTAAGGGCCCTCTGCCGCGACGCGACCGAGAGTGTATCCCCCGCCTGGATCAGAGAGAAGCATTTGGCCTTGGCGAACCGTCCGGTCGCGTCGACCAGAAGGAATTCGTGTCGCTGGGCCTGGGCGGTCGCTGCCGATGGCGTGACGGCGCCCCGCGGTGCGATGGCCAACTGCACGGCGTCCACCACCACTGCGCCCTTCTTGTAGGCGTGCAACTTGTCTTCCTCGACCTGGACGTACAGATAGAAGTTCCGTTTGTCCCAGTAGGTGCCGACGATTGTTTGCTTCCCGCCCGTCGTGAAGGTCAGGGGGATGGCGTCGGACCAGTCCTTGAACTTCCCATCGATCTTCGGCTTGGAGTACGGAGCGCTCGCGCAGACGAGGGTCTGGCGGTGCACGGCGGTGTCGGCACCGTCGCGAACAGTGATCTCGATCGGATACCGATTGGCTTGAACATCAGTCGCTTTCTCGATGGTGAAAGGCACACGCTCGACCTGATGCGGCGGGACAGTTACGTCACGCTGGGTGGGGGTCCATTTCCAGCCTTCAGGAAATCTCGGCTGTACGCTTACCTGACACGCCGTGGTTCCCGAGTTTCGTATCAGGATGTGCGTCAGCGGGCCGGTTGAGGGTGGGACGGTGAAGTTCTCGGCCCGCACGGCGATATGACGGTCAGAGGCTCTGACCGTCTCGGCATGGGCCAGCGCGCCGGTAACGATGCAGGCCAGAAGAAGGAACGGACGGAAGCGATGCGTCATGCTCATGCCTTCCCTGTGGAACAATCCATTGTCATTGGTTCTCAACGCCCGAAGGACCACGGCTCATGATAACACGATCCCGATACGTCCGCCAACATGAACCTCTTGATGGTCTTCCAGGGGCCCTCTATGCCAATGAGGTCCTCGACGCTGTTCCGGGTGAGTCCAAAGCTGTCTCGGTCCCATGGATTGCCAAAATGAGCATGAAAAAAGACTCTTTTTGAAACTTGGGCGATCGTTGCGTTTCCAGTATCACAGAGCACAATGAGCAAACAGGATTCATCTATCGGAGATTCGACAATGCTCAGGGAAACGAAACTGCTGCGAGCTTCGCTGGCCGGGGACAGGAGCGCCTTCGAAGCGATCGTCGAAAAGTACCAGTCCAGCATCTGCGCCATCACCTTCAGCGGGACCGGTCGACTGGATGTGAGCGAGGAACTGGCGCAAGAGACCTTTCTTAACGCCTGGCAGAATCTGCACCAGTTGCGGGACCTGAAAGGATTCCGATCCTGGTTGTACAGCATTGCACGCAACGCGCTGCGCAACTACTACCGTCAGAGGACAGCGGCTTCCACGGGAGTCGACCTGGCCGAAGTGACCACGGAAGAGACGCAAGGTCCCCCCGAGATACTGATGCGGCAGGAGGAGCGCGTCATGCTCGAACAGGCGATCATGCGCTTGCCGGAGAAGTACCGGGAGCCGCTGGTTATGTTCTATCGTCAACGGCAGTCCATTCGTGAATCGGCCCAGGCCCTCCGGCTCAACGAAGCGACGCTCCGCACGCGGTTGCATCGGGCCAGGAACCTGCTCAAGGAGGACATGGCCCAGCGACTCGAGCACGCCCTCGAACAAACCGGCCCGCGTAAGGATTTTACCAAGGCCGTCATGGTGGCTATCGGGACGGTGCCGATAGGATTGGCGACCACCGCCAAAGCGGCGTCATCCGGCACCGCAGGCCAGGCCGCCGTGACCGGCGGCGCTTCGACGGTGCTGACCGGCATGGGCGTGAAGATCGCGGCCGTGGCGGCCATCGTCGTTGCCGGCGCGCTGGTTCATACCTATTGGAACGCCGACGACACCCTAGCAGGCTGTTGAAAAAGTTTATTTGACCGGTGGTGTTATGTGGACATGGGGTTTGTCAGATCCTATAGTTGACGCAAGCTGTCATGGAGGATCTTGCATGTCGATGAGCCGACGTCCAACACAACGCCAACAGGAACTATGGATCAACACGACGGACGTTGTCACGCCGGCCAGTCACCCATTTTACCGGCGTCTGAACCAACTGTTGGAACGGCATCAGTTCGATCCGTTCGTCGAAGAACGTTGTGAGCCGTTCTATGCGACCGACCTCGGTCGTCCGAGTATTCCGCCGGGCGTGTATTTTCGCATGTTGCTGATCGGCTACTTTGAGGGCA